>OBZA01000123.1_pt1 | contig 32903 bp, 45 predicted proteins | sample 1476871 | NCBI WGS metagenome assembly OBZA01 (sample SAMEA2580227, study PRJEB22360) | human gut metagenome | biome: human gut; feature: human-associated habitat; material: faeces | place: Denmark | collected 2008/2010
CAAAAAAACCTCCAAAAGTTAGATTTCTAGGTCTAACTTTTGGGGGTCGGCTCACGTTCCTATTTCCGTTGAGGCTTTTTCTTTTTGTTTTTCCTTTTTTTCGGAGTTTGATAATCTTGTGGCTTCTTGGATTTTTTTAAGTCTTCAACTTGAAAATTCTGCTTTGCAAATATTTCCATACATGCACCATAAATTTCAACAATTGTGGCACTCATACCTAAAAACTTAAAAATGGTTTCTGGCGTTTCTTCCAATCCACCAGTTCTTAGCATGCCGTAAATCAATGCACGCATAATTTTTAAATCAGAAGCTGATAAATCTTTTGATGAAATACGACCACCCCTCTTGTTAATCATTTCATTCATATCTGCTTCAAATTTTGAATAGTCATCATCATAAACATCAGCAATATACTCCATTGTTTCCATCGTTAACAAAATGGGAAACTGATGCCCTTGAATAGTAACTGTGGGTGTATCTGAAATAACAATCCCATAATCCGCTAATTTTGCCATTATTCACTGCCACCTCCACGTGAAGGACCTGCTAGTTTCTTCCATTGTTCTTCGTCATAAACAGGTTGTGCGATAAATTTTTCAAATAGTTCTATTGAAGCACTATCCCGATTAGAATCAAAACTTGAATACATAACATTATTGTATGTTAAACCAGTTGAAACAAAGTTAGCAGTTACATCATCAATTTTGGTTTCATCTTCTGCAGTAGTGTATTCTTCATCAATAACATTTGATAACTGCGTTTTAGGATACCAAACAGCTTTTTTTCCACCATTTTCAATATTTCCGATAAACCCAAAGGCAAAATAAGGAAATTCTCGCGCAGTGTTTTTACCAAAAGTCACTCCACTTTGAGCGATTAATCCTTTTATTTCATCCATCACCGCAATAGGAATGCCCACATGATCTAGCGCAATTTCATGTTTCGTTTCACGACTTACGCGTCGGAACATTTTACTTGATGCCCATTTTTCTAAAGCTGTTCCATTTCCTTTAATTCCCAATTTTGTGGCTATTGGCAAACGAACAACCTCGCCAAATGCTGGTTCTGTACCTACTGCATCTTTTGTGGTCATCATGGCAATTAAGATGTCATCTAAGCCTTCAAAATAATACACATCTTGTTTTCCCAATTTACTCATCCTTTCCATAAATCTAATATTTGTTGAGTCATAATTTTTTCAATTTGATCTTTATTTTGTTCAAATGTTCCACTGGCAAAATGTTGCGCTTTTTGATTTACTGTTCCATTTTCAGCGAATCGCCAATAAAAAGCTGTATCTTCAAAAGCTACTTGTACTTCATTATCTTTAATATTTACTTTCACTTGATCAACCATGTGCTTCTTTTTTAGAAGCGATTTAGGTATATTGGGTAGTAATTTTTCCATATAAAAATTAGCTGCAGCGGTTAATGATTCTATTGATAATTTTGTCGCATCTACTTGCGAAAGCTTTCCTAAATAGTCTGCCATATCTGCAAAACCATTATTATTTTCCATCTTCAATACACCTCACATATGTGTAAAAATTTGTCACAGTATCATCATTTTCATCGCCTTGAATGCCTACAAAATCAGTGTAAGGAATACCAGCTTCCTCCAATGCATTTTCTAAAGCAATTAAATCCTTTTCAGTACCTGTTGTATAAAAAGAGATTTGATAGTAGGGCATTCGTCTATGCACTTTAGACGATGCCATTTTTTTACCTTGACTAACATTTGAATAAACAATATATGGATAGTCCGTTCCTTTTTCCGCTTTATCACGTGTCACAGGTACGCCTACTGATTTCAGAGTTATTCTCAATTTTTCAAAACTAATCGACATAAGCCAAACTCAACTCCATTTCTCGTTTATCCATATTTGTGTAAATACGAGTGATTTTATAGGTCACAGAATCGATTCTAACAGCGCTAAACTTTTCTGTGATAGATTTATCCAATCTCACTTTAATCCGTCTGACAACGTCTGTTTTGGCTTGCTGTGAAAGATATTTTTCTTGTGCAGTTACTCCAATATCTTCGTACCATAAAAGCCTATTAAGTTTATAGGTCGTAACTACTTTATCGTTCGAATCTGTTTCTTCTTTTACATTTAGCAAGTCCGCTTTCCATCGAAACCTATTCGTCTGCCTCTTCGGCATGTTGAATCACTCCTTGGATGATAAATGGCGTGATCGCATTCAACGCCTTATCTAATTCATCTTCTGAAACACGATATTCATAAGCAATACCAGCAACCATCAAAATTAAATATTCTTCTTGCCCTCCAGTTGCAGTTTTTACATAATTTTTTGCCATATTTAAATAAAAAGAGAGCATGGAATCATCCATCCCCTCTTCAAAATGAATATGTGCTTTGAATTTTTCTTCTAAAGATAATGTTTCAGCTTCGTTATTCACATTAACCACCTACTGGTTTTGTAATTTCATAACGATAAACAGCTGGCTCGAATGGTGAGTAAACTAATTGGCCATCTAACAAGTTGTAAATTTGGAAACCAACTTGATTTTTTCCAGAGAATTTTTCAACCAATTTTTGAATTTCTAACGCTCCAATAACTTCTTGAATTTTGAAAGCAGAAAAATCACCAAAATATAATACTGGTGTATCTGGTTCACCTTTTTTATCTGCTGCATCGGTCCAATCAACTGGATAACCAACTAATTGATAACCAATACCACCTTCTGCTTGCGTGAATGGTCGTAACAATGGGAATCCATCATCTGTTTTCATTTTTTCAATAGCAGTTAAAGCTGCACGATTAATAATAAAACGACCTTTTTTCATTACTTCTGTTACTGGTGTATTTTTAAATTCAATCAATGCATCATATAATTTTTGACCAGCACCTGCAGCTGTTAAATCTACAGGTTTTTCAAATGCAACAGCTTTTTTAGCTAAAGCTCCTGGGTTTTCATTTCCTGCATCGTCGCCATTAAACATATAATTAATTTCTTTGCGAACATATGCTTTTTTCAATTCTTCTACAACAATATCTTCTACTGGCACACCAGACATTTTTAATAGTTTTTTCGTTACAGTTGCCAATGCATCAAATTCTGCTGGATCAAGTAAAATTTCGTCAAATTGAATCGCTGTTTCAGCAATATCTGTCGTACGTTCTTTTTTGTTTACATTAGCCTCTGCTTTTTTCACAAGAATTGGATATTTCACATCGCCAGCCGTGCGAATCACTGTTCCGTATTTACGCAATAAGTTTTCTTCTTGAGCATAAGAAATCACTTCGGATGCAATTACTTCTGGTACTGTCACTGAACCATTGCCTGTTTCAATACCTAATGCACGTGCTTCACTTTCTGAAATATTACCAATAACAAAATCAGCAAATGCTTTACGAATTTGTTTTTCACGTTGTTCATTAGACATCGCATTTCTAGCCTCCATTCCTTCATGAATTGTGCGTAACAAGCCATCACGCTGTTCTTGGCTAATCATGCCGCCACGATTTTCTTCGTTTTTATCATCGTTGTTTCCGTTCGTATCTTTCTCACGATCTTCTTTATTTTCATCATCAGTATTATCAGATTTAGCGGTTCCGTCATCGCCTTCACCATCACCAGATTCTGAATTATCATCCCCTAATTCAGCTTTAATGGCTTTTAATTCATCGATTAAACCATCAATTTCTTCATTAACTGAATCTAAATCTACTTCACGCACTTCTCCAGATTCAATTTTGCCTTGTAAATCACTTAATCGTTTCTCGTGACGAGCTTGTAATTGACGCAATAATTCTTTGTTCATAATAAATTCCTCCTACGCTTCAAGCGCTGTTTTGATTTTTTCAATTAATTTTTTTCTAGTTTTAATATCTTGCTTCATTTCTTGTTTGTTTCTTGATAGTGCTGCTTCTGTATCTTCATAAGCAGGTAAAGAAACAATAGAAACTTCATACAATTCGACTTCATGGATAGTTCTTAAAACTGGTTCTGAACTATAATCCCAAGTTTCTTCCGTTGGATAAAAACCAAAGCTACACTGATTAATGTCCCCACGTGACATTGATTGAATCAAGTCATTGGCAACGGTTGTATTGGGCAACTCAACTTCAAATCGTAGTCCCTTATCATCTTCTTCAAGTTTCAAAGTTCCACTTCTTGTGCGCCCTAATACTTTGCCCCAGTCATGATCGAATAAACAACGAACATCAGAATTTGACAAAGCACGACTGAAAGCTCCAGGCTTAATCACTTCATTTAGGCCTTCCCATAATTCTGTTGGACTATTAAACACCGCCGCATAGCCAGTAACAATCTGTGTTTGACTATCTTCTTCGCTTCTTGTTTTAAGGTTTGTGATGTCAAATGTCCGAATTTCCTGTTTCTTCATTCTTACCACCTCCCTTCAAGTCATCCTCTGTTGTCAATGAATTATCGGTAGCATTCTTTTTGCCGATTTCCGTTAAATCATTTGAAATATAGACGGCTTGTGTTGCTTCAGTATTTTGTCTAGGAAAACCAAGCATTTCTGCCACATTATCAGGACTGGTAATACCTGTTCGAACAATGTTGTACCCAATATTTGTTTTGGTGGAATAAGGTACAAAGTCCAAAATATTAATTTTCCATTCCACTCGATAACCAGAATTAGGTACAAAAAAAAGAGCCGAGTAATGCTCGCTCTTATTTTTTAATATTGGTTTAATTGCTTTGTTGTGCAGATACATCATTGCTTTTTCAATATCTGTTCTCATTAATGCTTGATAAGTATTTACATCTATTCCTAAAAATTTTCCTAGGTCTTTTTTGTAAACACCCAAATAATTAAGAATAGCTGCATCATCAATTGGGCTTTTTAAAGTATCAATTGAGTATCCTTTGCCCAAAGGAATCATTTTAACTGAATGACTATCATTATCTTGCGTTTCTTCCAACTGATTTAAAATAGCTTTTACTATCTTTTGTTGAGCGCTGTTATTTGGATTGATATGCGCATCCAGCTTTAACAAGAAAGCGAGCAAGCCGCCTTTCTTATATTTTTCTGTCAAAACCTTTTCAGCACTTAAAACGCCTTCTAACGTGCTTTTTGCAAGATCAATAATTCCAGCACCTTTTAAGGAATCCACACCAATATTTTTTATATGACGAATCATACTCCCTGGTATTGGTTGGCCATTCATTGAAAATTTTTCAATCAAACGATCATCTAATTTCGTTTGAACACCATATCCTAAATGTAACTGGTCATTATCTGTAATAGGAAAAGCTTCTCCATTGATTAACAATGTATTTGTTTCAAGCTTTGCAAATTCAAAACCAGTTAAATAATCATTAGGATTTTTCAATATGTTTAGCAAGAAATGGTTTTTGACTTCTTCGCCATCAGGGCCAATCACTACTGGCTCTGCTAGTGCAACTTGATTAGAAATATCTTGTACCAATTCATAAACATCAGACGATTCCATAATAGAAGAATCGTTAACAAAACGTTGTGAATATCTTGTTACATTGCCATAAATATCTTCAATCCAGCCACGCTTTTCCAAAAATCCATATACAGCATTTGAAAGTCTATCTCTTAGCTTCAAAATCTCACCGCCTTTCTATTATCGATAGATAGAATCTAAATATTCATCCATATCATCTTCGTTGACATCAATCATTTGATCCATTGTTTCCTTATGCGCACAAAGGAAAGCAACAAATCCATCGATCTTTCTCTTTGACTGGTTTTTACTTGGTACTTTACGGCCTTGAAAATCCATTTTGACAACCACATTTAAAGCGCAATACAAAAATAAAGGATTATCAAACATAATCCTTTGCTCATAAAATAATCGCTCGGCATCTTCAAGCGGCGAGTTCAATACTCTTGCATACTGATCAACTTGCACACATTCCAAGCCTAAATTTTCCAATTTTTCAACTAATCGGTCACTCATCGCTGGATCATAATTAACTTGTTGAACATCATAAAAATCCATGCAATCTTCAATAAAATGAAATATTTGTTCTTGGTCAATTAACTTACCATCACAAAATTCAACAAATCCTTGTTCTGCTAATTCAGAATACGGCACATTATCTTCCTTTTCTCGAAAATCAATATTTTCACTAGGAATAAAATATAATTGTTTTACTTTGAGTATCGCTTTTCCTTCGGCATCCCATGTAGGAAAATTTAATGATACACAAGTTAAATCTCGGCTTTTAGATAAGTCCAAACCAATCCAACATGGCTCGCCACTTAAGTTTCCTAATTCATTTGTGGGAACCAAACACGGTTCCACTTGATCTTGTTCAAAGAAATTATCTGCACCATTCACAAACACATCTAAATGCTTCGTTAAAAATTCAGCTTTCGAGTGAGCGGAACGTTGCGCAGTTTTAAAGGCTGATTCTAAAGCAGACAAATCAACAGATATTCCCCAGTTAGGATTGCACATTTCCCAAACTTTTTTATCTGTCCAATCGTATCCTTTATTTGGTTCATAAATCAAAACAAAGTTTGAATCATTATCATCACGCTTCAAAACTTCTTTTGCTTCTTTATAAACACGAATACCAACCGAACTACTTCCTTTACCAGCTGTAGAAATATTAAACATTAACGGCTGTGGCAATGAAATTTGTGCAGATTTAAAGTTATCGTACTGCTCCATTTTCTCTTGTTTATGCAGCTCATCATTTAAAACAAAATATGGATTGGAACCTTCTATGTTATCAATGTTTTTTGTCTGAACAATAAACTTATTTGTATAAGCCATATCTCCATGTAAATAGTCATACGTAATACTTGAAACGGTGCCTTTTGGACCTTTAAATATTTTAGTCCCATCTAATAGCACTGGATTATTTAGGATAGTAGCGGCAAAAGGCTTAGCAGCATACTGAGCTTGCGCAAAATCAGAAGCACATGCATAGCAATCGACAGATAAGGCACCTTCGCCATACATAGCATATCCCAACGCCCCTACGGCTATTAATGTTTTCCCATTTTTCTTTGGTATTTGTACGTATGCCTCACGAGTAACACGGACTACTTGCCCTTTTTCATTTTCTTTTCCCCAGCCATAAATCCAAGAATAAATGAATTTTTCCCATGGCTCTAAAAGAAATGGTTTACCTACCATATCGCCTTTTGTATGAACAATAAAAGATTCTACCCAGTCCATCATTTCATTTGCACGATCAACATCAAACCAAATATCTTTTCGTTTCTTCCATCGATACCAACGATCTATTGCTAAACGAACCGTTTTCGGATATTTCTTAGGATGTTTTCGAACTTCTTCCGCAAATAAATCAGCATAATTTACACCAGGTTCAATCATGTTTCATTCCCTGCCTTTTTACGCCATTTTTTCCGATGTTCTGCCAATTCATCTACAGGCTTTTCTTCTGGCCGTTTCATTTCTTCATCTGCTCTAGCTGTTGAACCACCAGTAATTTGTCTGCCTGTTTTTGACTTATTGGTCAATCCTAATAAATCCAATGCTTTCATTTTTTTATCGGCCCAAACTTCGACTTGTTGCGCTAGTGGATGCTTGCTATTGTTAGTAGCTCCAGCCTTGTTTGTTGTTTTTTGGGTTTCGGGAAATCCTTTTTCTTTCCACAGCATGTATTTGTATTGGTAAACTTCAAAAATATCCAAGTATGATTCAATCAATGGATCAAGAGTAATAGTGTATAAATCAGACTTGCGCATAATTTCTAAAATTCGCGTTTTTTCGTGATTAACTTTTTCATCAATAATCGCTTTGCGTTGCGCTTTTGTGGTCATTTTTTTATACACCCCCCTTTTATTTTTAAAATTTTTGACCTAACGACACGCGTGACTGCCCCCTACCCTATCCCCCGACAAAAAATTTGAATCGAATTTGATAGGGGGGCTTCATTTTTTAAAATAAGATGGAAAAACTTTTTTCTCATCCGCTTCATTTTCCTCAATCACATGACACTTTGGACACAATAAACGAATATTGTTTGGATCAAGTTTGAGCATTTCGTTCTTCTTGATTGGTATTATATGATGCCGATGTGCTTGCCTTCCAAACACAAAACGACCACACCTTTGACAACAGCCGTTTTCTCTTTCATAGACAAAGTCAGCGACATCTTGCCATGCTTTTGTTCGATAAAATGATTTGTTGTCATGATGATAAACATTGCTTGGTTTTTTCTTTTTTCTAGACTTCCTAGCATGTTCGGAACAATAAGCCCCTTTTTCTGTTGTATTAGAGCAACCTTCAAACTGACAATAGCGCATTATTCAGATTCTTTAATAATATTGAGAATTTCACCTTTTGCACGTACAGCACTTGGAATCTCAATACCTTTTCGTTTTGCATATTCACGCAATTCTTTTACATTCATTTCTTCTAATACAACAGATTCATCATCAGACGAAACAAGCTCATCTTGTTCATCATCATCATCAGCACTTGCAGTTGTTAATAATCGTTCGCCTTTAATCCCATCAGTATCAATCGTTACATTCCCAACAGTAATTGGTAAACCACCAACATATAAATCAGCTTCTTTACTTAGCATTGATTCAGGATTTTCAGTAACTTCAAAATCAGGTTCTTGACCTTTAGGTACAAACACATTTCTTTTTTCTTCGGTATCCCAATACTCTGAACCAGATGCTGAACTTCTAATTAATACACGCATTGTCTTACTTATCCCCTTTCAAAATGAAAAATCTACTACACTTAAAACAAAAAGGGCTACATTTATATGCAGCCCTCGTGAAAGGTAGTAGCGCCAATTTGTTTGTCCGAACATTCATTGACGACATATTTTATTTAAGCAGCTTATGCCACTATGTCACTGGCAAGGATTTGCATCTTGCATACGGTCTTTTTCTTCACAATTTGAGTATAATGTTCTCCAACCGAAGTCACTTTTTCAATTTGCAGACCCGGTCCCCATACGACTGTTGCATCCTTGTTAATTTATATTTGCTTCTGCCAATTCAACACAGGGATCAAAAAAACTTGTGAAAACGATTTCTTGTTGTATAATTATATTATCAACGATGGAAAGCGTTGAAATTAATCATTAGGAGTGTTTTTACATGAACAAACATGAAATACAGGCATTTGAGCATGCAGTTTTTACTTTCAATAGGCTCGCTAAACGAGAAATTAACGGCTTTACTCCATTTAAAATTATTTGGGATACAAAATTTGGTCCCGCAACAGCTACTAACGTTCTATACAACGAGTCCAGATCTAAACCAATTATAAAGGAAGAATTCTTCAACGACGAATATTTCCGTGTTGAAGAATCCAATGCATATGCACATATAGATGAATTATATGCATATGTAAATCATGCTGTAGCTAATTACTTCGGCACCTTTGGCAGCGTTGACTATTCATATAGATTGAATATGGCAGATCGTCCTCACATTCTAATGGACAAGTTATTGGAACTATCTAAATTTAATAAAGAATCTAGCTTAGAAATGCCTAATTACTTAACTACTTGGGATTTTAAAACGTTAGACAAATCTATTCAATTGCCTTTCGTTAAAGACGAAACTCTAATATCACGTCCTCTATGTTTAACTAAAGAATAAACAACAACTCCGTAAGAAAAAATGTACTATTTTTGATTTGATTTATTTGTATCTATTGTATGTTATCAACATATTTGGAATAAACAGCGATCGTATAGAAAAACTACTCACATGTATTTTTCTATACGATCGCTGTTTATTCCAAGAAGAAGTTAATAACGCTGAGAGAGAATATTTACTTCCGTTTAAATTTTGTGTAAGTGTGTCGCATTTCTTATTTTTTGACACTATCATAATAACCCGTTTCAAAGGTATATGAAGTGTAGATAAAGTGTATAAAAGAGGTATAAAAAGTGTAATAAATGGCTACTTAAAAGCAACTAGTTCCAGTGCCGAAGCAAATTGAACAATGATCATATTAGATTCTTGTTTCACTGATTCTTCACTGATACAGTTTCGTTGTGCCGCTAGATAGATTGGATTGCCGTTGATATAACGGTCATAGAAAATTCTTTTTCTTCGCTCAGTAACATCTGGTTTGTGCGGATGCTGAATCGCAGAATAACCTCTAACGAAAAGCTTATGCAAATAATCAAACTCTTCTTGAGCTTCTTCTTTCTGGATTAACATTTGCTCGGCTTCAAAAGTGTTATTGGCCGTTGATGGTGGAACCAAAGAGAATGAAGCTGTTACTTTCGGTTCCCTCGGCTGGCCAACACGACATCTAGCAGCAAGATAGGCAGACAGGAACACACTGACGTTATGTTTAGTTTGCTCCATATCTACGTCCTTTGCATCTGGTGTTTCATATTTCTTTACGTCAAAAAGTACCATCCTTTGATTCCCCCGTTTATGGTATAATATTCGTGTCGAGAATATTACCCACGGTCGGAGGAATCCGGCTTTTTTTATTGGCAGCTTTCTTTACTCATGATAAAATATTTTTATTGTGACCAATGTTTGGGGCAAAGTAACCTCACATATCACAAGCTACCACTTTTCTGGTAAAATATTCTTCTTAGTCAGCCAGTGGTCGGCTGGCTTTTTTTATATTTCTCTATCTAAAATATTTTTGTTAAGGTTTCTTTATATTTACATTTTGCAACCGACATTACTAACATTTCGTGTTACTCTTAAATAGTGACAGAAAGTAGGTGTTCGTATGAATACTAATTTTTATCCCGTCAAAGTTTATAGCTTGAACTATCGGCTGTATTCTTCACGTATTAAAGCAAATCTACCGCAAAAAGTTACTCCTCTCAATTTTTTGATTCCACATTTTTACGCCGTATTAAATTTAAAAGAACTAAGAAACATTGAACTATGTTTATCGATATTAGATATTGACATTGAAAAATTCAGTACCCTCGTTCAAGCAAACGACAGGTGCAATGAACTAATGTACAATTGATTTAAACAGCCATTCGTGGCTGTTTTTTTGTTGTAATCGATCTACCATACTTCTATTTTTGGAATCATCTTCTTAACTCGCTTTCTTACAAACTCACTGGCTCTTTTTGATAACCAGCGTCAATCAAAATTCCCTCAATCACATAAAGATCCGTTTTCTGCTTCAAACTAGCCTTAAATTTCTTGGCAATATTTCTAGCTATTTCTAAAGAAACAACTTCATATGTTTTAGCCAATGCATCCGCTATTATTGCGGATGTTGGAGTGTAATAAATCTCCAGCAAAATGAACACTCACTTTCTACGAGATTATTCTTCGGTTTCTTCTTCACCATCTTCAACTGTCTTTTCAGGGAAAATGATGTTCTCTTTGTTTTTGCTCCAAGAATCTGCAAACGGTGCAAAATGTTGGCGTGCAAGTTCAACTTGGTTGATTAGATTTTCAACTGAAACATCATGATCAGACGCAATTTCTTCTAGCGCTTCCCCTTCATCTATTCGATGCAATACGCCACGAACGTTGATTGTTACTGATTCTGGCCATTCGATAGTCGTTGCTTTCTTTATGAATTCGTCAATGGTTTCTTTCGATACTTGCACAGCAACTTCTTCGACTTCTTGCACATCATCGCCCATTTCTAAAGAAGTTTGTTCTTCTTTTAGAACTTCAACTGTCCCGTCGTTATTTACAACATATTCGACATTCGGCTTATTGGTCTGCTTGTTAACTGGTACCTTGTATTCTACTGTTTCTGGCTCAATGGTCGTTGATACTGTTTTGCCTAAAAATTCGTTTAAACTTTCATATTTTCCTTTTAATGAAGCGTTGCTAACCACTAATAGCACTTCGATATTTCCGTTTGATTTAGATGTCACTTTTTTCACTTCTGGTCTAAAATTTACTTGTTTTGTCATTTTATTTTCCTACTTTCTTTTAATAATTAGTTGCATCTTTCCATTCGTAATCGAAATTATCGGTTATGAATGGTCTTTTTTCGTTTAAAGGCTTAGTTACGCCTTGTGTGATCACTTTAAAATCTCTAGCACGAACAACAATCGCTTCAACTGGATGACCATATCTAAGGGCAAATAGACGAAAACGAAGCTTAACGGATTGGTCAATGCCATACACGCCAAAAGAATTTTTTATATCAATGACATGTCTCCAACTCCCATCTAAGTTTTTTATGATGAAATCAGGTGAATAAGCTATCGCCGAAATTTTGCCTATACCATCCGCAGTTGGTGTAAGTTCGGTTAGTTTAAAACGCGGATGAACTTCAAAAGGTAACCCACAATTTTTGACAAATCGCTGATAAAACTTTGCTTCTTTTTCCGAGTCAAATATATATCCATCAATCGTGACTTTATTTCCTCGCTTATTCAGGGCTGTTGGTGATTGCATTGTTTTAACTCCCTTTCCTTGGTCGCAGTTTCCGCTCGAACTGCTTTTCCATCTTTGTTGCATTCAGGACATGGAATAGGTGTTGCATAATTAAATCTGTCTTTGCCCCAAATCACGCGCTGATCTTGACATCTAACACACTTCATTCTTATTTAGCCCCTTTCATCCAGGCTTGATTACTTTTGGTAGCTTTTTCGGTCGGTTCCTTCTTATCAATCCGTTTAATAGATTTCCCTATATGTTTCTTCGGTTTTTCTGGCATTATAATGGCTTCCTTTACTTCTGAAACGGTTCCGCCAGATACGATTGTTGCAATAGCTGCTGTCTCTTTATACTCAAATAACACAGCATCTTTTAAATTGGCTACTGGTCGACCATCTTTGCCAAGATAGGCTGAAAATTTCACTACATACGGCATTGAATGATTCCCCTTTCTATCGATTTGTTTTTAAGGCTTTAAAATGCGTTTTAAGCCGTTTTTCTTTCTTTATATCTATTTATATTCACTTGATTGTAAAACTGCTCTACGCTGAATATATTCGCTAAAAATAATATTTTAGATGCCTGCTACTCGTTTGTCTGATGTCCCCTCAATTTTCATCACGAATCCTTGTGAATTACTCATGATGCGAGAAAGGATTCTCTCACCATAGGCTTGACTCATTTCTTTACCAGTTAAGTTCGTAGTAAAAATAGTTGCTTTATTCTGCCGAGCTTCTACAATGCGATTCAAGGTGTCGTTATTGAAGTTAGTACTTTTATTCCTATCATTAATTTGTTTAACTCCCAACTCGGCTCCTAAATCGTCCAGAACTACTAAATCTGCGCTTTTGATTTCTGCCATCAAACTACCTGTTATCTCTTTTCTGGCTTGCTCATCATTCATCGCAAATTTTAGCTGTTCTAAGAGTTCCGCATAGCTAATAAATAAGCAGCGTTTATCATAGTTTGATTTCTCCAACACTTCCCAAGCCGTTGACATAGCTAAATGACTTTTACCAACACCACTTTTGCCTGAAAGAATCATATGAATTGGTTTATTCAAAAGAATTTCAGTTGTGGCTCGATTTGCAATTTCAAAAACAAGCTTAGTTTCTGTGTCTACTGTTTTGTAAGTTTTAAAACGACAATTAATTAAATTTTTGTCGGTATAAAGTGAGCTATATTTCAGGTAATTAATTGCTCTGGCTTTCAAACTATCGTTAAACATTTTCTCTGTTTCAAGGTCTTCTGCTTTTTTGCGTGCTTTATAGCCACATTCCATGCAAGTTGGCGGACACCTATCGGACCCATCTTTATTTTTGGCACGCCACGCATAAAGATTTCCTCCGCAATCTGGACATGGATCAGGTGTGATATAAAGCAATGTTTTAATCATTTTTGAAAATCCATCTGATGCCGACTTCATTCTTTCACTTCCTAAAATCCAAGATCATCGTAATCCAAATGACCTGTATTTGATTTCTGTTGCTTGGTTGTTTTCTTTTGCTTCCTTGCCGCTTCTCGTTCATCAACAGATTTGAACCCTCTTTGTTCCCAATCTTTCAATATGGCATTGATATAGTTATAGTTTCTTGCGTTTGCATCAATAGCAATTTCAATAGCTTTAACAATTAATTGTTCAGCATCTTTTTGACTAGCTCCGATTTTTTCAAAATCAGAAATCCAATAATCAAAATCGGTCATAGTTTTAGACGACATCAATCCAAATCCGTTGTTTTCCCAAATTGAACGAATGGACGACCCTTTATTGTTGTTATTAATATTCTTTTCATTCTTATCATTCTTTTCATTCTTGTTTGTGTGCACTTGTTGTTCACTTGTTGTTCGTTTGATGTTCACTTGATGTTCACTTGCTTGATAATCATCCCAGTTATTTATTGATACGACGCTGTATTTCGTAGTTGATTTGATGTTCAACATTCCTTCTTTTTCAAATCGTTTTAACCATCTCCATACAGAACCGCTGTTCACTTGATGTTCACGTTTGACACCTTTATTCATCTCAAACGTTATTGCGTCGCGCCCTGTGACGAATTCTCCGCTGTTCAACCATATTTCTTTTCCATTAAAAAGAAATTTTCTGTTTTCGTGGCTAGCTTTCATCAAACACAAGTTCCACAATTTGTACATGTAAGGATTAGTCCATACGAATGAATCCATTACCTTACGATACAATTTGACGTAACCAGCATTCATTCGTTATGCACCTCCTCCTATAAATCGTCCATACTGGTAAAATTTGTAATTTTGTTGTGTCCTCTACAATATTCACAAATTCCACAACTAACTGGTGCTTCCTCACCATTTTTAACTCGCACAACATGCTCGATGTTTTCTTTTAATTCTTCTAATTCGTAAATCATTTTTTCTTCACTAAGAGTGATGAGTTTTGCTTCACTAGGTGTTTGTTTCGAAACAGCTGCAATGAGAGGAAGAAAATTTTTGTCATATTGTTGTCGAAGCAGTTCGCAATAAACAGCCATTTGTAACACGTAACCGAAGCGTTCAATGAAGTTTGCTTTTCTGTTTAAACGTTCATCCCATTTCTTCTCATGCATATCTTTGGTTGTTTTGATGTCTACAAAATACTTTTCTTCTAAATTCAAACAATCAATTTTCCCTTTCCACATTGCACCACCAATTTCACCTGTGACGATCACTTCTTTTTCACCTTGATAAATATTTAAAAAGGCTTCTTCTTGTTTTAATCTTTCAATCATCTGCTCCGCAATTTGGAAATCTTTCAGTAGGCCAAACGGTTTTCTTGAAGAAAACATCTTGCTTTTATTTTCTTCTTTAAATGCTTCATGAATTTCTGGTGATTCAAAGTAAGAATGAACATAATTACCAACTAGCAATGCTTTTTGATCACTCTCTGGTGTCCATTCGCCTTTTAACTTGGCAAGAGCTGCAGCTTCACATTCAAGAAATTTTTTATATTGAGAGACAGACATATAAGCTAGGTCCGCTTCTTGTGAATAATAATTTTCATCAGAAAGGATAATCGTCTTCTTCAATCGTTGAGACATCAGCTTCACTCTCTTTCTGATTGGTTTCATAACCAGCCATCACATCTAAAGTTTCCTGAACTGGTTCTTCTAAAATTTGTTCAGCCGTTTTCGTTAAATCTTCTTTTTCAATTGGTTTTGCTTGTTCAATATCGTTTTCTTGCTCACTAACTTTTTTATTGTTGGCAAATAATTTTTCTTCAAGTGCTATTGCTGTATCTGCAACTGGTTCTGCTTCCTTACGTCTGTTTTCATCATATTCGTATTCTGTTGTTCTATTAATCGCATCTGTCAGTAAATCACTATCATCGCTTGTATTGATAAATGTTTTAGCGGCTCGATTGATTACTGTACGTTTAGCCATTTCTCCTGGAAAATCATTTTGAACATTTTTTGTTTTCGCTTTGCTCCAAGATTTGTCAATTTCTTTTTTTGTCATAACGGTATAAACACGTTCGCCATCGTTTTTTTCAATTACTGCAAAAGCACCAATAATTTCATTGTCTTGATTTGCGAAGTCTGGCTCAAATTCTTTAACGACTGTTCTGCCTTTTTCACTGCCAATCCTAAACACATCACCTTTGTGAACAACTTCCGCCCAAATATCTTTAACATTTGATAAACGTTTCAAAACGGCTTGTGTTCCAAAATATGATCGTTGCATTTGTAACTCTTTTCCATAAACAACAAAATAACATTGGGTTTTTGCTGGACTTAGGCCTTGAACAACCATATCTAATAAAGTGTTAGCAACAGATTCTTTTGTAACAACTTCTAAAGCAGGTCTTTTATTTCGATCTTGTACTTTTTGAATTGCAAACCATGCTGATTTTAGAGCATTCGATGCATTGTAATTAGCTGGCAATTGTAACCCATCCTGCTCTAAACCTTTAATTCTGTTAGAAACTGCATCAGTAACGTCTTTTTGTAAAATAATTTCCCCCATCATTGATTCTCCTCTTCTTCGTCATATTCCCATGTTGGTTCTAATACTTCTTTTTCTTCTGACGGCTCTTGTCTAGCTCCTAATGAATCAAATTCAGGCATTTTCACCACTCCCAGAATATTTTCGTTTTGTTTTCTTCAAGTTCAACGTGATCAAATCCTTCTGTTTCTAATTGAGATAAAAACGTTGATGTAAGACCTTTACTATTCACTACGCAACTTGTATTACCATTCGCTGCTGCAGTTCGAATTGATTGAACAATTCTATTTTGAGCATTCGCTAACATTAATTCGTAAACATCATCACTTAAACCTCTTACTTCAATCATTGCAGTTCACCTCGTAAAAATGCAGTTAGTAGTTCATCCATAGATTTTTCATTTGCAGCATCTTCGGCTCTTTCTGCTACGCATTCTGGACAATCACAAGATTCGCTTATACTTAATTGCTCTTTTAGATCACCTACAAGTTTTTGCAAGAGTATAGCTAACCCGATAACTGAACCACAAAACGCAGTACTTCCTTGGACTGTTTCAAAATTTGTAGCACATAGAAGAAGTTCAACATTCTGTGCCTCACATTCTTTTTCAAGTTCAATAATCATTCTTTCAATTTCTTTATTCATGTGGTACACTCTCCTTGAATTTGATATTTGTAACTGACCTACTTTGATGGCCGTCGAAGTGGGTCTTTATTTTTGTTTTTTTATTTCTCGATCTTCAAGCGCTAGATCATACATTAAAAGCCAAATGATGAAAGCTGCTATATATAGGTTTTGAATTAATGGGCCAATATTGCCACCTACTAAAAGCCCCAAGCCAAAAATGATTAGCAATGCCGCTATACGTCTTAAGTGATATATTTTTTTCATATTATTTCCTCCCTAAATTTCGCTTGCCCAAGATTTATCTTTTTTGTGATAGAAGCCATCTGCGACACTCTTCTTTGTCGTAGAACTTCCCTTGCTTACTTACTGATCCATGTGGAAGACCTAGCTTCTCCCATTCCCTTATTGTTGTTGTGGATACATTGAAATATTTTGCAATCTCTGTTTGATTTAAGACTCGCTTATCAACTGCCGTATCTCTTCGTACTTTTTCTATTTCATCTACAATAATTCCATGTACAAAATCTCTTAGAGAAGCTTCACTTTCTGGAGTTAAAATCACTTCCACTTTTACCTATACCTCCTATCTAATATCTAATATTTTTTTGATATTCCGAACTTGCTCTTCTGAACGTCTACGACCATGAAGAATATCTGATAAGTACGGACTTGAAATCCCTAATTGTTTCGCTAACCAAGATTGGTTTTTCCCTGCACGAATTAGTGCTGCTCTTACTTCGATAGCTAAATCTTGTGACATTTAATTACCTCACTTTCTTTTTTTGATATAATTTCCTTATCAGCAAGTGGTCTGCTGAAATAACTGATAAGGTGGTGAATGATATGAAACTGTCTCATGATTGTATTCGTGATATTTTATTATTTAGCGAAAGCCTTCCGTACAATGAACCGGCTTTTGGTGATAAAATATTTAAATCAGATCTACTAAAAAAATATAGTTCAGAGGAAATTAATTATGCCGTCTCCAAATTAGGTGATGACGATGCACAACTTATAAAAGGATATGTTAAGTTTGCATCTAACAAACCTTATATGACATGTATCTCTTCCCTTACATTCGATGGTCATAAATATTTGGACAATATTCGAGATCCGAAAATTTGGAAGGAATCAAAAAAAATATCATCCAAACTAGCAAGTGTCTCAATTGACATAATGAGTGAAATCGCAGCTAAAGTTATTACAAAAACACTGGGCCTTGACTAACGTATTTCCCAGTCACTAGCCATTAAATCATTTGCTGTAGGGTTCCACCGTTTTCCAACAGAATCACTATTTTCTTGTATCAATAGACAACAATCATACGTATTTGTAGGAAGTATATTTATATGAGCTGAACAGTCTTTTTCGGATTCTCTGTAGATATACTTTCCCTCTGTCATTGCTTTTGATACAGCCTCATGAATTTTCATTTTCTTTTCACTTCCTTCCAATTTTTAGCTGTTCAAAATTTAGCAAGCATTCGTGCTAGTAATAATTGAACCAGTGCTTGAGTCTTTTCTAAATCAGCAGGTACTCTATCGCTAAAATAAGATAGGTGATTATCGATTAATTCATCGATTTTTTGAACTTGCAATTGCCCCTTGTTATTTATAGTAACTTGGGGGTTGTTTTTAATTTCATCAATATTTGCACATTCATTACTTACTCCTTTTTTAATTTCAATCCGTGTACATTTTTGATCAATTTCTTGTAAAATCTTAGTCAACAACTTACTCACAGGAATTTCTTCACACGAAGCTCTATTTCCTTCTTCGATGATTAGAGTTGCTTTCTTTTCCATTTTTTATTCCTCCTATCTGATTTTGTAGTATTCAATAATAGCCGTTAGTGTTTCGTGAGCTTTTTTACTTTGATTTTTTCCAGAAAGATAATCGTTTAAGTCCTGTTTTGGAATGTTAAAATATGTTGCTACAGATGTTAATGATATTTTCTTATCATCGAAATACTCACGAATTTTCGTTCTGCCCACTGACGTATCTGGCATGGTCTATACTCCTTTCTTTAGTATTTAGTAAGTTAATTAGATAGAAATATAAAAATATGTTGACAAAAAGTACCCGAACATATACTATAAATACATAGTTAAATAAGCCTATAACAAAGCCTTTATTTTGCACTCGGTCGCCAAACTTAATGCTGTAAGGTGTGTTTTAGCTTGCTTTTTTTCTATCTAATTAACTTACAAACAAATAATAATACGAACTTATACATTTGTCAACAAAAATATATAAGTTCAGGTACTTTTTATTTGTTTTAGAATGGAGAATGCTTTTATGTCACTGTTTGAGAGGATAAAATCTTTAGCAAAAACGAAAAATAAAAATGTTAAACAAGTAGCTCTTGAGCTAGGATTTAGCGAGAATTTATTTTATAAATGGAAAACAAATGATCCTAAAGCAAAAGATTTAGAAAAAGTAGCAGAATATTTCAATGTATCGGTAGATTATCTATTGGGAAGAACTGATAATACTAAAGTAACTTATGAAAAAAATTCTGATGATTTAGATGATGTACTGGATAACGTCATGAGTTTTGACGGTGAACCACTTGATGATCATGACAGAGAAGTTATCCGTGCATATTTAAAGGGTAGATTCGGGAAATAAGTCAAAGGTTGTGCTTATATGAAAAGTATCAAAGAGTTGGTAGAAGAATATAATGTGGAGTTAGTTTTTACTACTTTGAACAAACGCGCATGTTTCGACCCTACCTACGGTATCATATTTGTAAATCAAAATTTAACACCATCAGAACAAGAAGAAGCAATATATCACGAGTTAAAGCATGTAAAAGACCATGTGGATATAATGGCATTGTATAAAATTCCTGTTTTTCGTTCTAAGATGGAAGCTGAAGCAGAACAATATATGTTTAGAAGCTTAATCGAAAAATATGAAGGACAATACAATTACTCAAATGTTATAGCTCATTACAACTTAAAAATGGGACAAGAAATTTATTTGAAATAAAAAAGTCCGTGCTGGAAACACGGACTAAAGAATATTTTTTTCTTTTATAAACTGTATAGCTTCATCATCCAACTGAAAAAAATGTATATACTCACCATCGCTTAAATCAACAATAGGATACCCTGCCAATAAATGAACTAATATTTCTTTTGTGATATTTGGTGTATTATCAAAAACGGAACACATAGTTTCGACATTAGGACTGCCCCAGATATCATTAATTTCTTTTATTGGAACTAATTCGGAAGGAGTTGTCATTTTATCACCTCATGAAAAAAAATTATAGAGTTAACAGATTACCTGAAGAAACTAAACAACAATTAGTCGAAAGTGTAGAAGCCTTAATCTTGGATTCTGAAGCATACGATAACGGAATGTTTAATATGATAAAACGTTCTTCTGCCACTTTGAGAATGTTATTTTACGATTCTCGAACTTCTCATAGCTTGATAAATCAAATAGAAAGTAAAAAATCACTCAAAATGTATAGTTTTATTGATTATCCAATCAAACAAGAAATCTTTTACGGTAGTATTTATTGTGCCAGATTTTTAGCACAACCACCCAAGGTTGGATACTACGATACATTTTTATTTAATCCACTAAAAAAAAGACATATCGAACTTTCTTTTGATGATTGGTGGAATGGGACAATTTTTAGAGTTGGGAAAAATAGTGACTTTTCAAGAGGTAAAATCATTATCACTTTAGCAAATCAAGATGGCGGTGCTCACTTTGATCCTACAATCGATAGTAATTACAGTTCATTGATTAAAGGAACTACTGGCTTTCAGATTCCACCACAATCAAATAATCACATATTTTTAGGAGGGTCTCCTGATTATAATAATCAGCCAGTTCAATTCACAGACATACACTTAGCGATTATGAGGCAAATAGTACATGAAGCTATTCTTTCGTTAATTAAAAACTTCTCCCTAAAAATGCATTACAACCCAAATTTCGAATATAACTGGAACAGAAAAATAAATCCTATTGCTTTTCATTTTAGCGCATCAAGAAACGACTAACATAAAAATTGGATGATATCTTCATAGGCCAATTATAACATAATTTCTACTATAAATCCCCTCTCTGGTGAGTTCTAGCGTGTTCGATTCATGCTAGGGGCTTTAAAATTTAATAAGGAGGTGCTAAAAATTTGTCATTCCTTCTATTCGCTTGCCCAAGTGGAAAGGATAAAAAATGGCAACTTTTAAACAATATACAAAAAAAGGGAAAAAATACTGGAAAGTAACTGCCTATTTAGGCGTAGATTATTTAACTGGAAAACAAATTAATGTCACTATCAGAAACTGTAATACAAAAAAAGAAGCACAGCTCAAGCTTAATCAAAAAAAATTAGATTTTGATAACGGAAATCTAGCTAACGAGCATACTCGTTTAACCACTTTTGAAGAAATTTATTATATGTGGTTGGACGAATACAAAAAAACAGTTAGGGAATCCACATTCATAGCTACTGAACGACGTATGAAAAAACACATTTTACCCACATTCGGGAAAATGCGACTTGAGCGTTTAACAGTCAAGATCGTGCAAAAATCTGTTAATGAATGGTATAAAAAGAATGAAATGGGAAAAGTACTTTTGAGTTATGCTTCTCGTGTTTGTGACTATGCTGTTGGTTTAGAAATAATAGACTCAAACCCATTTAAGAAAATAACTAAGCCTAGTTCGCTAAAGAAAGTAGAAAAGAATATAAAAAGAAAGTTCTATACAAAAGACGAACTGGAACATTTCTTAAATACAGCTGATAGCATTGCCAATCAAGCCAAAGAAGAAAGTTTAGTTCTAAAATACTATGCTGACTTAGACTGTGCTATTTTTCGCTTACTTTCTTTTACTGGTATACGTGTTGGTGAAGCTTTAGCATTGAATTGGAGTGATATTGATATTAAAGAGCAGGTAGTTAATATAAATAAAACTACTGCTATCAGTACAAATGGATTGACTATAAACGATCCTAAAACTCCCAATTCTATTCGTAAAATTTCTTTTGATAACAAGACTGCTTATATCTTAAAAAAATGGAAACTTAGACAGCGTGAGGCTTTAATGAAAAAAGGTGGGTTTAAAACACAGCTTATTTTTACAAAAATTGATGGTACCATGTTCCGAAGTCAAGACATTTACCAACGTTCCAAAAGATTGGCAGAAAAAGCTAACTTACATTCTATTGGTTGTCATGGTTTTCGGCATACACACGCAACATTATTATTCGAATCAGATAATGTTAGGTCTAAAATAATCCAAGAACGTTTAGGACATTCTTCTTTACAAATAACTATGGATACTTACACTCATGTTTCTGATGAAGTTACTAAAGAAGCAACAGATGCTTTCAGTAGCTATGTAAATTTTTAAAATAGCAAATCTACATCAATAACTAAATCAGTAAATTCCTAACAACAAAAAAAGAGCCTAGAACCCTTATAAAGCAAGGATTCTAGGCTATATTCAAATAAATTATTTAGTTTCACGGTGTAAAGTAACTTTTCTTTCACGTGGGCAATATTTTTGTTTTTCTAAACGATCAGGATTGTTACGTTTATTTTTATTTGTTAAGTAGTTACGTTCTTTACAAGAAGTACACTCTAAAGTGATGTTTACGCGCATGTTTTCCCCTCCTACTAATAATTGATCTTTCCAAGAGATTTCTTAGACTTGAATATCATACCATTTTTTTTGTCATTTGACTACCCTTTTGGGCAAATTTGTAAAGTAGAACTACTTTACAAATTTTATTTTTTGTACATTTCCATATACGCTTCTAAAACTTCTTTGGCAATCGTTTGATTTGGTTTGGAAGATTCATCATTTAAGTGTGGTAAAACAACGCTAATTGCAATTTCAGGATTTTCGTACGGCGCATAAGCCACCAAGTTACTATTAACCGTTGTATGGTTTACTCCATTAGCATCTGTTGCTTGCGTTTCGGCGGTCCCTGTTTTAGCAGCAATCGAAAACTTGTCTGATTTTAAACCACGTGCAGTTGTAAAAGGACTAGTTCCATTTACCACATTATAGAAACCTTGTTGAAGAATTCCTATCTGGTCTTCAGAAATATTCACCTTATTCAAAACTTTTGGTTCAATTTCTTTTAAAATTTTTCCTAAAGCTCCATTTTCATCATTGCCATAGATTCCTTCTACCACATGGGGTTGTACGCGGATGCCATTATTTGCGACAGTGGAAACGTACTGTGCTAATTGTAACGCGCTATAGGTATCATATTGCCCAAAAGATAGGTCAAGAAGATTACCGCCTTGTGGCGCAGATGACGAATCCTTAAAGTCCTTGTTTTGAATTCCTGTTGTTTCTCCTGGTATATCAATTCCAGTTTTCGTTCCCATACCATATTCTGCAAAAGCTTTTCTTAATTCTTTAAAGACAGTGTCATCTCCTACTTCATAAGGGAAAATCATATTGGGATAATAATTCACACCCATCATTTTAAAGACTAATTTCATCATATAGGCATTCGAAGAATATTCTAACGCTTGCTCCGCAGTTAATTGCATGGTTGTTCCGCCAGAAGCATTCCACCAAGAAGCTTTTGGATTACTACCTGCTAGTAAAATAGCTTCATCTGTTAAAACATCATTGCCTTTAATGACGCCTGTTTCATAACCGGCTGTTAAAGTACCTGCTTTCACAACTGATCCAGGAACTTCAGAATTCAAAATAGGTGCTAAAGGATTAGGTGTGACTTCTCCAGTTGCTAAATCATGATGAAATCCGGACATCGCTAAAATAGCTCCTGTTTGAGGGTTCATAGCAACGACATACGCATTTTCTGAGTATGGTCCAATGGTTTTGACTATTTGTGAATAGTTTCGTTTTAAAATTTCATCAACTTTGTTTTGGAAATTTGAATCAATCGTTAATTTTAAGTTGGAGCCTTTTTCCCCTTTGGAAATTGGGGTTTGTGAAACAATCTTTCCGTTATTGTCTAAAACGACTTCTGATTTTGCTTTTTTACCTTGTAGAACGTCTTCATATTGTTTTTCTAAATAGCTAGTTCCAACACGGTCATTTCGTGCATAGCCTTTTTTCAAATATTCATCGACTTCTTCGGCTGGCAATCCTTGTTTTTCAGTTGAAACGGTACCCAACAGGCTACGTAATGCACCACTTTGAGAATAATCACGCGTCCAATCAGTCCCTGTTGAAACACCTGATATTTCCGCTGTGTGTTCACCAATTGTCGCAATTTCACCTTCTGTTACCCCTTCATTCTTGATGAAGACCGTGTTCATTTGTGACGCGGCATTCATTCGTTTAAAAATCGTCACTGCTTGTAAGGTTCGGTCATCAAACGCAATTTCTTCAGGGGTGACTTTTTCAACTGCTTTGGCATACAATGTGCCTTCGTCCGTAATTTTGTTGCCTTTTTCATCTTCTTTATCTTGATCGGTTAAACGGGCTTGGGCTGCTTTTAAATTTTCAGGATTCGCTAACCAATAATCTTTTTTGTCACGATCCGTTAAGTTTGGATCAACTGGAACGTTAATAAGTTCGTTAACTTTATTCGCAATCGGTAAAATATCTTTTCCTTCAATATTTTTTCCTCGTGTGTAAGTGATTGCTAAATTGGCTTTGTTAGAAACCAAGGCTTTTCCTTGTGAATCATAAATTTGTCCTCGAGGGGATGGTGTCGTGATTTGCAGTGAAGAATTGGCAGTGATTTTTTTGTTAAACTCTTCTCCTTCTACAATCTGTAAATACCCTAAACGGACAATTAATGAAACAAATAAAGTGAATATCACAAAAAATAATAAGTTCAATCGAAAAGGAATATGTGGCTTTCTACCTCGTTGACTCTTTGCTGCGGCATCTGTTTTTTTTATTTTATCTATAAATGAGTTTTTCTTCATACCTCTAGTCCCTTCACTAAAAAGTTTCGCATTCTCATTGTAACAAAAAATAGTCAAAAAATCAGGATTATTCCCAGCTCTAAGGAAATATTTAATTATTTTTTTGTTAAAAAAAAGTCAAAAGGACTTCTGAATTCAGATGTCCTTTTGACTTTTTCTCTTTTTTTAACGGCTGTAATTGTGAACTTCAGCAACCATGCTGTCAATGAAAATTGATAAATCTTCGACAGACGTTTCTTTGCTTCCATAACGACGGACGTTCACCGTTGCATCTTCCATTTCTTTGTCCCCGACCACTAATTGATAAGGTACTTTTTGGGTTTGAGAGGCCCGAATTTTGTAGCCCATTTTTTCGTTACGATCATCGACTTCAACACGTAAGCCTTGTGCTTGTAAACGTTCTTTGATTTCATAAGCATACTCAGAATGCGCTTCTACAGAAACTGGGATAATAGTTGCTTGAATTGGTGCTAACCAAGTAGGGAAAGCGCCTTTGTAAACTTCTGTTAAGTAAGCCACAAATCGTTCCATTGTTGAGACAATACCACGGTGGATAACAACTGGGCGATGTGTATTTTCACCATCTTTGCCAACATAAGTTAAGTCAAAACGTTCTGGTAATAAGAAGTCTAATTGGATGGTTGATAATGTTTCTTCCATTCCTAAAGCTGTTTTTACTTGAACATCTAACTTCGGACCGTAAAAGGCAGCTTCGCCTTCTGCTTCAAAGTAATCTAATTCTAATTCATCCATGGCAGCTTTTAACATCGCTTGCGCTTTTTCCCACATCGCATCATCATCAAAATATTTGTCTGTATTATTTGGATCACGATAGCTTAAGCGGAAACGATAATCCGTAATGTTAAAGTCAGCATAGACTGCCACCATTAACTCCAAAGTACGTTTAAATTCGTCTTTAATTTGGTCAGGACGAACAAAAGTATGGCCATCGTTTAAAGTCATTTCACGAACACGTTGTAACCCTGATAATGCGCCAGATTTTTCATAGCGGTGCATCATCCCTAATTCAGCGATTCGAATTGGCAATTCGCGGTAACTATGAATGTCATTTTTATAAACCATCATATGGTGTGGACAGTTCATTGGACGTAATACCAGCATTTCGCCATCGCCCATATCCATTGGTGGGAACATATCTTCATGGTAATGATCCCAGTGACCAGATGTTTTGTATAATTCCACATCTGCCATAATTGGTGTATACACATGTTGATAACCTAAGCTAATTTCTTTGTCCACAATATAACGTTCAATTGTACGACGAATGGTTGCGCCTTTTGGTAACCAGAAAGGTAACCCTGAACCAACTTCTTGTGAAACCATAAATAAATCTAATTCTTTTCCTAATTTACGGTGGTCACGTTCTTTGGCTTCCTCGCGCATTTTGATAAATTCTTTTAAATCTTTTTTATCGAAAAAGGCAGTGCCGTAAATCCGTTGCATCATATGATTGTCAGAGTTTCCGCGCCAATAAGCACCAGCTACTGAAAGTAGTTTAAAGACTTGAATCCGTCCTGTTGAAGGGACGTGAACACCACGACATAAATCAACAAAATCGCCTTGATCATAGACAGTGATGATTTCATCTTCTGGTAAATCTGTAATTAATTCAACTTTGTAAGGATCATCAGCAAATAATTCTAACGCTTCTGCACGTGAGATTTCTTTACGAACGATTGGGTTATTTTCCTTCACAATTTTCATCATTTCGGCTTCAATTGCAGGTAAATCTTCCGCTGTCACAGGGGATTCCCCATTATCTGTATCATAGTAGAACCCAGAATCAATCGCAGGACCTACGCCAAATTTAATGTTAGGGAAAAGACGACGTAAGGCATTAGCCATTAAATGAGCTGATGAATGACGTAAAATTCCTAAAGCATCTTCATGATCAGGTGTCACGATTTCAAGCGAACCATCTTCTACGATAGGACGATCTAAATCGATTAAAACACCATTGAATTTACCAGCTAAAGCTTTTTTGGCTAAACTGTTGCTAATACTTTTAGCAACATCAAATGTTGTAACCCCAGAATCAAACGGTTTAACAGCGCCATCTGGAAAAGTAATGTGAATAGACATAATAAAATTCTCTCCTTTTAATTTTTTTGATTTGAAGCGTTTCATTGTGTTCCTGTTTTTCACAATGAAACGAAACAGCCACCTGTTCCCCTTGTTAAAAAACAAAAAGTCCTAGTATTCTAACGAATACTAGGACGAAAATATCGTGGTTCCACCTAATTTTGAACACAAATAATCTGTGTTCCTCTAGCGTGTTAACGGTGCGACCGCCTTTGTTTCAACAAAGGTTTCGAAAGTGGTCATCCCTTGTGCCAATCTGGAAAATTTTCAGCCAAGATTTTCCTCTCTAATAGATCGCGGGCAAGTTCAGTTGTCTTTCTCATCAATCATTTATGCACTTATTTAACCACTTATTTTCAGAAAAAGCAAGTGATTCAACAGAAATTCTCTGAAAACTTATTTTTTCCATTCGCCGCCTTGTGCATAGCGGTCTTTTTTCAATTCATTGACAATCACATGGATATTCTCTTTTGGTGCACCAGCGTTTTTTGACACAGCTTCTGTAATATCTTTGACCATATTAGTTAACTGTTCTTCTGTGCGGCCTTCAATTAATTCTACATGTACAAATGGCATCTTCGTTCCCCCAATTTAAATTGCTTGTTCTGTTTGTATCATAGAGCGGGTTATGACGCTTGTCAATAAAAAATTGGAGACGTCAGTCGTTACGGTTGACGTCTCCAATTTTTACTTTTCAGATACATAGCTGGACCAAAGTGCGGTCTTGCCTAATATCTCTTTTTATACTTCTTCGCCATAATCCACAGGTTTATCAAATTCACCTGGTGCATCATCATAGATATGTCCGTAAATAATTACCGGCATTCCGTCATAGGATACGTCAAAGATTTTTGAAACTTCTGTTCCTGGCGTATTGATACAGCCATTACTACCAGCATCGGTTTTAAAGGCTTCTTTATCGCCATACTTATCCAATTTATGGTCGGAGTCATGAATCCCGATTTGTGTGACAACGCCCCCTTGACTTAATAACGGCATCCAATATTTTACTGGCACACTGTATCGAGAACCATCAAGCATTTGACCTTCTAAATTCACATCGGTTGTCCGATATAAAATTGTATGGAATCCTGGTACTGTTGCAGTTCCTTTGTTATATCTGCCAGTAATGACATCTGTGGTGACTATTTTTTTGCCATCAATGAAACAATACATTTTTTGATCTTTTAAATCAATTTCAATGTAATTATTGGCAATTTTACTATTTTCTTTGGTATCGCCAATCAACGGAGCAGTGATTGCATTCATTTGTTCTTGGCTATTCAGCGCGTTTACTAGTAGTTCTTGCGTTTTGGCCCCATCAATCGACCAGCCATAACTTCCATTGTTTTTAAAACGACGTGTCGTGCCGTGAACATCTGTAAATAAAACTGGTTGATTAGCAGAACCATATGTTGTTTCTAATTGTGTCACCCAAGTAGTTAGTTTTTCTTTGTTGATTGTGCCATCATCATTCAGCACGTTTTGAATTTGTGTTTTATCAAAGGCTACTTTTTCACCATTAATATCAACTGTAATTGTTTTATTTAACTTGTTATTGAGCGTTGTCAATGTTGCCTTTAACGTTTGATCCTCTTTTGTAATTTCAGGGGCTTTATAAAAATCTTTGGCATTGTATTGATAGTTGCCTTTTCCCGCTTCAACATCCGCAATAATCTGCTGATTTAAGCGCTGTGTGTCCACTACTGTGCCTTGTTCTTCGGGAACAATTTCAAAAGTGCCATTGCCTCGACGGATACTCGCATTTTTGCTTGGTTTCCCCTCTGGAAAACTTAAAGTCGCTAATTTGGCTTCTAGTTCTTTTTTGAATGCCTCGTTTAACGGTAGCTTCACCTTGCTACTGTGTAAATGGTCTTTTAAAAATTTTTGATCCAATTGGTATTTTTTAGGAAGTTGAATTTTTTCTTCTTTTGTCCCAGTTTGAACCACAACTTCTTCGGTTTGATTAACTTGCGCTAATTTTTCTTCTGCAGCATTTACATTTAACCAGCCTACAGAAACTCCATTTACTTTTGTGGTTGGTAAAAAGTGACTTTGAAAATAAACATAGCTGCCCCCAGCAACTAAAGCTAGTCCAACCAAAGAAGTAATAATTACTTTCTTTTTATTATTTTTTCCTGATTTTTGACGACGTGTATTACGCATTTGCACTTCTTCTTTTTTCATTTGTTCATCCTTTATATCAATAATTTTAGGTTTATTTCTTAGAGACTAGGCAACAAACAACTGCGGTGATCTACAATCAAAAAAGGTTCCCTTTCTCTCGCAGATTAATTTTTTCAATTATACACTATTTTTACGTTGTTTTCAGCTTATTTCCCTTGTAAATCCTTTAATCTTAAAGAATTTGTATACTCTGTGACTTTTTTTGCTTCTTGTAAATGATACGTAAACTGGGCCATTTTAGCAAAATCCTGAGCGACGACGTCAAAAAAGGCTTGTGTCTTTATTAAGCTGTTCCAACAAGCTTCTTTACTAGAAAAATCCAGCAACGATGCTAATTGATCCATCGTGTCAGGAGTGACATAATTTCTCAGATACTTAAATTGTTTCCCAACAGAAATTGGCTCCGGTTCCTGCCAAGCCGCTTGCCAAGAAAGCAAGCGCAACAGTTCCTGCTGACAATATTCATAGAGATGTGTGACAGCGTAAAATAGTTCATTCCGACAAAGCCCCTTAACTACATACGTACTAACCCACCAAAATTCATTGCAACAATCGTTAAACTGCTGCTGATTCGGAACTGTTACTGTATAATTTTTATCAGATGCTACAGGTAAAGGCGACAAACTTTCATCTTTGTCTAACAAGATAATTGCTAAAGAATCGCCTTCATGCCAATTATCTTTTTCTGCGAGAGGACACAACGTTAAATCGATACGTTGGCCATCTTCAAATAACATTAAAAATGTTTCCCGCGTCTTCGGTTCTGTGGGAAATAAGGTCATTTCCTTGGGACGTTGCATAATTAATGGTTGTCCAAATTTTGCTATCCACGTTGCTGTTTCAAAAAACTCAGCACATGGTTCTACAATATAAACAATGTCGAAATCTTGAAAACTATCTTTTGGCGCTTTCACATTCGTGCGAGAACCCACCATTCCCACGGCTCGAATGTGTTCTTCTTGTTTTGCTACATCCATAATAAGTTGAAACATTTCTTCTTCTGTACGCATTCACTCGCTCCCTCTCTTCAAAAGTTTCTATTAAAACATAGATTTTTTTATAAGTCTTTTGTTTTCTATCGCTTTTTCTATGGTACTTCGTATACACTAACATTACAAGGAGGGATGTTTCATGCATTGGTTAAAAATAACAAGTTTATCCATTGTCAGTTTTGGCTTTTGTATTCTTTTGATTTTAGGTCTACTTATTTTTACTGGCAAAAATACGCAACCCACCGATAAACCAGATGCTATTTTAATTTTAGGGGCCCGTGTTTTAGGGACGTCTAAAGAAACCGCACTGCCCAGCCGTGTTTTGCAAGCTCGGTTAGATGTGGCTATCCCCTATATTAAACAACACCCCGAGACACCCGTTATTGTTAGCGGAGGGCAAGGAGCAGATGAGCCGGCTACGGAAGCCGCGGTTATGAAACAATACTTGCTAAATAAAGGTATTCCAGAAAAACAGATTCTCTTAGAAAATCGTGCCACACGCACCAAAGAAAATATTGTCAATTCACAAAAACTCCTTTCTTTTAAACGGCTAGTGATTGTTACTAGTGACTTTCACATGTACCGCTCGCAACTTTTAGCCAAGCGAGCAGGCATCTCAAATGTTTCAGGCATCACTGCGGCTTCTTCTTTTCCAAAAGATATCAAAAATTTTGGTCGAGAGCTGCTTTCTTTAGGCTATGCCTTACTCTTTGATTGGTAAAAGAGCGTCCTTCGCAAGACCATTTTGCGAAGGACGCTTTTATATTCTGTGGATTTGCTCACTTTTGTTCTCTTCTTCTTGTGTTTAAATTATAAAAATGATAACATATCTTTGTTAGCGCTTACAAATGATATTTATTTTATAGGAGGAGAAAGTTATGGGGCATCAATTGAGCACTCATTTTTTTAACAAGAAAACAGGGATTATTTCAACTTTTTTAAGTTTGATCCTTTTAGTCGGTGGGTTACTGTTTGCACTACCTGCATTTGAAGTACAAGCAGCATCAACTGTTACACCTAAAACAGTCATGTATGTAGAAGTAAACAACCACGATTTTAACAATGTGGGAAAATATACTTTAGCTGGAACCAATCAACCTGCTTTTGATATGGGGATTATTTTTGCAGCCAATATTAATTATGATACGGTCAATAAAAAACCTTACTTATATCTAAATGAACGGGTCCAACAAACTTTAAACGAAGCTGAAACACAAATTCGTCCAGTTCAAGCACGCGGCACTAAAGTCCTATTGTCTATTTTAGGCAACCATGAAGGCGCTGGCTTTGCTAACTTCCCAACTTACGAAAGTGCGGATGCCTTTGCAGCTCAATTAGAACAAGTCGTTAATACGTATCATTTAGATGGTATTGATTTTGATGATGAGTATGCTGAATACGGAAAAAATGGGACGCCTCAACCAAATAATTCTTCGTTCATTTGGTTACTTCAAGCCTTAAGAAATCGCTTAGGCAATGATAAATTAATTACTTTTTATAATATCGGACCAGCGGCTGCGAACTCTTCAGCTAATCCTCAAATGAGTTCTTTAATTGATTATGCTTGGAACCCTTATTATAGTACCTGGAATCCACCACAAATTGCAGGTATGCCTGCTTCTCGTTTAGGTGCTTCTGCCGTTGAAGTTGGTGTCAATCAAAATCTAGCTGCGCAATATGCTAAACGTACAAAAGCGGAGCAATATGGTATTTATCTAATGTATAACCTCCCAGGAAAAGATTCATCTGCGTATATCTCGGCGGCGACACAAGAACTTTATGGTCGAAAAACGAACTATTCACCAACTGTTCCAACACCTTAATTATTATCTCGTGTCTACAAGCGCCAACATGTAAAGAGTTAAAAGCCAGCTTACTACAAGCTGGCTTTTTGGTATCTTGAGCAAATCGTTTTGAACATAAAAAAGACCCGCCCTTTGGGTAAGGACGGGAAAGGAGTTAAAAATGAAAAAGTGTTTTGTGTTGTTAAGGTTGTTTGTTGATATGCTTATATCTTACAAACTAAATGTGAAGATTTTGTGATCATTTCATTCTTATTTTGCTACTTTTATAGGAATTAAATAGATTGCCACTAGACTATCTTTAGTTGCCTCGTGCATCCGTTATTCTGACTGCTCCTTGTGGTGATACTCTGTAAAAACCGACAGTCCCTGTCCCTCCATTTGCAACCATCTGTTTCGATTGGGCTCTAAAAAAGAAGTCATTTCCATTCATACCCAAAAATCCAAGGTTCGTATCATTATTTTCTGCATCAGTCAGTGTCTTTCTAATATATGTCTCTGCTTTTTCTTGTGTATCGATGATTTTTGCCTCTTCATTTTGGTCTTGATTTTCCTCTTCAGAAGAACGATAGTAATACTCTTCCGCAGGATAATTTCCACTATCTTGAGTAATTAACAATCGCGGTTTCGTCTTATCCGATTGGTCGCCGTTAGGATTTTCAACACCAATTCTATATAATAATAGCGCAGCACCAGTAGGCCCCCACCTAATACTTAATCTTGTAATTGGTCGCGACTCATCAGTAGGTGAATCCTTCGTAATCATTCCTCCGGTATTTGTACTACCATCAGGATGAATGATCAAACTCTCTCCTTTACCATTTTTCCATGTTCCAACTAAAGTAGTAAAATCGCCAGCATTAATCGCTGTAGTATCTAAATCAGCTACAGTTAGCTGACTATTGTTTCCATCAGCTGCAGACTCTTCACTTTTCACTGATTCGTTAGACTCGACACTGCTGCTCGCTTGTTCGTTTGTCTTATCAATTGTTTCACTGGTTTTTTCATTCGTCTCTTCAACTTTAGAGGATGCCTCC
>OBZA01000126.1_pt1 | contig 31891 bp, 27 predicted proteins | sample 1476871 | NCBI WGS metagenome assembly OBZA01 (sample SAMEA2580227, study PRJEB22360) | human gut metagenome | biome: human gut; feature: human-associated habitat; material: faeces | place: Denmark | collected 2008/2010
GCACGCCAAGAGTAGTTGGGGGATCGCCCCCTGCGAGGGTAGGACGTTGCCACGCAATTTAGAAAGTCTTCAATGGTATTTACTATTGAAGGCTTTTGTTTTATATTGAAATAGTACATATTTTTAAGGAATATAGGTGAAATTATGAAGCGCTATCGATCTTACCGTCTAAGTTTAGGATGGCAAATCCTGATTGGACTCGTGATAGGTGTTGTCTTTGGTGTGATTTTTTACAAAAACAACACGGCAATTACTGCGATGCAAAATATTGGCACAATGTTTATTAATTTGATTCAGATGATTGTGCTACCGATCGTGGTTTCTTGCTTAACTGTTGGTATTGCCAGTATGGGCGATATTAAGAAATTGGGGCGGGTTGGACTCAAAACGATTATCTATTTTGAATTGATGACGACCATCGCAATTGCACTGGGGATGATTGTTGCCAATATGCTTCACCCCGGAACGTTAATCGATATTCATTCACTTCATGGTTCAGATATCAGTCAATATATGGCGACTGCAAAGACTGCCGAGCATACTGGGATTTGGGGAACTTTGATGGGGATTATCCCGACAAATATTTTTAAATCCTTAGCGAATGGCGATATGATGCCCGTCATTTTCTTTTCCGTCTTTTTTGGATTGGGGATTGCAGCAATCGGCGAAAAAGGTCAGATCTTAATTGATGGATTGAATGCCGTGGCTGAAGTTATGTTCAAGGTTACAAATTGGGTGATGCATGTGGCACCAATTGGTGTTTGTGCACTGATTGGTGTTGCCTTAGCAGAAATGGGAATCGGCGCTTTGATTCCTTTGGGTTATTTTGTGGCAATTGCCTATGTCACCATGACTGCATTCATACTGGTGGTCATGGGGATTGTGGCAAAAATATTTGGATTTAGCATTTTTGATTTACTGTTGGTTATCAAAGACGAAATTGTGTTAGCATTTTCAACCGCCAGTTCTGAAGCGGTGTTACCAAAGATGATTGAGAAAATGGATAAATTTGGAACGAGCCAGGGAATCGTTTCTTTCGTCATTCCAACTGGCTACACCTTTAACCTGGATGGTTCAGCAATCTACCAATCGATTGCTGCGCTGTTTCTCGCTCAGGCCTACCATATTAACCTCTCAATTGGCCAACAGATCACGTTGTTGGTTGTGTTGATGATTACCTCTAAGGGGATGGCCGGCGTCCCTGGCGCTTCCTTTGTGGTCCTTCTGGCGACTATCTCAACGATTGGTGTCCCAGTAACCGGATTAACGTTCATTGCCGGAATTGATCGGATTGTTGATATGGGCCGGACTGCCGTTAACGTGGTTGGAAACTCACTTGCAACCGTGGTTATTGGCAAGTCAGAAAAAGAGTTCGACGAAGAAAAATCTAAGAAGTACATTGCCTCATTTAAAAAACACGGCGTACCCGAAAGCGCCGAATAGTTCCACGATAGAATGATAAAAAGGTTGGCGTAAAAACAATGCGTCAGCCTTTTTTGATGATGTATATTAAAAGCCGTCAACGAATTTACGTTGGCGGCTTTATAATGTTATTTTCGATAAGATAGCAGTCATCTTGCAAGAATCAGTTTCCACCGGATTCTTGGAGGTTTCGTCCTCATAATTACTATTATTATCGTTTTATGTGTGGCAATTTAGTACGATTAATCGATTTCTCCCCAATTAGTTTCCTAAAAGGTGAAGCGTTTTTCGACTATGAGTAGCCGATCGACCACAAGTACGTCAGTACCTAAACGGTCGAGACCACCGAGAAATTGTATTAACCGAATTCCCAAAAGTTGAGTTGTCTAAACAAACGAAGTCGGGAAATTTCTTGTGAATCATCTAGCTGTAAAGCTAATAAGCAAGAAACAAAACGTTTAGACGCGTCAAACATTTATTCAATTCGGGAAGATCGGTTATCACAATTTCTCACTAAGCATGAAGCTGTGCGAGAGTTATCACAACCGGGCTTCCCTTGGTAGACTGGTGCTTCGTCGCTCCTGGGTCTGTAAATTCTGCTGTCATAACTCTCACCTCTTCAAAGTTTTTTATTTGGTAATGAAAAGTGTCCAGCCGATAACGACTGGACACAATAAACCACTTATCGCCAGTCGTTGAGCTTTAGCACTATGTGTTGTAGTTAAAAATTAACAGCTACATTAGTCCAAGCCTTACTTTGACCTGGACAGCTGACTCATTGGCGTTTTTCGACGTTTCTGAGCAGTAGCATTTTCCACATAGGAGCCTCACCTAACAGCTTTATTCATTTTTCATTCCAAAACTTATAATAGCACAGCCCTTGTTCTTTCGCAAGAATTAGGCTTACATATCCATGCCCGGAATATTGAGATCTTCAACCTTGACGCCACGTTCTTTGGCGAACGCATTCATTAAAGTATCCATATCCATTAACTTGTATTGTTTTGGATGATCAGGATCGTAGACTTCAAATTGGGCCATCATGCCGCCATCTTCGTGTTCAATGATGTGGCAATGGTTCATATAGACCCCAAGGTGATCGAAGCCGACTTTCAGACGGACGGTTTCACCAGGGTTAACCCCAACGGTATCCTTTAATCCATGTTCATTTGGATAAGGCTCATGGCCGTTTCTGGAAACAACTTGGAATTGAGTTCCATGCATATGGTAGGGGTGAACCATTCCGTTACTCATGTCATTGGTATTGCTAATGTCCCAATATTCAACATTGCCCAGCTTTTGTTTGTCGTCAATCCGTTGCATATCAAATTTCTTGCCATTCATCATGACTTCTTCGTCCATTCCAGACATGACGACCTTATGAACGGGGGCACCTGGCGTGACATCTGGGTCCGGAATATCAACTAAATGATCTGGCAGTTGTGTATTATCCGGGGCAAATTCATGAATTCTAAACCGCATAATTGGAACGTCGTCACAGAATAAAGTGACCTCATCGCCCGGCTTGTACTGACCAAAGTCGACAATTACTTCTGCCCGCTCTGCGCATGTCAGCATCAAGTGGGTAAAATCAACTGGTTCGGGCATAATGCCACCATCAGAGGCGATTTGGGTAAACTTTAAATCGTCACTAAAGTGCAGCCGCCACTCACGTCGATTGGCACCGTCCAGGATGCGTAATCGAAGCCGCTGCGTGGTTACGTCGAAGTATGGGTTAATAGTACCGTTAATCATCGCAGTGGGCCCCTGCACGCCGTCAGGGTCATAGTCGGCCATGTAGTCCCATTGGTTGTCTTCGTGGAAACGACGGTCTTGTAAAATCAACGGAATATCGTCCACACCGTAGTTTCTTGGGAATGGCAATTTGCTTTCGACGTCATCTTTAACCACCACGGCAGTTGCTAATCCCTTCCAAACATGTTCAGCAGTAGCTGGACACGGGTGGGCATGTAACCACAACGTTGCGGCTGGTTGATCACACTTGAATTCAATTTGGGTACTTTCGCCAGGATATACCGGCGCGTGACAGCCACCGTCAGTGATTGGTCCGGAAACGTTTAAGCCGTGCCAATGGAATGTTGTCAATTCGGGGAGTTCATTTTTCAGGGTAATATGGATCATTTTGTCTTTTTTAAACAAAATAGTCTTTCCCAAAAGATCGGTGTTATACCCCCAAGTTTTGGTCTTTTTGCCTGGTAATAACTGAACTTCACCGGTTTGGGCGATGACCGTGTAATACATATCGGTATCGGTTTCCTTATCCGGCTTTAGTAGTTCTGGAATTTTTAACGGTTGTTGGGGAGCTTTAGGCTCTTCAAGAGGAATAAATCCACCGTCATGAGTATTGTAGGCAGGCTCATCAAAAAAGTAATCTGTATAAACTTTTCTATTTGACATTTTATCCGCATCCTTTGATTATTTTGGATTCAAGTTAATAATACTACTAAATTAGACGCCGATACAGGATTTGTGGCATAATGGAATTACAAGAGGAGGTGGCACTGTGGCAGATGTAGTATCTTTCGACAAGTTAGATGAGACAGTCAGCAATAAAGCAGTGGAAGACTTTATCGATTTTTATCTTCGGTGGTTCAAGAAAAATGATCTGGAAATTTTGGCTGAATATAAGATTGATTATTATCTAGCTGATATTAACCACTATATTTTTGAGAACGAGTCCTTCACTCCTGAGCAAATGAAAAAAGAATTACTTGAACAACGCGGTCAAGACCTTAAACACGTTATTTCAGTAATTAACCCAGAGTATTATGGCAACGGTAGTTTGGTAGAAGGTTCATGGGATAAATGGTACCGGGAAAAGTTTGAGAAGGTTCCGGAACGCGACTAGTCTTTTGAATATACTTTCAATTGTTAATTTGCTATTATTGAGCTATATAGAGTAGTGAGGAGGGATTTTCATGGCTAAAGAAAAGACCGAAAAATCAAAGAAAAAGACAAGTTCAAAGAAGCTTCAATACAAGACTGATGTTGACGTTCACCAAATGGTAATTAATAAGTCGGTCATGTCTTTGAAAGTGCCGACTATTCTCGCTCAAAAGGAAGCACAGGGGTTGTTGACCAAGGCCATTGACGATGGAATTACCCCTTACTACCTCAGGCAGGAAACGATTGAGCGGCTGAGCGGATTTAGCCACCGGGAGTGATCACTTCCTTTCGCCGAATTTGAATCAGCGGGAAACACTTCAAATTTAAACCAAACAAATAGACTGGAGACAAACCAACGTTTGCTTCCAGTCTATTTGTTTGTGGGTTAGAAAAGTGTTTCAAAAACTATGGTAAATCGAAGAAGTGATCTGTTACGAAATCTAAATTGGTTAAATACCCCATGGTTACTTGGTTGCGACCTTTTCAGGAGCCGGTTCGTAGAGCTTCCTGTCCAGAAGATTCTCATCGGATGCGACGGCAATCGCAGTTGTCGTATCTCCAACCACGTTTAAGACCGTTCGAAACATGCCTGAGAACCAATCAATTCCAGCCAGGATGGCAATACTTTGCATTGGTAAGCCCAAAGTGGGAACAACAATTGTCAAAGCAACCAGACCGCCGCCGGGAACGACGACCGTTCCCAAGCAGGCGATGACGGACAACAGGACAATTTTAACCATTGATACTGGTGAAACAGACATACTATACAGTTGGGTCAACGTTAAGCAGGATAGTGACAAGTACATTGCCAGCCCATTGCTGTTTAAGGCCATCCCCAAGGGTAAAACCAGTTGGCTAATCGATTTTTCAACCCCTAGCCGATCTTCGGCATCCTCCATTTCGATTGGAAGCGAGATTGCTGAAGAAGTGGTGGTAAACGCCACCAGAATAATTCTCGAAAAACCGCGGACAAGTCCTCTCAGCGGTACTTTTGCGTACCAACTGATAAACCCAAACAGGACAATCAAGAAAGCAACACTGCCGACACCAAATGCAGTTAAAAATTTGAGCAGCGGTAGGATCACCTTAATCCCGGAGGTTGCGGTCACCCAGGCCATTAGCGCGGCAATACCAATCGGAGCGAGCTTCATCACCATCATGACCAGCTTGACAGTTAGCTGGTTGACTTGTTTGACGAGATTCAGGACCTGGTTGAATTGACCATTGGTATTGGCCCGGTTGAGGACAATTCCAAATAGAATTGCGAAGATGATGACTTGGATCACATTTCCCTTCGCAAGGGCATCAAAAATGTTAATGGGAAAGAAGTCCAAGACGGTCTGACTAAAACTCGTCGTTGCCTTGGCAACCGTTCCCGTTGTGCTGACGGAAGCCAGCTTAATGCCACTGCCAGGGTTGATGACGTATCCAATCAACAGTCCCAGCATGGCGGCCAACAGAGTTGTGATCAAGAACCAGCCGGCAGTTTTACCACCCAATCTTCCCAGTTGATCGGATTTTAAGCTGCCGAGGGCCTCGATAACGGCTCCGAAAATTAATAAAACGACCGCCATTTGAATTAAGCGTAGAAAAATATTTCCAAGTAGCTGAATGCCGGCAATCTTTGGACCAAATGCCAATCCAAGAAGGGCGCCGACAATCATGCCAATTCCAATTTGTGCCGTTATACTGATGTGTTTCACAGTGTATCCCCCAAACTTAATAGGCTTGTTGGTGGAGACTTTCGGTTAACAGCGTCACGCCTCGCTCCAAGTCTGCTTGAGACGTATTTTCTTCCGGGGCGTGACTGATGCCATTAATGCTTGGAACAAAAATCATCGTAGTTCTGGTCATTTGGGCCATAATCTGACTATCATGACCCGCGCCGGATGCGAGTTGACTGGATCTGAATCCCAAGTGATCGGCAATCGCTTGATTACGGGCCAACATGGCTTGATCAAGTTGGGTCGCGTCACTTTTGGCCCAGCGATTAACACTACTGGTAATCTTGGAAGCGCGCGGTGTTTCCACCACTTGATGAAGTATTTGTTCGAATTGATCTAGGACCGTCTCTTTTTCGTGGCGCGTGTCGATCGTGAAATCGACTCGTCCAGGGATGACATTTGACGTATTAGGTGAGACATGGAATTCACCCACGGTAAATGTCAGTTGCGGATCCACTTGACGGGCGTTTTTTCGTAAGTCGGAAATCAGGTCAACGGCCATCTGCAGGGCATCCGCTCGGTCATTCATCGGCGTAGTCCCGGCATGATTGGCAATCCCTTTGACCGTGACCGTAAACCGGCGTTGGCCGACAATTGATGTGACCAGGCCAATTTGTAAGTGGTGGTCAATTAACCGTGGCCCCTGTTCGATGTGCAGTTCGGTGAAGGTCACTGGTAATGCGGGCAAATTGTGGTTAACCCCAGGCAGGTCTAACTTTGAAACCGCAGCTTGTCTGGCAGCTTCAAAGCTGATGCCATCAGGGTCGCGCATTGCCAAATTAATTGATTGGCCGGTATAGTGCTTGGACCCGGTAAAGGTTTCCGGAAAGCGGCTGCCTTCTTCTTCGCTAAAGGAAATTAAGCGAAGCGTTTTTGAAGGTTGCCCATCAGCGTCCAAGAGCCTTTCAAGTGCTTCAAGGCCACCAAGGACCCCGTAAAGGCCATCGAATCGACCCCCTTGTTTGACAGTGTCAATATGAGACCCGGTCGCAATAACCTGTTCAGGATTCGTTTTTCCGGGAATATCCAGATAAGCGGTCCCAAAATCATCAACGGTTACCTGAAAACCAAGGTCGAGCCCCCACTGGATAATTTGCTGTTGCGCGGCGATCCAAGTGGGAGAGTAGACCAGTCGGTTTTGGCCAACCTCACCTTTTGATAAATCATTAATTTGATTCAAGCGATGTGCTAATTGATTTAATTGGGTTGTTGTCATCTGGCTGCCTCTACTTGGCGGCGCTGACACCGGTGAGTGGGGATGAGGCAACTGCACCATGTTCGATGACGCGGCCGGGTTTAGCCAGATAAGCTTTGCGGCCGGCCTCAACCGCCAGCTTGAAGGCTTCGGCCATGAGCGGAATATTTCCGGCGGTTGCCATTGAGGTGTTGGCCATAACCGCGGCTGCCCCCATTTCCATCGCTTCGGCAGCTTGGCTTGGACGGCCAATTCCAGCGTCGACGATGATTGGCAGGTCAATTTCATCAATCAAAATTTGAATCAAGTCTTTGGTTGATAATCCCTTGTTGGTCCCAATTGGTGCCCCCAAAGGCATGACCGTTGCGGCGCCAGCGTCCACTAATTGACGGGCAATATTTAAGTCCGGCAGCATATACGGCATGACAATAAAGCCTTCATTGGCCAAAACTTCAGTTGCTTTTAAAGTTTCGTAGTTGTCCGGCATCAAATATTTCTTGTCGGGAACGACTTCCAGCTTGATGAAGTTACTTCCGCTAAGTTCGCGGGCAATGCGGGCCGTTCGAATGGCTTCTTCAGCGTTGGTCGAGCCAGACGTGTTTGGCAAAATCGTGATGCCTTCCGGAATGTAATTGAGAATGTTTTCTTTTCCGGTTGTGTTGCGGCGAAGGGCCATGGTGATGATTTGGGCCTTTGCGTTATTAATTGCTGAATCGATTAAATCATATGAATATTTCCCAGATCCTAAAATAAATCGGGATGTAAAGGCGTGACCGCCAATCATGAGTTCATCTTTTTCATTTGCCATGAATAAATCCTCCTCAGATTTCTGTGTTTCCTAGAATTAAGCGGGTGATCATGTTGGCTTCATGACCGGCTGCGATCATGACCCGGGGTGCCATTAACCCTTCGGCGCCCATTGTGACACCATCTCCGGCAATATAGAGGTTCTTTCGGGGATGCTTGGTGGTAATGGTATTGGAGCTGTGCACCCCAGCCATTCCGGTTCCCATCACAATCGGCTTATCAGGATAAAATTCTGAAGCTGCATCCAGCAGCATCGCCTTTGCGGCGGGGTTATCGAAAGCCTCGCAGATAATGTCAGCGTCTTCAAACAATTCTTTAACATTGTCGTGGGTGATTTTAACCTGGTGAGTTTTGATCTCGATAAATGGATTAAACTCTTGAAGGTTTTGTTTCAAAGCAACCACTTTTGGCATCCCAACTTGGCTGAGCTTAAACTGTTGCCGATTTAAATTACTTAATTCGACTGAGTCAAAATCAATCAGGGTCAGATGACCAACCCCAATTCGGGTTAGGGCAATCGCGATGTTTGACCCCAATCCGCCAGCACCGGCGATAGTGACGTGGGCTGCGGCCAGCTTGTCGGTTGAGTCTTTGACGTTTCGTTCCTTCATGCCTTGATAAACGTCGTTATAGCTTGATCCTTGAATTTCTGGTTCCTGCATGTTGTTAATCGACTCCTTTTATAAAGTGAGCGAGTCCAAGCGGTTACAAGTCGGAGTGTAAGTCGGCTCTAAGAAAAATTCCCGGTTTTGGAATTTTGCTTAGAGGTGCTTACAAGGAGACTTGTGCTTGGAGGAGCTGTCCTAGAAAGTGAGCGAGTCCAAGCGGTTAGAAATCGGAGTGTAAGTCTCCTCGGAAGTAAATTCCCCGGTTTTGGGGATTTGCTTCCGAGGTGCTTACAGGGAGACTGCTGCTTGGAGGAGCTCTTGTTTAGCCACCACCGACGAAGGAAATTAATTCCAGTTTGTCGTTTTCGGAAATTTTAGTTGTGTCGAAATCAGCGCGGTGAATAATTTTCCCGTTTTGTTCGACAACGATATTTTCAATTGGCGCTTCGCGTTTTTTTAGGAAGTCCAGAATCGTTTCACCAACGACACCGGTTTCCTGTTCACCGTTTACCATCACCATAAAAAAAGTCCCCTTTCTTCAATGTCCGAAGAAAGAGGTTCATGGATGTTGGGTTTAACTTAAATTCGATTTACAGAAAAGAAAAACCTTCTTTTCCGCAAAAAGAAGGTTTAAAGTCAAAATTAGATCAACATTAAATTCGCTCTTCCTTCGGCAGTCCAAACTACATCAGGTTCGATGGGTATTATCTCAGCCGTTTCCGGCACCCCAGACGAAATATTCAATTAGGCTTGAATGACTTCCAAGCTCATAGTTTATTTATAACCGCTTACAATCTGAAAGTCAAGCGAGAAATATCGCTATACTTTTTGTGAAAGTTCAATTAAACTGATGGCAAACGCAAAATACTGGAGGAAATCATTGTGAAATTGACGAATCGACCACTTTATTTGGTGACGGATCATACAGAATTATCGGACGAGCAGTTTTTTAACGCGATTGAACAGGGCTGTCAAAATGGGGTGGGCTTGGTTCAACTGCGGCAAAAAGAAGGCACCAGCCGAGAAATTTTTGAACTCGCACAACAGGTCAAGACCATCACTGACAAATATCGCGTCCCGTTGCTGATCGACGACCGTTTGGACATTGCCCAAGCCGTGGATGCGGCCGGGGTTCATCTCGGGCAAAGTGATTTACCAGTGGACGTTGCCCGCAATATTCTCGGACCTCGAAAATTCATTGGCGCGACTGCCAAGACATTGAAGCAGGCTAAAGCTGCCGAAGAGATGGGCGCCGATTATCTGGGTGTTGGTGCGATTTTTCCAACCACGACTCACGTGAAGACCGTTCATACATCAGTCGAAACGCTTGGCAAAATTAAGCAGGCCGTTGGCATCCCAGTGTACGCGATCGGCGGCCTCAAAGCCGATAACGTCGACGCCATCGACGGTGCTCATGTGGATGGCGTCGCAGTTGTCTCAGCGATTATGAAGGCTGAAGACCCGGCAAAGGCTGCCCAGGAGTTGCGAAATGCGGTGGAGGAAGCGATTGGGTAGGAACTAGGAACTACTCGGAGAAAAACATGATGGCTTATACGAGTAATTAACTTTGTGCCATAAAAAATGAACAGCGCACTTTCGTGACTACTTTTAGTTGCTTTTTACCCCCAAGTAATATAATCTATTAATATACTTACAAAAAGTAAGCACTAGGAGGAAAAAGCATGAGCATGGTTGATGTAGATAAATTACAATTTGGCCTCGAGACGTTTGGCGATATCGTTCGAGGAGAAGACGGTGAGCTCTTGACGGCTGGCCAATCAATTCGCCAAATCGTTAAGGAAGGCGAACTGGCCGACAAATTGGGGGTCGACGTCTTTGGTGTCGGTGAGCATCATCGACCTGATTATAGTGTGTCGAGTCCAGAAATTGTTTTGGGATCGATTGCATCAGTGACTGACCGCATCAAGTTGGCTACGGCCGTAACCGTGCTAAGCTCTGATGATCCGGTTCGAGTGTATGAACGGTTCGCAACGCTTGAGGGCTTATCCGAGGGGCGCGCACAGGTCATGCTTGGCCGGGGGTCATTCACTGAATCATTCCCATTATTTGGCTATGATTTAACAGATTACGATGATTTATTCAACGAAAAATTAGAGATGTACAGCCAGCTACTAAAAGAAAAGCCAATTACCTGGCACGGGAAGTTCACCCAGTCACTAAAGGATCAAGACGTTTATCCAAAGACGGATTATAACGGCATTGAAACTTACATCGGAATTGGCGGTTCGCCTGAGTCGATCATTCGGACGGCTCGGTATGGTTATAAAGTGATCCTGGCGATTATTGGTGGGCAGGCTGACAGGTTTGTGCCATATTTGAACCTGTACAAGAAAGCTGCTGAAAAATACAATATGCCCGTTCTACCAGTTGCCGTTCACTCACACGGATTTATTGCTGACGACGAGGATGAGGCGGTTGAAGTTGCCTGGAAGAACATTAAGGCAAACTTTGACCGAATTGGTCTGACCCGGGGATGGGCACCAATGAGTCGGGAGCAATTTGACGGGGAAACCAAAGTTGGTTCCTTTTACGTTGGCAATCCAGAGCATGTTGCCCAACGAATCGCGCGGACAATTAATTTGATGAACCTGGGCCGATTTGATCTTGTTTATGGTGCCGGTAACCAGACCGCCGCACAACGTGAACGGATGATTGAATTATATGGAACCAAGGTCATTCCGCGGGTTAAAGAAATTTTGTCTGAGGAGGGCTAGTTATGGCTGAAATTAAAAATGTGGGTATCCTCGGTGCCGGAAAAGTCGGTATCGTGTTGGCCCAGCTTGCACTCGCTGCCGGATACCACGTCCGGATTTCTGGTTCGGGATCGGTTGAAAAAATCGCGATGACGATTGAAACGCTGGTTCCCGGCGCGACACCGTCGACCAATCAGGGGGTTGTTTCCAAGAGTGATTTAATTATTTTGGCGATTCCACTCAGTCGGTACAAGAATATCAAGCCTAAACTCCTCAAGGGCAAATTAGTGATTGATGCGATGAACTACTGGTGGGAGACTGACGGGATCCGCGAGGAAGTGTTGGACCCGTCCTCAACTTCCAGTGAGCAGGTACAGCAATATTTCAATAAGAGTACCGTCGTCAAGACTTTTAATCACATGGGTTACCATAATCTCCAAGAAGAGGCCAAACCAGCTGGCGCTGAGAATCGTAAAGCGCTGTTTGTGGCTGGTGACAACCATGAAGCTGTGGATGAAGTGGCTAAATTTGTGGACACCATGGGCTTTGATACAGTGGTTCACTATGACATTGCGGATGGCATCATGACGGAGCCGGGCAGTGAGCTGTTTGGTGCGAGCCTGACCAAGCCAGAACTTCAGAACGTGATTGATCATTTTGATGAAACTGAATTTGGCAAGAAGATTCAGGCAGAAGAAAATTAGGCAGCATTCAGGTTAAGAGGTTGGAGCAAAACATTGAGTTTTGTTTCGACCTCTTTTTAGTTTTTGGTTGAGCGAGGGTGTTCTTTTTTGATATGTGGGAGGGTATAATTAGCTCATAAAATTAGGTGTGCTTATATATGTATTCGAACATTTTAACAGCGGATGACCGAAAAATTTGATGCGCTTTAATCATGACTTTCGAGTACCTATTTTATACAAAGAAAGAGAAGAGAGGCAAACAACAATGGATGCACTGAAAAAACTGAGTGAACTGCATGACTATATCAAAAAGGACTATGAACGGGGCGCGTATGATAACTCTATTAAACAGGATTATGTTTATCATGAGGCAAACGAAAATCTGTCAGCGTCTGGTGATGACTATCAAATGGGGTTTGATCAGGCACTAAAGGACCATGAAGAGCATCGTTTCTTTAAGTCATACCCAGAAAAACTGGTCAATATCGGTAATCAGGTATCAGAGAATAAAATGCAAGAATTATCTGAGTTTATAGCTGGGTATAATGCCGGAAAGAAAAGGTTTAAGTAGGATTTTGAGTGAAACTGTCATTTATAGAAGTCAGCTGCTTTTGGGCCTGGATTGGCAGGGATAGTTGGCTTTTTTAGTTACCTAAAGATAACTAATTTCCAGTTAATCTAAAAAAATAACCACTCTTTTAAGTGGCTAAAGATTTAAATTATTAGGTATTTAGGATTGCTTCAGTGAGTAACTTAGAGAAATTGACTTTTTTCTCCTTGCCCAGGGCATCCGCCCATTTGGGGATGGTTAAAGTCTTTTTAACAGGTTGATTACTATGCAAATATTTGTTCAGATCAACAGAAACCATTGATGTAAACGACTTTTTAGGATCGTAAGTCAAGGTGAAATCGGGATCTTGTTTGAAGGGGTCGTCGTTAATTAAGGAAATATCATTTAAGTTTGAAGGCTTGGGCAATTGTTGGTCATTGTCCAAATAATCAGCCGCTACATTCCCTAACAAATCAGCCGCCATTCTCATGGCATCAGTAATATCCGTGCCCATGGTTCCGGACGAATGGAAGTCCGGAAAGTAGATAGAGTATTTATTTTCTTCGTTAGGATCGTAATAAAATAAAGCTGGGAAGACAATGTACATATGGCAACACTCCTTTCGATGTGTACTTAATATTGTGGGCAACGTTATTTTAGCACGTGTAATACGTGTATACAATGAAAATATCGTGCGAATAGATAGGCAAAGTGTCGAATGCTTGAAACACTTCTACTAATCGAATTGTCAAATATGAGACGTTCTACATTGGTAAAAGAGTGTTCTGTTTTCGACATGGTGTTCTAACTCCTGGTACAAGTAACCACCATTTTCGATTAAAATGTAGACCGCTTGTACCAAACAAAACGGTTTTGTCTAAATCAAAAACGCATTAATGAAATAACGGCCGCCAACGTAAAATCCGCGTTGACGGCCGTTATTAGGTTAATGCTCAAGACCCGATTCCCGTCAAATAATTATGAAAGGAAATTAGCTATGAACCACTAGATGCATATTATCAGTCATGTAACTTTATTTTGAAATTGGTTATCCAAGATTAAAAATATTGGTTAATCCCGTTTGCGGCGTTTGAAAATCATACCACCAGTTATTAAGACCATCCCCAACGAAATACTGCCGAGAATACTTACCCAGTTCTGTTGCTTATCGCCAGTTTGCGGCAAGACAGAGGCTTTATCAATCGGTGTTTTGCTATTAATATGACGGTAATCTCGTGATGTGGTGCTAGTGGTGGTTACCGTTGGTTGAATCGGTTGATTTGGTCGCGTTGGCTTAGTTGGTTGGTTCGGTTGACCTGGCTTAGTTGGCTTTCCCGGTTGATTAGGCATGTTCGGCCGATTTGGTTTGTTGGGTTGATTAGGCATGTTCGGCCGATTTGGTTTGTTGGGTTGATTAGGCATGTTCGGCCGATTTGGTTTGTTGGGTTGATTAGGCATGTTCGGCCGATTTGGCTTTCCTGGTTGGTTAGGTTTGTTTGGTCGATTTGGTTTGTTGGGTTGGTTAGGCTTGTTTGGTTGAGATGGTTGAGATGGTTGAGATGGTTGAGATGGTTGAGACGGCTGAGACGGCTGAGACGGTTGAGACGGTTGAGATGGTTGAGACGGTTGACTAGGTTGACTCGGCTGATTAGGTTTAGGAGGCGTAATCCAGATAATGAACGGTGGGACGTCCGAAAGCACTGGGGTCTGCAGCTCCCCGAGAATTGTCGGCACAATGCTATTAACAATCTCACCAATCGTGTCAAAACCTGAAAAGCTTGCGTAGCTAATAGAATCCGGCAAATTGGTTGTTCCGCTTTGGTTTGCAGATACGGTGGCGCTGCCGGATCCTTTAATCCCCAATCCATCCAGCAGAGCATCCCAAAGATTCTCTGGAGTTGACCAGAGGCCACCTGTTAGGAATTGAAGGACTCGCCCAGGAATTACAATCGGTTGTGATGATGAATTAATCGGAGACAGTGAGAGTGTTCCACCACCGAGAATTGCCGGCATTGAAATAACCGCACCAGCAATGGCTTGCGGAATAATGAGTGCTAACTGCACAATTTTTTCCCATTGGTCTCCTGAAACTGCTCCCATCAATGACTGGGTATCAATCGGTGTTGCGGCTAATGCGGTCGCTTGGGCGGCTGTCGTTGAATCGGCGGTGCTATCTACGACAGCTGTCTTAGCTGAATCAGTTGTTGTACTTAGATTTTCAGAAGTGGCCGTGTTTTGATCAGCAGTTGTTGCTGCATCAGATGTTGCGGTCGGATCATCAGCTGAAGTTTGAGTTGTCTGGTCGGTTGTTTGGTTTGACTGGTTATCAGTTGCTGAACCATCCGCGTTTGCAGACTGATCATTAGTGGCCGTTGTCGCGTCTTGAGCACTATTTTGATCAGTAGTTGCGGTCGCAGTTTCTTGACTAGGATCTTGACCATTGTCAGTCGCTTGAGTTGCGTCGGCATTTGAAGTAGTTGCTGCATTTGAGGCCGTCCCTTGGTTACCCTCGTTAGCAGGGGACGCCGTTGCAGTCGTATTTGTTGTTGCAGCTGTTTGACTTACGTTGCTAGTAGTTGTTGGCTGTGAGCTAGTCTGTGATTCGGCAGTTGTCTGAGTATTATCAGTCGAATTCGCTGAATTATCAGTTGAACCGACTTGGGCAGTTGCCTGCGTGTCGGCACTTGGCTGGACCGCAGCCTCTGTGGTACTTGGTGTCTGGGCTTGATTATCATCGGTGTCGGCATGGACCGTGTTGGCGCCAAACGCACCGCCTGCCATCAAACCTGCTGTCAGTAGTGAAGCATATAACCAATGTTTCCCTGCTTTATACATCTTGTAATGAACCTTTGTGTTACTTCTCTCTGATTTTGACATTGTGTGATTCCCCCCTGATTAAAATAAATCATAAAAGTAAGCTAAGTTAATTCCCTCAATTAACGCGTGATTCGTTGGTCCTCAATGAAATTGTGCCAAATTTGTCTAACGTGGCTTGCCGAATATTTTTCCACAGAAGCCGGCGCATCCCGGCTATATCGTTGCAAAATCTCTCGGTGCGTCAGCAGATGTAACAAATGGCGATAGAGTTCGAATTCATCGCCAGGTCCAATCAGCTCCCCGTTATGGTTGTTTTGGACCATTTCCGCTGGACCGTAATTAATGTCGTAACTGAGCACTGGGCACCCGTAGCCCAGCGCTTCCAGGATTGCCATTGCAAATCCTTCGTATGAACTGGTCAGAGTCAACAAGTCAGCGTGCTGATAAGCAGACGTTAAATCAGGAACGTATCCCTTGAAAGTAATGTAGCTTTCAGCCTCAGACTGCTTGACGAGTTGGCGAAGCGTGTTGCCTTCCTGAAAGTTATTGATGGCATCTTCGTATCCATAAATATCCAAAGAAACGAAGGGCAGATGCGCATGCACCAAAACGATTGCTCGAATGATGTGGGCCAGCTGCTTTAACGGTGTAACCCGTGCGACTGCAATGACCTTACCAGGAATTCTGTCGCTAAACGGTGGTGACTGTTTGATCAACTGGTCGTCAAGGTAACTTACCGGAATAACCGTTGTTTTAACACTTGGGAAACGTGACTGAATGTCATGAGCTTCCTGTCGAGTGGAAACGATGATTCCCGATAACTTGTCCTTTAAATCAATGGCCTGCTGAACATATGGAAACAGTTTTCCGGTCCGTTTCGCATTTTGTGTAAAAATCGAATGCAAAATGAGATAACGTTTGGCGGGCTTGGTCATCAGCTTAAACGCTGGAATGGCAATCTCCTCGCGGTCACTATAAAACGTCACGCCGGAATTGTCGGCTGCCAAACAGTCGAGAAAATAGCCCATTAACTCATCTTGATTATCGAACTGCCAAAGTTTACCGTTGTGTTGCAGTTGAATCAGAGTCAGCACCGGTCGATTGTCGGGGCCGCCACGATAATACTCGGTCATGACGACGTGGCCATCTTTTTGATAGAAAGTTCGCGTCACCAGTTTGGCATGATCATCAAAATATTCAGAATAAACCCGTTGATTGAAGTCGTATAGATCACGACGGTCGGTAAAACCGAATTGATCCAAATAGTCGATATTATTAATCCAGCCATCCTTTTGGTTGACCCGAACCCGGAGCTTGCCATCCTTGAATCCTTGACCATTTTCAATTTGAATATTGGTTAAGTTGAAAAGAACGTCCTTTGCCTTGGGATAAGGCTCAAAATAGTTTGGGAGCCCCGTAAAGTACTGGTAAAGATTAATGACTTGGTGACTTTCAATCAACGGCTGTAAAACACGATTACTCCCCCGAATGTGATTTCGAGTAACAATCTTTGCTGGAACCTTGAGTGTGGTAAATAAATGTAATCTTTTAATCTGCGCGATTTCGATGGCAGACGTGTACTCATCAATCTGCGACGTCAAAAAATAGTGCGTTGTCATCACCCCCCGATATGTATGACAATATAGCAAACCTATTTTGGTCTAAATGTTGAAATAATATGTATTTATAAATAATTAATAGAACTTTTGAGGCCAAGATAATAGTACCGATATATACACTATAATATATAAAAATGGACATATTTGTTGTAAATAATTAACTAAATAGTTATTGGTTTTAAAGTAAGTATAAGTACAACCGTTATGCAAAGATTATTATAACAGAGAATTTGTTGTTTTCATACACCTACAGGCAACTATTATTTATAGCTGTTTACCCTGAAATTGACTAAAAAAATAACCATAAATACACAAAAATTCGTTTGGCATTTATGGTTATTTTGTGGGTTAGGCTGCCTTTGAGGACAGCTCCGGGATCAACCCGGGTTTCGTCGCTCATTATTGTTCTTCATTAGTTGTTCAGCGAATATATCACTCGACTATTACCTAGCAGAAACGTGCCATTTAAGCCAGCTTTTTCCGCTTAATAAAATAACAGGTATTGATGCAAAAAGCACATCAATACCTGTTATTCCATTAATGCTCAAAAGCTTGTTTGGCATTTATGGTTATTTTGTGGGTTAGGCTGCCTTTGAGGACAGCTCCGATAACCCTGATCCCTTCTGCATAAGTCAAAAAAATCATCGATGAACAAGAACCGTTCATCAATGATTTTTCTAACTTATGCTCCGGGATCAACCCGGGTTTCGTCGCTCACTATTGTTCTTCATACCAAGTATAATGGAAGCTTCCTGGGCGGTCTACACGTTCGTACGTGTGGGCACCGAAGTAGTCACGTTGTGCTTGGAGCAAGTTTGCTGGGACAACTTCTGAACGATATGAATCGTAGTATGATACGGCTGCGGCCAATGATGGTACTGGGACGCCGGCCTTCGTTGCCAATGCGACAACATCACGTGCTGATTCTTGATACTTCTTGCAGATGTCAGTGAAGTAAGGATCCAACAGCAAGTTTTGCAACTCTGGATTCTTATCATAGGCATCCGTAATGTTTTGCAGGAATCGTGCACGAATGATACATCCGGCGCGCCAAATCTTAGCCATTTCACCTAACTTAATGTTCCAGTCATATTGATCTGAAGCAGCCTTTAATTGGTCAAATCCTTGAGCGTAACTCATAACCTTACCAAAGTAGAGGGCTTCACGAACCTTTTCAACAATTTCTTTCTTGTCGAAATCAATGTCAGCTTTAGGCTTTGGAAGAACTTTAGATGCAGCAACCCGGTCCTTCTTGAACATTGAAATGAATCGTGCGTAAACGGCTTCAGTGATAACTGATTGATCGATCCCAATTTCAAGGGCATCTTGTGAGCTCCACTTACCAGTTCCTTTGTTGGCACCACGGTCCAAAATCATATCAACGATTGGCTTGCTCTTATCGTCGCCAATATCATCTTTATGAGTCAAAATATCAGCAGTGATTTCGATTAAGTAACTGTCGAGTTCACCCTTGTTCCAATCCTTGAAGATGTCAGCTAATTCATCAACTGAGTAGCCGGCAAGGTTTCTTAAAATGTTGTAACTTTCGTCAATTAACTCTTCATCACCATATTCGATTCCGTTGTGGACCATCTTAACATAGTGACCAGCACCATTCGGGCCGATGTAAGTGACACATGGCTCGCCGTCAGCAGGTGCCTTTGCGGCAATCTTGGTTAAAATTGGTTCAACCAAATCATAAGCTTCTTTTTGACCACCTGGCATCAGTGATGGGCCTTGAAGAGCACCTAATTCACCACCGGAAACACCCATGCCGATAAAGTTAATACCGGACTTATCCAACTTGGCATTTCGAGCCATTGTATCGTGGAAGTTTGTGTTACCACCATCGATAAGGACATCGCCCTTATCAAGGAGTGGCAGTAATTCGTCAATGACAGCGTCAGTTGGCTTTCCAGCCTTAACCATCAAGATGATTCGACGAGGTGTTTCAAGTGAGTTCACAAAATCTTCAATCTTGTAACTTGGAACCAACTTCTTGTCGCCGTGATCCTTCATAACTTCTTCGGTCTTTGCGCCAGTTCTGTTGAAAATACCAACAGTGTAACCGCGACTTTCAATGTTAAGGGCTAAGTTCTTGCCCATAACAGCCATACCTACAACACCGATGTTTGCTTTTTGATCAGACATTTCAAAACCATCCTTTTCTTTTAAGAATTACTACACGCTTAGTGTACCATCTCACAAGAAGAAAGTGAAACAAAAACCTGTTAGAACGGTAAACTTAATTCCTTGAAAAAGAGATTGTGAAAATGAATCGTCATTTTTTAGGAAACGCTTTCACGTTGTGGAATCGGCATCGCCTGATTGCTGGCTAATTAGAAATAGAGTTTTCAAGAAGGTTACAAGGATCATTTTCAGCAAAATGGTAATTATTTTCAAACATGGCCAACAGAATATGCAACAAAAAAATGGTCAAAGCAAAACTGCTTTGACCATTTTTGAGGGTGAACCTATTTGTTTAATTTAAATACCCATTCACGGTGATCACGGGCAAGTAACTCATCAGCAGATACTGGACCCATTGAGCCAGGAATGTAGTTAGGGAACATTGGTTGTTGAATATCCCATACACGGCGGATTTGATCAACAAACTTCCATGCGTTGGCAACTTCTGGCCAGCTGGCAAAGTTTGTCCCGTCGCCCTTTAAAACGTCGTGGATTAAACGTTCGTAAGGTTGTGGAGTTTCCTTGGTTCTCTTTGAATCTTCAAGGTATTGCAACTGAACGGGTTCAGTGTGGAATCCTTGTTCGCTGTTCTTAGCGTTGACCATCAGTGAGAAGCCTTGGTTAGGCTCAATGAAGATGGTCAAAACGTTGGCGTTCAGTGGGGTGCTGCCGCTTTGTGGGAAGGCGAAGATATCAACCAACGGCTTCTTAAAGACAACGTCAACACGGGTAAACTTATCAGCCAGCTTCTTACCAGTTCTGATGTAGAATGGTGTGCCTGACCAACGATAGTTATCAAACATTAATTTACCGGCAACGAAGGTTTCAGTGTTTGAATCCTTTGGAACACCGTCTTCTTCACGGTATTCTTTGTCGTTACCAACGGCAGCGTATTGGCCGCGGACAAAGTTGCTTGATGCTTCAGCAACGTTGTAAACACGGAGACTACGTAATGCCTTAACTTTTTCAGCACGGATATCGGTATCCTTAAAGGCAACCGGTTGTTCCATTGCCAGCAAACTGACAATCTGCATAATGTGGTTTTGAACCATATCACGCAAAGCACCTGAGTTGTCGTAGTAACCGGCACGTTCTTCAACGCCAAGCTTTTCAGCCAGGGTAACTTGAATATTGTCGATATAACGGTTGTTCCACAGGGCTTCGAAAATCGTGTTTCCAAAACGAATTGCTTCGATGTTTTGGATCATTTCCTTACCTAAGTAGTGGTCGATTCGGAAAATTTGGTTTTCTTCAAACGCAGCACTTAAGTCGTCGTTCAATTGTTTTGCGGATTCGAAATCACGTCCGAATGGCTTTTCAATGACAAGGCGGTTAAATCCATTGCCTTCTGAAAGAAGGTGCTGTGCTTTGAGGTTCTTGGCAACTGTTCCGAAGAAGTTGGGTGCCATTGAAATGTAGAATACACGATTCCCATTCAATTGGTACTTCTTGTCCAGTTCATTTGCTTTATCTTTTAGAACAGAATAGTGTTCAAGATCAGTTACATCATGAGTCACAAAGTAGAAATGGCTCACAAAATCAGCAATTTGCTTTTTATTGGTAGATTCCTTAGAAACGGATTTTGAAACCATCTCACGGAACTTTTCATCATCAAACTTGTAACGGGAAGTCCCAATCACAGCAAAGTGATCACGGATGTTTCCCTTCTCGAAAAGCTTTAACATTGCAGGATAAAGTTTACGAGTGGCAAGGTCACCAGTTGCTCCAAAGAGCATAATCAAAGAACGTCTTTCAGTTGGCAAAATGTTCACTCCTATCAAAAAATTAACTAAGTAATTTGGTATATGTCTATACCAGTTCTTCCACATTATATAACACATAAGAGTCTAACAAAAGCGAATTACAAATGTAAATGAATAAAATTTACAGGCATATCGTTTTCATAATTGGACAGCTAAATTGTATGACTATTCCGTGACACCTTTCTTAAGAAAAGCATAAATGAATGCCGTTTTGTCGGCTTTTATAGCGATAATCATTTATAATAAGTCTTGCAAAATAAAGGTTAGGAGCAATATTAATGAAGAAATTTAAGTTTATCGCGTTCTTCGCTGTCCTGGCATCATTTTTAATCGGGTTCAGTGTCAACGCATCCGCAAGTTCTCCGTCATTATCAGTCAATAATGTTTACACAACATCAAAGGCGGTTACCGGTACTGCTACCAAAGGTGTGTCAATTATCGTTCGGAACACCAACAAAACAACCATTGCCAGCACGAAAGCTGACAGTACGACCGGTAAATTCAGTGCCGAACTGCACACAAGCGTTAAAGCCAACCAAAAGCTTTACGTTTATGCCCGCAAATCAGCAACGTCATACTTTTATCGAATTATGACTGTGAAGACACCAAAGTCTGCCACAACTACAACTACAACGACAACAACTTCAAGCAGTTCAAAATCTTCAAGTAGCAAGATTAAGATTTCTGAACCAACTGGTCGTTGGCAATCTGGTAACAACAACGGTTATAGCGTTGTGACCAACTTCAGCCAAAAGAGCGGCTTAAACCAAGGCCTCTACAAGAACGGTAAATTCCAAAAGAAATTAATCAATTGGGCAAGTTACAAGGTAACCACCTACAGCAAGACGTTCTGGGGAATCACTTACCGCGAACGCGGCGCTAAGACTTACCACAAGTTCTATTTGAGATTTACTGACAACACACACTTCATCATTGTCAACAAAGCCAACCATGCAATCAAAGTGCAGTATGACAACACACCACGTCACTATTATAAGTTTGCTTTGGTAAAATAAATTTGATGATTAGACAGCCGGTGTAAAAGGTCGATTGACTTTTTACACCGGCTTTTTTTGCCGTCAAAGCCCCCGCGAATCAGGGGCTAAATATGATATGATAAATTGAGATTGTTTGACGTTTGGGAGGCGTGATGATGGATGAAACACAACGAATGTTGGCAGGAAAGCTGACGGATCCCAGAGACCCGGTACTTATGAAACGACAGCACCTGGCTCACCGGTTATCGAAGATGTATAGCGATACTTTTGATGATGAACATGAAAGGCGTGCCGAGATTCTTCGGCAGTTGTTGCCCGATGCTTCTGAGCATATCTATTTTCAAGGACCAATCTTTTTTGACTATGGGGATCATACGACCATTGGTGAGCACTTTTATGGCAATACCAACATTATGGTGCTGGATACCGGCCGAGTTACGATTGGCGATAATGTCATGTTTGGGCCTAATGTGACGTTGGTGACACCGATGCACCCGCTCAAATATCAAGACCGCAATTTTGTCGCTGATAATTCGCTGCCGGGGAAAGAATATGCCAAGCCAATTACGATTGAAAGCAACTGCTGGCTTGCCAGCAACGTCACGGTGATTGGCGGGGTGACCATCGGAAATGGCAGCGTGATTGGTGCCGGCAGCGTTGTTACACGAGATATTCCGGCCAATTCGTTGGCAGTTGGCAATCCGTGCAAAGTGATTCGGCAAATAACTGATCAAGACGATATCCGATTGAAAAAAGAATTGTTTTAGATTATCTTTGATAACAATGTTGTTTTGGCCGATAGTATGCGAAAATAGTGCTAGAGAAATTTTGGATAACTCACTTAGAAGGGACTGATTAATTGATTAAACAACGAAGCGAAATTCGATTTAACTCCGTCATTGTGTATTCCCTGGTCTTAAACGCCGGTGCGGCATTCATGTGGCCGCTTGTCACGGTGTATCTGCACAACTATTTACATAAAACGTTGACCCTCGCAGGGCTGACGCTGTTGGCAATGTCATGTTTCATGATGTTGGGGAACTACCTTGGCGGCTATCTGTTTGATCACTGGTCTCCGTACAAGACAACGATTATCAGTGCGTTGATTTCAACTTCTGCGATCGTCACGTTAATCTTTTTCCATGGATGGCCGATATTTTCAATTATGCTGCTGTTTGTGGGCTTCGGCGACGGTGCTTGTATGACGTTGCTGAATTCTTATGCGGCCAGCATTAAGACCCGTTCGACCAGATCGATATTTAACGTTTTGTACATTGGTCAAAACGTCGGGATTGTGATTGGGACACTGATGGTCGGTTTTTTACTCAAGCATGGTGTCACCTTGGTCTTTATTGCGACCTCGGTCTTTTATGCAGCACTGATGATCATTACGATAATCGAATTCAATGTCAAAGTTGATCGCAGGGCACCTAGCAAGCCAGTTACACCTGGCGCCCCAGTAGAAACAAATGTCGGTGGGATGATCCTCTCGATTTGTGGTGTCGTCCTTGCAGTTTACCTAGCATACGCACTTTGGGAGAGCGTGATTCCCGTTCACATGACTAACCTTCATATCCCATTTGAAAACTATAGCCTGCTGTGGACTTTAAATGGCCTGATGATCGTGATCGGCCAGCCATTTGTGAATCGAATTGGGACTCATTTCAAGTTGAGTACGCAAACCTATGTCGGTGTGTTCATCTTTGCCGCATCATTTATCTGGCTGATTTTTGCCCGTGACTATTCAGCGTTTGTGATGGTCATGGTCGTCACGACCATTGGTGAGATGATCGGTTTCCCTGGAATTCCGGCTTGGATTGACAGCCTGTCAACACCGCAACAGCGGGGCAAGTTCCAAGGCCTCTACAACCTGTTTATGTCCTGTGGGCGAGCGGTAGGACCACTGATTGGTGGAATTGTGCTGGATTATGCTTCATACCGGGAGCTGTTCTCACTTGCTGCTGGATTGATTATTATATTTGCGGTCATTCTTTGGGCGATGAATAAACGCCGAGTGCTGATGATGACAAAATAACATTTGTTAACTAAATAAGGGAGCTGAAACAAAACACGCGTTTTGTTTCAGCTCCCTATTTGTTTAATGCGAATTAGCTTTCGGCTAATAACTTGTAAATTCGTTCCACGTCTCGGCCTGTTCCCCGCAGTTCGTAGTCCGCTAGAAATGGGACGTTAAATTGGGAGGCGTAGCGTTTGGCAGTTAAACAATACTGTTCGTTAAAGTTTTTGTTACCGCTGCCGATGATGCCGTGGCAAAGCTCAGCGTTCTTGTCATAGGCAATGTATTCGCCCAAGGCGTTGGTCATCAGCTCCGTCACGCCATTATCAATTCCGTTGCCACCGTTCAAATAGGTAGGAACAAACGCAAAGTATGGGTCGCTTTCATCGGCGAAATCAGTCTGCTCACTGATTTCTTTAGACTCAACCAGTGGGTTTGCGGGGTCTTGATCGTGCATGCCGGTTGCGTAGCTGGCAAGATTTTTAACAAATGAGCGGGTATTTCCCTCAATGGAAATAAATAAGATTTTAATCGGACTCAAAATGGGCCTCCTATATGGTTTGATGATGATCTGTGATTTCTTAACTACTTATCACTCTACCGATTGTCGGCGGTGGAAGCAACCTCAATTTTACGTTTTCATGTGGCCGTGTTTGGGTTCGGCTTTTTTGGGGATGAATCTTGTGAATAACCCAAAGCCAATTAAGATGATGAAGACAAGCCAACTAACTGCTGAGATGAGCTTGCCGACCTTAATTCCCGGTGTGGTGTAGTTGAGCTTGATTTGGTGGGTTCCAGCAGGCAGGTTCGCCCCGACAAAGCCCTTATTGACGACAAATGTTTTGGCAGACTGGCCATCAATGGTTAACTTCCAGCCAGTTGAATATGGAATGGAGGTCACCATCGTCGTTGAGTTGACGTTGCTGGTGGTGCCGCTGACATGATTGCCGTTAACCTTTAAATTGGCAGGCTTTGTTGCCTTGAGCTTTTGCATCTGGGTGTCATAGGACTTCCCGTATGGCATCGCAATCAGCTTGGCTGACTTGAACTTGATGTTTTTAACCTGGTTGAATTTGAGGTCGATGTTCTTCCGTTGATGCGTGGAGTAGCCTAAGTTCAAAACGATGCTGTGAATCTGCCGATAATTGGATAGGTTATTGTTATCGTATTGGTTGTAACCATTTTGATAATCCTTGGCAAATGCGCTAAACATATAGCCGCCAAAAGTTGGCTTTAGAATACTTTGTCTGTAGGTGTCCATCTTACCCATTCTGGAATACAGCTTATTTTGTAATAGGAACTGGTTAGCCATCCACTGTCGGCGTTGGGCAGGTGTGCCGTCTTGTTGCTGGATGCCAGAGAGTACCAAGAACAATTCAGTGTTCTTAGTCTTTTTTGGCTGCTTAACGTGAAGGGTGTAATCAATTGGGTTACCGGTGACGTCAGACGTCATTTCTCGAAGACCATTGATGTTCTTGTAATGGTTAGTTTCAATAATTGACCGGTTGGCAGCCAAAAGATCCTTTGTCCGCTGCAAGTTAGCACCCAAGCTGACTTGTTCGTGGGGTTGGTCAACCAACTTATCTGAGTTGGATTTGTTGATAATTCCCAGACGATATTTGGTCAATTGACGGCCGTTGTAGACGATTTTTGACGTGTCCATTTTAACTTGGTAACCGATATTTTTACTTGGTGAGGTATATTTCAGTGGGTGGGTATTTTCCTTGGTTGAGTTGACCACCGCGCCTTGGGTCATGACGCGTTCACGGTCGACTTTGCTCAATTGATTATAGGTAGTGGGTGAAACTGTCTTTGATTGGGTATAGATCAACGGAAGGGCATCGTTTGACTTGTAAATAGTGGTGCCATACATATTTTCAATTGCCTGAACGGCGTTAGTCCGAGCCTTGGCAGGAAAGACCTTAATGTCGCCATTCTTATCACGAACGGGCTTATACCCGTATGGCATGACTGGCGGATTCTTAGTGTTGGCCTTGGCAAACATATATTTAACCCCAAGCAGGTTATTAAAGGCAGTTCGATAATCTCCCTGAGCAATTGGCGTATTCATCGAAAATTGGCTGTTGCCAACGGATTGAGAGAATTTACCAAGATAGCCGTTTTGAAGAGTTAGGTAAACAGATGTGTCGTTTAAGCCACTATTGATGGGAAAGTCGGTATTAGTATTTGAGTAATTGGCAAGGTTTTGAATGTGGGTATTGTAATGGTACTTTGGCCCCATTGAGACACGGAAAAATCCAGGCAATTTATCCAAATATTTTTGAGCACCGTTAAAGTAATCCTGACTAAAACGAGTTGCTAAGCCACGGTTTAACTGTTGCAGTGCTAGCTTACTTGAGTGGGGACTGTAAATGCCGATGATATTGGCTGATATGTTCAGCAAAAAGATCGTTGAAATCAATGTGAGTTTGGTTGCTTGAGACCAGTTGAAGATTAGGCTGCCCAGTACCGCAATCAGGGTTAACAATAAGAAGCCATAAACCACAAAGTCATGGGGCTGCAGATCCATTAAGAAGCCACCAAAAACCCAGACCAACGTAATTAAGCCGATTGAAGCTCCTGCAAACCAGGCCACATCGTTTTTCGTAAAGCTGCCAATGTGGTCAACGAAGATCATGGTCGCGAAGCCAAACAGGATGGTAACCAGAAAGACCCACCGGTTTGAAGGCGTCGAAATGGCGTTCATAACCGCGCCGACGGCTGGTAGCAGAATCCCCACCAACATGGTGATTAACGCCACGTTGGGCCAGAAGTAACGCTTAAAGTGCCGCAGCATGTAGACCAGTCCCAGAAACGACAATCCGGAAATGCCAATCACCAACCAGAAATTCATTGCGCGCCCCGTTGGCAGAATAGCGCTTGGAATATCCAGGTAATATTGCAATGGGAAGAGCGTCATCCCGTTGGCAAAGTTGTCAGTAATTCGCGTTGATCCGGTTGCCAAGATAATGGTCGGAATGAAAACAATTGCTGCCATACCGAGTCCGATAACCGCCGAAATTATCAGTTTACCAAATGAAATGAGCGGCTCAAAATTTGGCCGTTTCCACATGCTGAGCATTCTGATGATCACGTAAGCAACAGAGCCTAAGCCCAAAATCCAGGCAAAATAAAAGTTACTTAAGAATACCAAAAAGACAGCAAAGATCAGCGGCAACCACGACTTATTGTGAAGAACGCGGTCAATTCCGTAACAGAGTAATGGATAAAAGATCAATGGCAGGATAAAGAATGGGTGGTGCAGTGCAGTTGCTAAGGCGTAACCGCTAAATGCATATGCGATCGCCCCAATCACCCGGCTGATTTTCTTGAAATGGTAGCTGGATGAAAAAAGCATGAATGCCAAGCCAGAGAAATACATCCGCAAAAATACCAGGAATGCGAAGACATTTTCAATTTGACTCTTTGGAAATAACACCACCAGGTAATTAAACGGATCGCCAATGACGTAATAGGCGAGGTTGGTCAATTGATCCGACCCCAGACTGATGTTCCAAGCCCAGTGGGTAAAGCCACCACTCGGATTTTTCAAAAAGGAAACAATCATGTGCCTGAGCTGAAGTAAGATGGGGTAATGCTGAGCCATTCCGTCCAGTTCCCAAATCATTGATCGTCCTGTTAAGAATAAGCAACCGACTAAAACACAAATCAAAGCGGTGAATAACACCGTATATGTGATCCAAGCTGGTGTTTTTTGCCATAGCTTTTTCACTTGTTGGATCCTCCTTAAATCTTTATAACGTTAAACTTGTCCTAATATGTAAAAAGACTGTTTCCAAAACAAATGTCTTGTCACAGTCTTATTGAAGTTTCAAAAATTAATTTGATGAATCGTCTTGATCGTCATCGTTGTGTGGGACCGCTTTATGCTTGGTCACCTCGAACCAATTGATGAACGAGTTTTCGTAATCAACGATTTTAAAATCAAAGTTTTCAAAGGAAATCACATCGCCGGCTTTGATGGCGGGATAATTGTCCAAGAAATATCCGGCTAACGTCACGGCATCGGAATTAGTGAATTCTGGGAAGTCAGCGTCAAAGTAGCGCTCAAAATCATGAGTGGTTAACTTACCGTTGACTTGGAAAGTACCGTTTGGCTGTTTGAAGATATAATCGGTAATTGATGGGTCGATTTCATCTCGAACAGTCCCAAACAACTCTTCATAAATATCTTTATCAGTGATAATTCCAGAGGTACCACCATATTCGTCAACAACTACAACGATTGGGGTTCGCTTCTTAATCATCTGATGGAGCACATCAGTGATTGGCGTCATTTCTGGCGTCGTTGAAATGTCCCGAAGCAAGCGATCAATCTTGATGGTGGGGTCGACTTGTGATTGGCGAATCAAGTCGTAATTATAGACATACCCAAGGATCTTGTCCTTATTATTATCAGCCACAACCGGAAGACGGCTGAACTTCTGCTGCAAGTAAACCTGAACGGCTTCCTTCACAGTGGTGGTGATATCAATGACCACCAGTTGGGTTCGGTCAATCATGATATCTTTGGCAACCTTGTCGTTTAACTGGAAGGCTCGCTGCATGTACAAATAGTCGTTTTGTTCCAAGGCACCACTCTTAACGGCGTTTCTTGACAAATTGAGGATTTCAGCCTGTGAGAACGACTCATCATTTTCATTAGCTACCTTTAGGCCCATCATCTTGACGATTCCGTTAGCTGAAATGTTGAGCAGCCATACGAACGGGTAGAAGATCACGTGAAAATAGTGCAATGGTGTGCTGATAAACGACAACACTTGCATGGGCATATCAATACTGATGTTTTTAGGGACGATTTCAGTTAAAACAACTTCCAAATACGTCAGAATGATAATTCCAAGCACGGCCCCGACTGCATGGGCGGCTGTCGGATCGATTGGAGAATTGTGAATCTCCATGACGTCCACTAGAATCGTTATCACAAAAGACTCACCAAGATAACCTAAAATAATTCCCGCAAGGCTGACACCAACTTGAGTCGTTGAGAGATATTCATTTAAGTTGGTGACCATGTGAATTTCCCGGTTCAGCTTTTTGCTTCCCTTGGTATTTTTACCCTTAGCTTCCTCAAGATTTTTCTTTCTTTCCTCAAGGGCACTGGCACGAGTTTGAACTAATGCAAATTCGCTGGCCACAAAGAATGCCGCAAAGAAAAACGTTACTATAACAATAATTAGATTAGTCAGTATCTGGCTATCGTCCAAAATTCAATTCCTCATTTCAAAAATGGTCTAGAGTTAAAAAATAACCTGAATCTGTAAACTTCAGATTACAACTAATTATACGCCGGTACAAGAGATTTTTTAAGTCATTTGAAATTATTCGTCCATTCAGCAGGCTTTTTTCTTAACTTTTCATGCAAATCAGTGCTAGCATTAAGGTAGATCAAAATAAAGGGGATGTTATCATGGCTGAGAAGGTAAGAGAAAGTGCTGCCGAAAAGAAAGCCGATGCTGAAGAGCGAGATAATGATAAAGACCTCAAATACACCGACGAACAAATTAAAAAAGCAGTTGATCTGATTAATGAAAAGGGTTATGTCACCAAAAAAGATATTCCAGAAATGGATGACGATGACTGGTCAAAGGGATTCGCCCAAAAAATTGATGGCGTATTTAAGAACAGTGACAAAGATCCTTACATCTATTATGAAAAATTTGACTATGCTGGTGGCGACATTGACACAATCATTTGGAACATGGATGTGCTTAAGACTCGTGACGAAGCTTTAAAGAAGCTGGCAGAAGTCTTGGATGAAAAAATTGTCCGTTAATCCTTAGACAGTTGAACATTGGCGATCAAACAATCCAGTTAAGATTGCGGGCATTGCCAAGAATAAACAGGATAAAAGACGACCACTTTGGTGGTTGGTCTTTTACCCTGTTTTTTGATTTATTTTAAAGTGCCATCATCAGCGCAAACACCAGCGGAATTGTCGCCAAGCTCAAAATCGTTGACAGGCTCATCAGTGCGACTGCCGGACTGGTATCGCCATAGGCCTGCAGCGTGAATAAAACGACTAATCCTGCTGCGGGGCAAGCTGCCATGAGGACGGTTGTATAAAGCGCGACCCCGGAGACACCCAGTGCTTGAAGAACGAAAATTGACAAAATTGGGAATAATAGATTTCTGAAGAAAAGTGCCAGCCACAAGTGCCAGTCGATTAATTGCCGGCTGATGCGAATGTTGCCCAGACTATTGCCGATGACAATCATCGACAATGGCGTATTGATTGAACTGACGTAGTGGATGACCCGATCAACGGGGGCTGGCATGTGAAACGAAACCAGAAAAATCAATAATCCTAGAAAAATGGCAATAATATTTGGATTCATGATAATCTCACGGAAATTTTGCCAGTGATCGGTGGTTTGCTTGGGATTCTTAAACAAAGAAACGCCGTGGGTCCAGCTAAATACGTTGAATCCGGCCAAGGACGCCACTGCGAAGAAAACGCCGGTGTTGCCAAAAAGGGCACTGGTTAGCGGGATGCCCATGAAGCCGGCATTTGAATAGATGCTGCCATACTGGGTAATTCTTTGGAGGTTAATGTTACTTAATCGGCCAAACGTAAATTTGGCGACAATAATTTCAATTATGTAAAAAACAACGATACCGATTACGACCAGCATCAATTGTTTCAGACGACTTGGAGAATAAGATCGCTCAAATGCCCCAATGATGAGGCAGGGTGAGACGATATACAATAAAATATTTGTCAGGTCATTTGATGTTTGGGGATGCATGAACCCCAGCTTATTAATCAGAACACCGATTAGCATGAGAACAAACATCAAAACAATTTGGCTGGTTAGTTGTCCTAGGTCCATAGGGTCACTCCCTTCAAAATCAATTAGTTTTAGCCTATGCCGTTGCTTTTAGTACTGCTTGCCCAATTCATACACGAGCTCAGGCTCATTTCCAGTCCGTTGGAACTTGTTCATGACGTTAAGCATACTCATTTCGTCATCACTCAATTCAAAGTCCAACTCGGTATTTTCTTTAATTCTCTCTGGCGTTTGCGACTTTGGAATAATGGAGATGCCTCTTTGAATGTCCCATCTTAGGATGATTTGTGCTGGCGTTTTACCGTGATGTTTGGCCATTTTTGCAAGCATCGGGTTGTCTAAGACGGCACCTCTGCCTAATGGACTCCAAGCCTGAGTGACGATTGACATTTTTTTGTCAAACGCAATCATTGGTTGTTGGGTCAAATAAGGATGAGTTTCGATCTGGTTGACCACCGGCATTTCATCTGCCTGGGTTTTTAACAGTTCCAGTTGAGATTGCGTAAAGTTGCTGACCCCAATAGATTTGGCTTTTCCCTGTTTCTTAAGTTCCTCTAAGGCATGCCAAGTCTCAAAAAAGTGTTCGGCAACCGGCCAGTGGACCAATAGCAGGTCAACGTAATCGGTCCCTAACTGCTGCAGGGAAAAATCGGTACTATTAATGGTGAGATCGTGGCCCTGGTTCATCTCGGTGACTTTGTCGATAATGAAGACATCGTCACGGTTGGCAACGTTTCGAATGGCGTCACCCAGCATTTTTTCGTTGCGATAGTATTGAGCGGTGTCGAACATTCGGTAGCCGCTTTCGTAGGCCGTCGCAATGGTTTTGTTCATCAGGTCGGGATTGTCCAATTTGTAGGTGCCAAATCCCATCATCGGCATCTCGTGGCCATCCGCCAATTTATAAGTACTCTTATCTACTTGAAACATTTCGGTACCCCCTCGGAGTTATTTAGATCCATTTTAGCATATGCCGTGTTGATAAAATCGTTTGAATTTTAGTTAAAATCCTGAAACTTGAAAGTATGAAGACAGACTGATCCCTTGGTATCACAGGGCATATTT
>OBZA01000128.1_pt1 | contig 31822 bp, 14 predicted proteins | sample 1476871 | NCBI WGS metagenome assembly OBZA01 (sample SAMEA2580227, study PRJEB22360) | human gut metagenome | biome: human gut; feature: human-associated habitat; material: faeces | place: Denmark | collected 2008/2010
CTGCTCCATGAGAGGTGTCGCACCCATACCATTGATGAGAAGGGCATAGCGTTCACCTAACTTAGCCTCAAAGGCTTCAAGGAGCTTCCCTGTCAATTCTTCAGCTAACTGTCGAGAAGGTTGCATAGACTCCTTGCGATAGCCTGGTTCACCATGGATACCAATACCGTACTCTATTTCATCCTCTGCTAGGACAAAACCAGGTTTACCAACCTCAGGAACCGTCGCACCACTAAGGGCCAAACCAATGGTGTGGATATTAGGAACAATCTTGTCAGCCAAGTCTTTGATTTCAGCCAGAGACTTACCTTCGCGAGCCGCATGACCTAGAATCTTATGCACGAAAATAGTACCTGCAACCCCACGACGACCTTGAGTATAGAGGCTATTTTCCACAGCAATATCGTCGTCCACAACAACACTGGCAACTTCGATACCTTCCATCTCAGCCAATTCTTGAGCCATCTCAAAATTCATGATGTCCCCAGAATAATTTTTAACAATCATGAAGACACCAGCCCCTTGATCTGCTTCCTTGATGGCTTCCAAAATTTGATCAGGTGTTGGTGATGTGAACACTGCACCTGCGATGGCTGCTGAAAGCATACCATCACCTACAAAGCCAGCATGGGCTGGCTCATGACCACTTCCACCACCAGAAATGAGACCAACTTGACCAGCAGCCTGCTCATTTCTTACAATGATGTCAAAGCCGTCAACACGATGCACCAAATCACTGTGAACATAAACCAAACCATCTAGCATCTCTGTCACAACATTTTCAGGTTTATTGATAATTTTTTTCATGGAATTGCCTCCTTTTCAAAGGTATCATCTATTTGCACTTACATTTGTTCCCTTCTTTAATTGCTAAGACCTCTATAAATAAAGGACTGCAAGGCTTTTTAGGAAAGGTAGCGTAAAAACATGTAAACGCATACATTTTATAATTTAATTGTAGCATTTGCCTCTACCAATAGCAAGGCAAAAGGCAAGCCCCCCATTTTCCTGCCCCCTATCATTAAGTAGAAGAAAAATCTCATAGAAAGTTCTATTTTAGTCGTCAAAGCTATTGAAAAACCACCATTCAAGCCTTATAATGGAATGACGAATTAAGCGATAAGGAGGTTCAAATGACCATCGATTTTCCAAGAGAGACAGAAATAGAAACCAAAAATGAAATGGATGCCGTCCTTCAGGCAGGCCGTGTCCTGATGGAGAGCGGTGCTGAGATTTACCGTATCGAGGACACCATGGGACACATGGCCAAGTCTCTTGGTATCAGAGACTTCTCCACTTATGTGGTCAATCGAGGAGTCATGATTTCTGGACTCAACCGCTCAGGTCTTAAAGAGTCTCGTGTCCTAGCTACCTCAGTCCCGTCTATCCATCTAGGTAAACTAGAGGAAGTAAACCGCCTGTCTCGTGAACTGGCAGAACAGCCAAATCAGCCTGTTTCTAGCATTTTCCAAAAGCTGAAAACCATTGAGCAGAAGACTTTCTATCGTCCTTTAGAGGATATTATAGCCTGTGTCATTGGTGCAGGGAGCTTCTCGCTAGCCCTTGGAAGTAGCTGGATTGATGGAACTGCTGCGGCTATATCGGGAGTTTTTGTAGGGATTGGCATGCAACTCTTTTCCCGTTTTATTCATACCAGTTTCTTGCAGATTATCCTTTCTAGTGCCATTGCCGCTTTATCAGCTAATATTCTCTATTATTTGGGTATCGGGCAACATCGTAGCGTGATTATTCTGGGCACCTTGATGATTTTGATTCCTGGGGCCTACTTTGTAAATGCCATTCGAGAATTCACCCAGAACAACTACTATAGCGGTCTAGCCCTGATGCTGTCAGGGGTCTCCACTTGTCTATCTATCTCTGTCGGTGTTCTTGCCATGATTTCCATCCTCCCCTTTGCGGAACAGTTATCAGGCATATTCTCAACACCGTCAACCTCATGGCTGGGGGTCTTGATTCAGACCTTCATGGCAGGACTAGGGACAGCAGCCTTCTCCGTGCTTTACCGAGTGCCTAAGAAATACTTCTTGGACCTCGGAACCCTAGGAGCGGGCTCATGGCTCCTCTACCTCTTGATTTGGAACAATACCCATCACGAGGTCTTAGCCATCCTCTTCCCTGCCCTATTAGTCACTATCACCTCACGCTTTTTGGCTCACTACCGTAGATGTCCAGCTACAGTCTTCCTAGCCTCAAGCATGTTCCCACTCATCCCAGGGATGAGCTTCTACCGTGCGGTCTACTTCCTCTTAATCGGAAATGCAGACCTAGGCCTCAGCTTCCTACGAGCTTGTTTCCTGGCCTCCTTTACCATCGCCATCGCCGTCAGTTTGACACAACAAATCCCTAGCCGCTATTTTGTACTAGGGAAGAAGAAATAGATTGTTAAAAGCCATTGGTTTTATATGCCAGTGGCTTTTTTGGTGGCGTTCTAAAATCAGTGAATAGCATATTATGAATATCAAAAATACCCTACTCAAGGATCTATCCGCTGCTAACTTAAAGCAAATACATCATTAACTCTCTTTAATGAAAGTTTATCATTCATATACTATCAGTTTTGTTTAGAGTAGAGTTGGAAAGAGTTTATACAAAAAATAAAAACGCTTACACAATTCTTTGATTTTATTAAAATGTGATGATAAACTTGATATGTAAGCAATAGAACTATAATACTAACTTAATTTTACTCATGAGTTAACCATATCCTTGCTAACATTGTTCAGTTTAATGAAAGGAGCATTATCATGGAAAAGAAAGTATACTTTAAACTTCACAAAGTAAAAAAGCAATGGGTAACCATTGCAGTAACTGGTCTAGCTCTAGGACTTAGTTTTGCAAGCTTGGGCTATGTGTCCGCAGCTGAACAGACTCACTCCACCTCAGAACCAACGGTTGAAAACAGCATAGAAGAAAATGCAACCGATGTCATAAGCCCGTCAACTAATGAAGTCACTACTAAACCAGAGGAAAACAAATCTTTAGTCACAACAAATTCAAGTGAAATCATCACTGAAACTACTTCTACTGAATCTAAACAAAGTGTCACTGATGCAGCTACTTCAGACATAGGTACTTCTGAAATTAACTCTCAACAAGCTCTTCGTTCGGAAGTCTCTACTGTTACTAGCAGTGAAGTCGTAAGCTCTGAAACATCACATTCTGAAACAAATGCAGCCCATGAAGTAGAAGAAAGTCCCGTAATATCCGGCGGTCATTACACTAGCGATGATCAGGGCAACTGGTACTATATTAAGGATGGGAAAGCACTTACTGGTATGCAAAATATTGATAATGTGAATGTCTACTTCGATGCCGATGGTAAGCAAGTCAAAGGAGACACCCGTCACGTTAATGGAGCAACATATCACTTTGAGAAAGATAGCGGACAACTTACTCGCAATGCTTTTGCATCTGATAAGAATGGAAATTGGTACTACTTAGGCCAAGATGGGAAAGCACTTATCGGTAAACAAGTTATTGACAATATTACACTCTACTTTTACCCTAATGGTGTTCAAGCTAAAGATGCCTTTGTCATCCTAGATGGAAATTCCTATTATTTTCAAAAAAATACTGGCCAATTGGTTCGTGACCGTTTTTGGTCGGATGACGACGGCAACTGGTACTATAGTGATAAAGAAGGGAAACTTCTAACAGGCGAACAGACTATAGATGGCTTCGACATGTATTTCTACCCAGACGGTGTTCAGGCCAAGGGTGAAATCGTTACAATAGGTATCGAACCCTATTACTTTGATAAGGATAGTGGTCATAAGGTTATAAATACCGACATCACTATTAATGGAAAAACTTACCACGCAGAAGCTAATGGACTTTTGATTGAAACTGAGCAGAAACTTCCACAACTTCCACTTGTTTCTGGTGGCCATTTCCAAGAGGATTCCTCAGGGAACTGGTATTATTACACCGCAACAGGAGAGAAACTAAGAGGATGGCAAAATGTAGATGGAGTAACTCTTTACTTTGATGAAGAAGGTCGTCAAGCGAAAGATGGCGAAAGAATCATAGACGGCTTCCATTACTATTTTAGTCACTATTCAGGTGCTGTAAAAACCAACTATTGGCATACTTGGTCTATTGAAATCAGAAGATGGGAACCATTTGCAAAAACGTATAACATCTATTATGGTTCTGATGGTCGACGTTACTATGGATGGCATCGAGTTGGCGATCAACTTTATTATTTTGATCATACTGGTCGAGTTGAAAATGCTCTTACTACCTTCAAAGGACAAGACTACCTCTTTGATAATCATGGAAAATTGGTAAAAGATGCCTTTTATATTCAGTCATTACGTGTCTTTGCTGGAACTTTAAATACTAGTTATCGCTCCAATAAATTTGGTCAAGTACTAACCGGAGAACATCATATTAATGGTGATGACTACTATTTTTCAAATTCTGGTTCAGCAGTCACTGCTATTGTCACAAAAGGTGGCAAGGATTATTATTATTTTGAAGGTAAACTTCTGAAAAACTATCTCGGACCTTTACTCGTACGTCAGTATATGGATGATTATACTTACTACCATGGCATCGTAGGTACAGATAAGGATGGGAGGGTACTTACTGGTGTTAGCACTGCAAATAATGGTAAACTCTATTATTTTGAAAATAAGGGAGATATTTACCATGAAAGATATATCCCCCAAATGGTTACAGTTACAACACCTACATGGAAAACGATTGATGGTAAGCTATACCACTTAGAACCTAGCATAAACAGAACTTACAAATCTGGAAGAAGCCGAACCTATACCGTCAGAGAAGAAGTAGACATTATTAACCACGGAGTACGAACAAAGACCGATAAGATTAAACGTATTATTGATGATGATTTTGGTAATCTATACTATCTTGATGAAAACAATGATTTTTACATCGGACATCTACTTCCAGAAAACACAGATTTAACCAAGATTGAAGAAACTGTAATTCAAAGTGACAATAAATTCTATGCTTTCAATAGAACAAGTTCGCTTTCCGAAACTTCCCCTCTTACAGTTTCCAAGACCTTAGTTTACAATAAAAAAGCCTACCTCATTGATGATAAAGGAGTAGCGACCGAAACTAAACTAACAAATCGTTTCGAACACGATGATGCATGGAATTGGTACTACTTTGATAACGAGGGAAAAGCTGTCACCGGACTCCATTCAATAGATAATGTCACTCTATACTTTGATAAAGAGGGCAAACAAGCTAAGGGACGACTTGTCGAAATTGACGGTAAAACACATTATTTCGATAGAGACAGCGGAGCTATGTGGACTAACCGAACACTTGAACTTAATGGTATTCGTTATGTCATTGACCAAAATGGTTATGTAACGATGAACAAACCTGGACAATTTATTCAAGATAAAGATGGTGATTGGGCTTATATTAAAGAAAATGGACAGTTAGCCACTGGACTTCAAATTATTAATCATCAAAAATACTACTTTGATCCAACTGGAAAACAAGCCAAAGGAAAACGACTTCTGCTTGATGGAAAGTACTATTTCTTCGATAACGATACTGGTGCTATGTTCGTAAATAAATTCCATGAAACAGGCGATTACTTTTCTAAAAAATATACTTATTTTGGCGAGGATGGAAGCCAGATATTTGGTTGGGCAACTATTGAAGGTAAACGTGTTTATTTTAAAGAAGATGGCTACCAAGTTCGAAATGATAGACACAAGATAGGTGATTTCGATTATTTCTTCAAAAAAGACGGTAGTATGCTTTCTGATGATATTGACGGCGACTACAAATACTATTATGCTGATAAGGACGGTCATCTACAGTTCGGATGGGTTACTCATAATAATGAAACCTACTATATCAGCCCACCATGGGGAGCTGAAAACCGAACATATCTACAAAATATCAATGAAAAGACCTATCTTTTGGGCCCTAAAGGACGACTTCTACGGAATACAGCTACAGACATCTCTTGGGATAATTTCTGTGTTTCTGATGAAAATGGAGTTGTAAAAACAGGTGTCATTCGGTTAGAAGATAATAGGCTTTATTATTTCAACCCTGAAATTTATATGACTACTCCTTTTAGTGGCGAATGGGCAGAGTTTGATGGTAAACTTTATCATTTTGAAATGCCGATATCAGTTAGTCCATACTCAAAAGGTTCTCCAATTACCACTAACACTACGCTTGAAAAAGATGGAAAAACCTATATTATTGACGAAAATGGCGTAGCTACAGAGAAAAAGGATTAATATCAAACTAACAACTGTAAGCATTTAAAAATACCTCATTTTTGCCAAAATGTATTCAAAAACACCAGAAATCATTTTTTCTGGTGTTTTCTTTTTGTTTTCTAAAACCTAGTAAAGCTACCTGCAAAATCTCTTTCATAAATCTACTTCAAATCAAAATATTCCTTGACATCCTTAGTATAGCCATGCTGCTGATTCAAAGTCTCTAACAAGTCTTTGTTATGACCTGGATAATTGTCATTTCTTCGTAACTCTTGATAAAGCTCGATATAGGGCAACTGTTTATCTTTGGCTAACTGCAACTCTGCTTCATAAGCATAGGCAATCTTTCGAAATTGGAGATTAGTAAGACCATCTTCTTCGACATCTATAATAGCATACTGGGCCCTGTGATTTTGTAGAGGTGACCAATCAAAATAGGGCATCCCAATCGTACCAGGATTGAGAATTTGTTGCCCCATACTACCATAGCGAAGCAGTTGCTTATGCACATGACCGTAAATCGCCATATCTGTTTGATTATCTAGCAACTGATCAAAATGACTGGTATCATTAGCTGGACGTAATTCACCTCCGTAGTTCTTCTCCGGTAAGTGATGCGTCAAAGAAAAACGAATCCCATTGATTTCCTTCTTCACAACCAGAGGCAGAGAACGTATCCAATCAACATATTTAGAATCTAGTTCTTCCATCAAGTACTGGGTAAGTCTCAGGAGCTGAATTTCTTGAGAGTCCTCCAGACCATATTCCCCATCTAAAGCCTCCAAAATACAATCATCCCAATTACCCCGAACAGTGGCTGTTATCGGAATAGAAGACAGAAGTTCAAAAAGTTCATTTCTTCCTGGTCCAGGTAATAAAATATCCCCCATTAACCAATATTCTGTCGCACCCAACTCTTGTGCATCCTTAATAACTGCCTCAAGAGCTGTTGTATTTCCATGAATATCTGACAAAATTGCAATCCGATGTTTCATCTATACTCCTTTACTGATGGTCTACTAGGTTGAAACCAGTACAACATAAACTATTCTTCCTTACCATCACCCTCATACAAACTTGCTACCAAACGTTCAAAGGGCTCTATATGCTCCCAGTACTCAAAAGGGAGATTTGAGATTTTACTTAAATCATTATCATCAAAATGATACACGAGATGGCGTAGTATTTGATTTTCAATATAATGAATATCTCTCAACTGCTCTAGGCTGATTGTATCCAGTTCTATGATGTAGTGACACAAATCATCAAGTGCCTTTACGTCAAATTTTTTCTCCTCGTGTAGGAAATAGAGAAAGCTCTGATTCTCACCTCTTTTATTATCTTCTATCAGATTCCTTTTATGCTTCATTCTTGAATCTTTTCCTTAATAGCAACATTATAACACTAGAAAATGATTCCCCAAAGCGACAACATAAAAAGAGAATCTGGAATGTTTCCATTCCAAATTCTCTTCTTCTTGATTTCTAAAATAGCAAGACTTTTTACCACAAACTAATGCGTTTACTTGGTGCTAAGTACATGTCGTCTCCTTCTTTGATTTGAGGGTAGGCCTCATAAAACTCAGGAAGGTTTTTAAGTTGTTGGTTAACACGTAACTCATTTGGTGCGTGGACGTCTTGTACCATGGTATATTTATTGTACTGTAGGCTAGCCTTTTGTTTCCAAATATTTGCGTAGTTCTCAAAGTAATCCTTGAGGTTAGGCTTTGTCATATCTGTTTTGAGCACTTGGAGTGTGGATGAAAGACCGCCAGCATCTGCGACATTCTCAGTGACTGTGAGTTTTCCATTTACCTTAGTCCCGTAAATTTCCAAACCATTCCACTGGTCTTCAAAGGCTTTGATCCTCTTGTCGAAAGCTTTACTATCTGCTTTTGTCCACCAGTTATGCATGTCGCCGTTCTCATCATAGTCGGCACCATTGGAGTCAAAGGCATGGGTAATTTCATGTCCAATCACGACACCAATACCACCATAGTTCTTTTCAGTACTTTGGTTCTTGTCATAAAATGGAGCTTGCAAAATGCCAGCTGGGAAGTTGATGCTATTGCTTTCTGGGTTGTAATAGGCATTGATATCAAAAGCAGAACCAGACCATTTATTCTTATCAATAGGCTCATCAAAATGGTCAATGGTATAACGTTTTCCGAACTGGGCAATGTCTTCTGACAACTCAAAGAAGGACTTGTTAGGGTCAAGATGTAATTCTTTGGTTCCAGGATCCACATCTTCCTGATAACCTACAAAAACCTTCATTTTATCCAACTTTTCGATGGCCTTGTTACGTGTTTCTTCCGTCAACCAATCATTCTGTTGGAGACGGCCACGATAGACATTTTTGATTTTATCAATCATGCCTGTCACATCAGTCTTGGCTTCCTCACCAAAGTATTTACGTCCATAATAGACACTCATGACATCACTAAACAGATTGACACTCATCTCGTAAACCGTATCTTCCTTAGAAATTGGCTTCTGTGTCCCCATAATAGCCATGCTAATCGATTGAAAATTCAAGCGGTAATCTTCTGTCAGAGAATTTGAGGCTGCCATAGCTTCTTGCACCAAGATCCATGATTTGATTTTAGAAAAATTGTCCTGATTGACGATTTTACTATAATTCTCAAAATACTTGGTATTAGGGACATTGATGGTTTCTAAATCACGTCCCATAATGCCTTTAATGACATCATATAATTTGAAGGAACCAGAGTAGGCATTAATCTCTTCTGCTGTTTTAGGGTGAACCAAATTCTTACTTTCAGACATATCTTCGTTACTGAGACTGTACTTAGCAATGATTTCGTCGAACTCCAGTGCTTCTTTGATAATGCGTTTACTATTTTTTTCGCTATACCCAAGCATTTCCAAGGCTTTTTGCGTGGCTGTTTCGATTGGAGTCAAATATTGTTTCTTGCTGGCCTCGTCTTTATAAATAGACACATCTGGCAATAAGATACTTGGGGGACTCAATTGGATTTGTTTTTGGCTGGTATTCTCTGCGTTAGTTCCTACGTCATAACCAAATGGAAGAGGAATCCCTTTATCAGTCAAGCTAGCAGATTTACTGGCCAAATCATTCAAATCCTTGATATCCTCAATTTCTTTTAGATAAGGTTTGAGAGGTTCAAGGCCATCTTTCTCACGTTGTTTGTAATCACTAGCAGCCTTGTAGAAGGTGATAAACTCAGACATTCCTGTAATATCCGACGTTTCCTTGCCCTCCCCTAAATTTTTGATATCCTTCTTTAGCTTTCCTTTGATATCTTCATCCAAAGTATAAAAATTATCAATGCTTGGAGAATCAGCAGGGATTTTAGTTTTTAGGAGCCAGTCCTTGTTAACAGCTTGGTAAAAATTTGAGGCTACCGTAGCATTCTTGTCAATCGGCGTTTCTTGTGGGACAAAGGTTTTATAAGCCCAAAAACCACCTCCTGCAAGAGCCAAGGCCAAGGCTCCCGTTATGGAACCAAGAATAATTTTCTTACGCTTTTTCATAGATACTCCTTAGAAAATTAGATTAATATACTTGTATTATATCATTAGAACACAAATTTTAGCAAGCTGTTTCTGGAAGACAAAAAGAAGTAATCAGACGATTACTTCTCTTTATTTTCTTAAATAGCTAAAATTAGGTATCATGACACTCAAGATAAATCATTTAAAAGACAAACTACCGAGTGATGTTAATCCTCTTGCTAGATTAAAGTTACGTTCTGATTTTTCTTGGAATTCTGTGAGTGTCTTACTCAAGTCACTCACTCCAGAACTCAGTGATTTGCCTTTAGAAAGATTGCGGACTGCTAGAACTTGAATAGCTCTGCATAATTCTGCAAGAAGTTCATCATTATCCTTCTTTCCAACTTCGATTTCATTTTTAAACGTTACGAGCAACTCTCTCTCATTTTCAGTTGTTTCTGGATTTATAATAAGATTGTAGATATTGTTTAAGATATCCGTAATTTGCGTGTTATTGCTTTTTGTCATCTAGTTTACTCCCTATAACCTGTAGCAAGATAAGGTCGAGCAAGTGAGTTAAATTGGTTAATTTTTGTATTGTCATGAGCACCGACCTCCTTTAATAGTTCGCTGTGACATCATTATACACATCTAGCATATCAAATTCAAGGGCAAAAATATCCTTCTGCCATATATGGTCCAATCTATGACACAGACGGACAAAAAACTAATCAGACGATTACTTTCTTAAACTGCGAAAATTGGGTAACAAGATACCCAAGATTAGAACTACAAAAACACCTAAAATAATAATTGTAGTATAGGGGTTAAAGCATAGGCTGATTAACAAGGCAAGACTCATTGCAACCATTAGGTAACCTAGCTTTCTCGCTACTGAGTTACTGCTCTCACTGTGATTTTTAGTAGCTAGACCAATACTTTTAGGAAGATAATTTCCGATTACTAGAAAAATGAGTGCCACTAACCAAATGACAGTCAATCGAACTTGAATTTGGCCTCCTAAGGCAAAAGTCAATATGAGACCTTGGATGACGACCGAAAAAATTGGGATAAGCCATAACATAAACTCTTTTAAGAATGGAATGGTTATTTGTTTAAAGAATGAAAATAAGAGATTATAAATGACAAGAGCAATAAATGGAAGGACAACTATTGCTAGATTACGATTCATAAAACCATTGGCTTGCTCTTCCACATTAAAGTGGATAGGAACCTGATTGGGAAGTTGTTTGTAGAAGGCTAGTCCGACTATAACCGGTGTAAGTATCACTATATTACCAAGGACTCTTTGCATATTATTTTTCATTTTCTTTTCCTCCAAGTGATTGAATCCAGGTTAAAATTTCTTCAAAAACGGTCAAGTTCAAACTATAGTAAATAAAATTCTTCTGCTTTTCTTCTTCAATAAGTCCTGCTTTTCTCAAGGTAGACAAATGATGAGAAACTGTTGCGGGAGCCAAGTCAAACTGCTGGCTGATTTCACCTGCAGACTTGGGCCCAGACTTTAGATAGTCTAAAATTTCTCTCCTCACAGGGGCAGAGATGGCTTTTAAGGTTTCAGATAAGCCCATGAGTTTCCTCCTTTTTCCAAATTTGGCGTCTCACAAGTCCGACACCTAGCACATAAATAGCTAACATGACTTCGATTAATAAGATATTTCTGACTATCCCTTGTTGATAAGCACCTGCCAAAAAATCGATGGTAGCATGAAGTAATATCGCCCCAAAATAGAATGAAAGCTTATGCTTAGTGACTGCTAAAAAATCCCAAGCTGTAAGCAAGACTTGTAGTAGCAATGCAACTAATCTTTCAAAGAGAGACATAACCACAGCAAATCCAGTTAGTTGCTTGACCTGACTCACAAGAAGTGGCGGCAATTGACTGGTCTGACCTGAATGGATGGCCTGTAAAACAATGACGTTAATGAGTAAGCCCATCACTCCAAGCAAGATAAATTCACTAAGACCATGTCCAAAACCGTAAGCTACAATATCAGACGTCATCAAACTTCTTTTCTTTTCGAGAATCTTAAAAACCAAATAGCGTGTTGTTTCTTCAACAAGACCAGCCATAAGTCCTCCATAAACAATGGTAAACCACTTAGAAGAGTGAGTAAAACCAGATAAAACCAAGGCATTGATAGGTCCTTCAATCATCATGACTGGTAAGGCAAAGCCAATCAGTCCCACTAAAAAGAGCTTGAGCGAAAACTTCCATCTTTTCCTCAGGACGATAAAACTTATGATGGCGATAACTAACATGGCAAGAATTGTCATAAAAAGGAATGTTTCCATTTGATTTACCCTTTCCTTGATACGGAGCATCAGTACGACTTAAGTCATAATACCTATTTCTATACTTTTCGAAATAGATTCTACGCTTTTCTGAAAGCACTGTCAAGACTATTTCGAAGAAAATCGAAATAGGAGTACAAAAAAAGACCGTTTTCACGATCTTTCTTCTTGAGAATTTTCCCTCATTCTCGGCTGTGTGTTCTCTAGTCAGTTACATGGGCTACTACTGCTTATCTTCCTGGGACATATTCGCCAGTGTTTGCATCGTAGTAACGACGTTGGCCATTGACTGTGACGTAGGCACCTTTAACTTGGCGACCTGATTGGTCAAAGTAAAGGTGTTGGCCATTGATGACTTGTTCACCTGTTACGGCATAGCCATCAGCTCCGAAATAAGCCCAAACGTTTGGCTCGATTTGAGCGAAGCGGTTGGTTACAGGTTGACCGTCGTTTTCGTCATAGTACTTGTAACGACTACCGACCTTAACGGCTTTGCCCTTGTATTGGATGCCATTTTGGTCAAAGTAGTATTCCTTGCCATTGATAGTCCACTTGCCTTTAAGGGCTTGGCCATCAGTATTGAAGTAAGACCATTGGTTTGGTGCAATCTCAGCAAAGCTGCTTGTGACAAGAGCTCCACTGTGGGCATCATAGTAATAAGTCTTACCATCTTCAACAATGGTTTTACCCTTGACTTGGATACCATTTTTATCAAAGTACTTAAGGTAGCCGTGATCAGCACGAACTTGGCCGATAGCCAGTGAACCGTCTTGTTTGAAGTACATCCACTGGTCATCACCTACTTGGAGGTAGCGTCCGCTAGCAAGAATACCTGATTCTGGCTCATAGTAATACTTAATACCGTTTTCCACGATAATTTCACCTTTGGCTTGGCTACCATCTTCCTTGAAGTAATAGAGGTGACCATCAATGTATTGACGTCCTGTGACACGGTTCCCCTCTTTATCAAAGTAGTTCCAAGCCTTAGTTGCCGGGTTGTAGACAAAGATGCTACGTCCGATTTCACCTGCTGGTGTGATGTAGCGAGCCTTACCATTTTCAAAGATAATAGAATCTGCACGATTGCTGTAGGCCGTACCGACACTACCATCTTGGTTAAAGTAATAAGTCTTACCGTCAATGACACGTGAACCAGTCACAGTGTTACCATCAGCGTCAAAGTAATAACGTTTGCCTGTCCTGCTATCTGTCGCAAAGACATTGCGTCCCATGTCACCTGTTTGGGCAGCATAGTAATGCAACTTGCCATCATCGGTACGGACAATGCGATCCTTGGCCTGAATACCCGTTTCACGGTCAAAATAGAAATGGTGACCACTCCAATGAAGGTTACCCACTACCATTGTTCCTTGAGTCGTAAAGGCACGAACTTGCTGATGTTTGTCATCAAAATCAACAAAGGCATTCTTAATCATGGCACCGTCTAGACCGTAATAGTAAGTATAACCGTTGCTAGCACGACGAAGAGCGTTACGCAATTGGATACCATTGTCAAAGAAATAGTAATCCTTGCTATTGATAGTTTGAATACCCTTAGTCATCTTACCGTCAGCACCGAAGTAATACCAGTTGCCGTCACCGTCTTGAACGAATTCATTTTTGATAACTTGATTATCACGAAGGAAGTAAACATCTTGTCCACGACGTTGGAAGACTTGAGTGCTTGTGATGGCACCCGTGTCACGAAGTGGTGTTGGCAAGAGTTGGCCGTTGGCTGAAGTATTAAAGTACTGATTGGTCTTGTCATCACGAAGAACATAATTGATGCCTCGTCCAAGGATGTTGGTTCCGTTGAAGTACTTAGCAGACCATTTGGTGATCTTTTCATTCGTAGGCAACTGCTTACCATTTGAAATTTGCACACGGTTGAAAATAGATGGGTACTTAGCTTTAAGCTCATCAAGGAAGGTACCACCGTACTTGCCTTGATAGTCTGTGCCATCTGTACGGGTATTGGCCACATAGGCTTGGTCCACAATTTGATAACCTTGTTGATGATAACCGTAGCCGTTAACACGCGTGGCATTCACCACTTCCTTACCTGGAAGGTTATAGATTTGGTCTGGCACCCAGTCAGCAATGGCCTGAATACCATCTTTGTGGAGGGCACGAAGGACGTTAAGGAGGTCTTCAAGTGAGCCATACTTGTTATTTTGACTCAAGGCCATGTCATAACGGTCATCAAAAGCATAACCATTGTCAATTGTTGAATCAAGGAAGGTACCATCCTTACTTGAAACGTACTGTGGTGGAAGTCCAACAGACGTAACACCCCAAGCTTTGAGCAAATTAGTGTTCTTAGCCAAGACACGGTTCATGTAGAGTTCTGGCTGATCGTCCGCAAAAGCTTGGAAGTTTGAGAAGGCTTCATACATGACTTGCGAATCAAGGGCTGCTGAAGACTTGTAAACTTGACCATCGCTATTGGCACGATTACTTGGCTGTGTACGTGCATCTTGATTAGCCTTAGCTCCGACTGGTACCCAGACACCGAGATAACCTGAGACTTGGACATTTTCAACACCAAAAACATCGTTGGCGTTGAAGGTCAAGTTCCCATTCCAGTCGGTACGTTTAAGAAGGTTTTTAGGCACATCAGAATCGTTGAGGTAGGTTGCTATACCATCTTTTGTTGTCAAAAGCAATGGGCGATAAAGCTGATTACGGTGTGCTCTACCCATGTTCATCGTTACAGTTTCATTGCTACCTAATCGGAAATCATAGTTGTTGGTCATGATGACACCCATACCTTGCGTACGAGTTTCTGAAGTTCCCAAATCTGTTCTGTTATTGGCACCTTTACCATAACGAACTGATGTCAAGAGGCCGTCATTTCCGACTTTCTTCACTTCCATGTCTTGACCACCAGCTACATACTTGATACGGGCACGCAAGAGGGTGTCGATGGCATCAAAGTAAGGCGTCTTCTTAGCCATGTAGTGACCATCTTCACGGTAGAGGTCTCCGTAATAAACACGTGTTACAGAGTCCTTGTTGGTCAACATGAGGGCATAGACAGATGGCAAGTTGTAAGACGCATAAGTTTTATGAGCCTTATCAATATCCTCATTGTAAATCTCGAAGGCCTTCTTGATTTCATCACGGGTGAAATTGTAACCAAACAGATTTGGGTTGATACGATCACGGATGATACGTTGGATAATGGTTTGCGCTTCAGTATCGTGGGCACGGGTGAAAATATAGTTGGCCATACGTTCACCGTTCTTATCGTTAGCACCTCGTGGATTCAAACTACTATTCATAAAAGCAGTCATGTCCCCAAGCTGCATACGTGTATTTTTATCACGCATCAAAAGGTTGGTAAGAGCATTACGAAGGGCATTATCAATCGGCAGTTGTGCCCCCTTAGTATCCTTGTTGTAGTATGGGTCGTTGGCAGACCACGCTTCCAAGTATGACAAGTGTTTGATCGCATTAGCTTCGGACTTGTCAACACCATAGACTGCTTTGAAGTAATCTGAAGCGATTTGGAGAAGGTCGGCATCCACATTGTCCAAGGCATCGACACGCAAACCGTCAAAGTTAGCAGTTGGGTCATTGGCCATGATACTTCCGATATTCATCATGAAGTGGAGCCAGTTAAGTTGCTCCGCCTGAACAGCTGGGTTTGAGTTATCAATATCGTTGGCAAGCAAGAACTCAAGACCACCGATAGAATTGTCCTTGAAGTACTTACGTGTACCCGTCTGGTTAGTAGGTGTGCGGTTAAGTAGACGATAATCAGAGTTGGCGTAGCTAGTACGGTTACCAGTATCACCCTTACTGTTGTTAAAGAGCAACTGTCCACCTTGCAAGTGGTCGTATGAACTATTTTCAGTGCTACTATTCCAACCTGGCTGAGTCTTGATGAACTGATCAATACTTGTACGCAACCAGTTGGTATTGCCTTCACGAGCGATACGTTCTTCAATCTTAGTCTGAACCGCTTTAGCGGCTAGATTTAGACTTTCCTGGCTAGAGTTAGTTGAAAATGATCCCGCACCAAGACCTTGATTTTGCATGTAGTTTAGGTAGTTAACCTGAGTTGACTTGTCAGGCCACCAAACCATTAAGAGTGGACGTTTGTCAGCCTCGGTTGAAGCTGTCCAAGTCTTACCATCCTTGAGAATACTCTTTGGACGGTACCAAGCATCTGCTGTGATGAAGGTGTCGAGTTGGTCCAAAGATTTGTTATCGTTTTTGTAGAGCTGATTTCCAGATGAAAAATCCACAGTTGCCTTGATAGGTTCTGTTGAAAATTCATCCTGTGACTTGGTCGCAAGAGCCCCTGTTTCAGCATCAAAGTAATATGACTTCCCATCTTGCTCAAAGACGAAGTTCTTACGCACACTACCGTCACTATTGACATAGTATTGTTTGCCGTTAATCCATTGGATACCAGTCGCTGTATTGGTATTGGCTTCACGAGTTTCTGCCAAGGCACGACGACTACGTGTACGAGCTTCTGTATTTGCCGTCTCAGTTGTTGCTGCACGGTCTGTAGTAGCTGTTGCACGATCCGTTCCAGTTACTGCAACGTTAGTATTTGTATTTGTATCTGTCGTTGTAGCACTCGTATCAGCTGCAGCTGCTTGCACATTTGTACTTGGTGCTGCTTGACCTGAGTTGGTGTCAACTGTCGCTGTGTTTGCAGCAGGTGCCGCTGCCCTATCTGTAACATCGGTTGTCGTGCTAGTCGCATCTGCGACAGGAATAGCCACGCTCGCAGTATTAACATCTGCTGAGATAGTTGGTGCTACTGTAGTTGCTGTATCATTAGTTGTAGCTGGCGTTTCTTGAAGCAGATTCTGACTGCTATCACCCGACTGATTCGCAGGATTTAGCTCATCGGCCTGAGCCTGTTGATCCGCCAACAAAGTGCCACCAGCAACAGTAACCATTGAGAGTGCTGTCACCCCAATCGTCACCCAATTCTTCTTCACTTTATGCATTTTAAAGCGTACTTTTTGTTCCATAATATTTACCTTTTTCCCTTATATTACTTCTATCATAAGCTATTTGACAAGGGAATACAATTACACAACTATAATGTCAGCTTAATGTATCTACCTTCGTTTTCTCAGAAAACGTCCTTTAATAATCTGCCTAATAAATGCCCCTTGTGAACAAATGCACTAAGGATAACATAAAACCAGCTAAAATCCTTAGGATTTAGACTTTTTTAGACGATAGAATCATCCAACAATATTAATTTATTTTTAAATAAAAAAACCTTCATTTCTAAGATGAAATAAAGGCTTGGGTTAGAGATATTACCTAGTGAACAAATCAGCTATGGTTTCAATAATTGCATAGAGTAATGGGTATTTTCGTGGTCTGAAATCTGTTTTATAAAAGTAGTAATTCGAAATGAAGATAAATAATATGACAATGATACTCCAAGCCAAGATAACCATGATTTTTCTCCTTTACTGCTTCTTCAATCTGATACCTAATAAACTCTTCCTTTTGGAGTATCTCAAAAATGCCCGTGTCCATCAAGTCAAATTGTCTTATCAAAATTTCTATGATTAGATATTTTACCAACGATTACTCAGTAGGTTGCGATGCTTTCCATATTTAGTAGTCCACAAAACTCTTGATTGCTATTTTTTACTCATTTTCCATCTACTACCACCTACTAGTGAAAAATGCACCTATGGTTTTAATAATTGCATAGAGGAATGCTTTTTTTCGTGTTCTGGAATCTGTTTTATAAATGTAATAATTCGAAATTAAAAGAAATAATATGACAATGATACTCCAAGCCAAGATAACCATGATTTTTCTCCTTTAGAAAGTCAATTACACCTCGAATTTAACAAAAATAGTTTCCCATAACTACCTCTAACTCTCTTTTCCTACATGCAAATATAATACCCATTATAACACGGCTATAGCTCCTCCTTGCGAATATGAGAGGGACAAAATTATTAGGATTTAAGCATGAAAAAGCATCTGAGCGTACACTGACAGTTTCTCTAAAACAACTCAAAAAACCAGCTAATGCTGGCTTTTTCGTTTATTTAATCATCTAGAGTTATGATAGGAAAATAATAATAATTTAGATAGGAAAAGGAAAAATTAGCTCTAGATTTTTAAAGTACATAGTAATTAGCGACGCTGTCTCAATTCACCAGTTTTAGCATCGCAGAAGAGGCGTTTGCCACCAACATAAACATAACGTCCTTTCACTTGACGACCTGAACCGTCAAAGTAAAGCTGTTTGCCATTGATGACTTGTTGTCCAGTCACTGCTTGACCTGCTGCGTTGAAGTAATACCAGCAGCCACGTCCAGCTTCGACAAAGCGGTTTACCACTTGCTCACCAGTGTGGGCATCAAAGTAACATTTCTTACCTTGGACAGTAAGCAATTTACCTTTGACTTGAGCACCATTGCTACCAAAGTAGTAAACTTTATTGTTAATATTTTGAAGACCTGTCACTTTGTGACCATCTTGGTTTAGGTACGCCCATTGGTTAGCCGCCATTTGAATGAATTGGTTGATGACTGCTTGACCAGTGACGGCATCATAGTAACGTCCTTCAGCCCAGCCACCTTTTAGCTGGCTGTGGTCTTTGTTGAAGTAATAGAGTTTACCATCAATCACTTTTGCACCTTGAACGAGGCAACCAAAAGCATCCGCATAATACCAGTTGTTGTTTTCAAAGATAAAGCGTGACACAGCCATTTCACCTGTTTGGGCAGAAATGTAGTATTGCTTGTTGCCTTGTTGCATCATCTGACCTTTGATTTGACGGCCTTCTGAGTCAAAGCAGTATTCTTTACCATTGATGATACGTTTTCCTGTCACAGCGTAACCATGTTCATCAAGGTAGTACCAAGCTTGGTTTTCTTTATTTTGAACAAAGGTATTTACAGCCATATTACCAGTATCAGGGATGAAGTAACGGATACGGCCATCTGAGAAGCGAATAAATTTGTCTTTAGCTTGGATACCTGTTTGTGTATCGAAGTAGAAGGTTGTGCTACCCATTTCAAGGAGACCAGTAGCCATGTGACCATAACAATCGAAATAGCGTACATCCTTACGGTAACCTGCAAAATCGTAGAAGCCATTGATAGCCTTCACGCCATTTTTATCGTAGTAATAGGTATAGCCATCACTACCTTTAACAAGTGAGTCACGAGCTTGAAGACCATTTTCAAGGAAGTAATAAGCCTTACCATCGATAACCTTTTCACCTTTGACCTTTTGACCATATTGATCGTAATAATACCATTGATTTTCGCCTACACGGATAAATGAAGACTTGGCATTGTTCGAATCAACACTTGGTTTAGTCTCACCTGAGATGATTTGGTAACCTGAGTTATTTTGCTGGTTACCTTGTGAAATGATAGTGACATTAGCATTTGAACCATTCGAATGCCCTACTGATATGTTTGGAAACAGTTTATTAGAATTCGAAACGATAGTAACATTCGGCGTAGTTCCTGAAGCCGTGATGGTAATCGTCGTATTTCGACCACCATTCCAATGAATGCCGTTTGAGTCAGACGAACTCGTCGTAATTGTCGCAAAACCGCTAGCTGACGATGATGATGACCATGATGATGACGACGAGTAAGAATACCAAGCTGAACTTGATGAGCTTGAAGAACTTGACGCACTAGCACTTACTGATGCCGAGCTGCTACTTGATTGGTAAGCAGAACCCGTTTGTGATGAATTAGAGTTTTGTGTTCCTACGACTTGTGAAGTTTGTGATGAACTCACTTGACCAGATCCACCACCAACTACAGTCTGAGATGAGCCTCCTGTTGAAACAGATGATGAAGACTCGTAGCCTGTACTCGTTTGACTTGCATAGTTAGATGGCACTGCTGACACATAAGTAGCACCTTCTGTTAAGGTTGGTGAATAGCTTTCATTAATCAATGATGCACTTGACTCAATGCCTGCATCTGTTTGTTCAAAACCATCACCATTAGGAAGTGACACTTCATCTGCTTGTGCCGATTGGTCTGCCAAAAGGGCTCCACCCGCAAGTGCAACCATCGACAGCGTACTAACTCCAATAGTCACCCAGTTTTTCTTGACCTTGTGCAACTTAAACCCAACTTTCTTTTCCATAACATACACCTTTCAATATAACTTTATTTCTCTATTCTATGTTAAGGGATTTTGGAAACGAATACAATTACAGATGCATAACTCTAGTCTCATAAGACTAACCTTATGCCCATAATAGATTTCAAAAAACAAGTCTAAGATACATGGTTAAGCCTTTTATATGTTAGAAATCGTTTCCAAAAAACGTTCAGATTTTTTAAAAAGTACACAGAAATTCCGATGTTTAGCCGTTTTAGCTCTTCCTTCATTAAAGGACTGAGCATAATTTAAAGCTAAAGTAAGCAGTTTATTGAGGAATCTATTAATCAAACTCATTGTTTGCTTACAATCTGCTTGGCATATCAAGAGATAGTAATAAAGAAAAGCACTTGAAACAAAATGTTTCAAGTGCTTAAAAGTGGTGAGACTGGGAAGGTACCTACTGAATTTTAATCCAAAAGCATCTAGGATAGTCCCAAAATCACATTTTCTTCTGCCCCTTATCGTTTTCTGACCCAAGCTCCAGTATTGGCGTCATAGTAACGACGTTGGCCTTTAACCCAAACGTAACGGCCTTTGACCTGACGGCCAGAAGCGTCAAAGTAGAGGTGTTGACCGTTGATGACTTGTTCTCCGGTTACAGCTTGGCCTGAGGCGTTAAAGCAATACCAAACACCGCGAGAAACTTGGATAAAGCGATTGGTTACGGCTTCACCACTATTGGCATCAAAGTAGTATTTCTTGCCTCTGTATGTCAGAAGTTTCCCTTTAGCTTGGACACCGTTACCTTCAAAGTAGTAAAGTTTACCATTAATATGTTGAAGACCAACTACCTTTTGACCATTTTGGTTGAGGTAAGCCCATTTGTTGGCACCAACTTGGACAAAGCGGTTGGTTACGGCCTGACCTGAGTCACCATCATAGTAACGGCCGTTGGCCCAGGCACCCTTGACTTGACTATAATCATTGTTGAAATAATAATGATTACCGTTGATGACCTGAGCACCTTTAACCAGTTTACCATTGCCATCGACATAGTACCACTTGTTGTTTTCCGTCACAAAGCGTGAGCGAGCAATTTCACCGCTATCACCATCAAGGAAGTAACGTTGGTTATTGATTGTGACAAAGTGTCCCTTAACCTGACGGCCTTCATTGTCAAAGTAATACTGCTTACCGTTAATGGTTTGGAGTCCTGTCACGGCATAACCGTTGCTATCGAGGTAATACCAAGCCTTGTTCTCAGGATTTTGCGCAAATCGGTTGACCGCGAGATTTCCTGTATCTGGGATGAAGCAACGCGTGCGGCCGTCTGCAAAGCGGATGAACTTGTCTTTGGCTTGAATACCAGTCTTTTCATCAAAATAGAAGGTTGTGCCATACATGTCGTGGAGGCCACGATACATTTGACCGTTGCCATCGAAATAGCGAACATCTTGGCGAGGACCCGCAAAGTCATAGAATCCATTAAAGGCCTGAACCCCTTTAGGATCGTAGTAATAGACGTGACCATCACTGCCTTGGCGAAGGACATGACGTAGCTGGAGACCATTGTCTAGGAAGAAGTATTTCTTGCCATCAATGACCTGTTCACCTGTGACCATGTTGCCGTTCTTATCAAAGTAATACCACTGGTTAGCACCGACTTGAATGAAGGTGTTCTTGGCAAGGTAGCCACTCGTTGAGAAGTATTGGACCTTGTCTCCCACCCTACGGAAACCAGTTGCTGTGATTTCAGTCATTTGTTTAGGAAGGAAGGTTTGACCTGCTTTAAGGCTGAAGTATTGATTTGTAGCATTATCTTGCAAGACATAGCGAGCCCCAGTACCTTGGATATTGCTTCCATTGAAATACTTGGCTGACCATTGCGTGATTTTCTCATTGGTTGTCAATTTACGGCCGTTTGAAATCTGCACGCGCTCAAAGATTGCAGGGTATTTAGCTTTCAACTCATCAAGGAAGGCACCACCATACTTGCCTTGGAAGTCATTGCCAAAGGTACGTGTTTTAGCTGCGTAGAGACTATTGTAGATTTCAGCATTTGGACGTGGTGTCCCGTAGCTGTTGGTACGTGAGGCTGTTACCACTTCTTTTCCAGGAAGGTTGTAAATTTGGTCTGGAACCCAGTCAGCAATGGCTGAGATACCTTCAGCGTGAAGGGCACGAAGGGCATCCATGAGGTCTTTGAGCGAACCGTATTTGTTGTTCTTGCTCATGGCAATATCGTAACGGTCTTCGAAGGCATAGCCATTTTCAATGATAGAATCTAAGAAAGTGCCGTCTTGGCTAGACACGTATTGTGGCGCAAATTCAAAGGAAGTAATTCCCCACTCTTTGAAGAGTTTGGCGTTTTGTGCAATGACATGGTTGGTATACTGACTTGGGGTCTTAACGAAGTCTTGGAAGTTTGAGAAGCCTTCATAGATGACCTGTGAGTCGAGAGCTGCTGAGGATTCAAAGACCTGCTCACCCTTCTTAGTCGTCGAAGCCTTGGTGCGGGCATCTTGGTTTTCTGAAGCACCTACTGGCACCCAAACCGCTAAATAGCCTGAAACTTCAACAGTTGAATGACCAGTAATATCGTCTGCCGTGAAGGTCAAGTTCCCTTGATTGTCCGTATAGCGAACCAATCCAGCTGGGACATCAGAATCCTTGAAGTAGGTCGCAAGCCCTGTCGATTTGCTGAGAAGTAATGGACGATAGGCTTGATTTTTGTGGGCAGATCCCATATTAACCACCAGACGGTCATTTGCTCCCAATTTCATATCTGGACGATTGGCTGTGAGGACCAGCATTCCTTGGTTACGTGTTTCAGCAGTACCAAGCTGATTAACTTCTTCTGCACCCTTACCATAACGCACAGATGACATGATTTCATAGCCGTTATGCTTAGTAACCTTCATGTCTTGGCCACCTGCTACATATTTGATGCGAGCACGGAGCAGAGCATCAATGGCATTATAGTATGGTGATTTTTCAGCCATGTATTGGCCATCGTCGGTAAAAAGATCACCGTAGTAAACACGAGTGATACTGTCCTTGTTGGTCAACATTGTGGCATAGGCAGCTGGGATATTGTACTGAGTGTACTTTTTATCAGCCTTGCGCATGTCCGCATTGTAGATTTCGAAGGCCTGTTTGAGCTCATCCATGGTGAAGGTGAAACCATCTGTTTTTGGATTAATCTGCTTACTGATGATATTAGCCAAAACAGCTTGCACTTCACTATCATGGGCACGCACGAAAATGTAGTTGGCATCACGAGGTGTGTGTTTCTGCTCACTTGAACGGTTGTTAAGAGAGTTAGTAATCACACGCTCCAAGCTGCCACGGTAATTGCTCTTACGCAAAAAAGTCGTCAAAAGCGTTTCACGTAGCGGATTGTCAATGGACAACTGAGCACCCTTGGTATCCTTGTTGTATTGATGGTCGTTGTAGGACCAAGCTTCAAGGATTGACAAGTGAGCAATAGCGTTGGCTTCATTATCAGCTACACGGTATTTTTCCTTGAAGTAGTCAGAAGCAATCTGCAAGAGGTCCGCATCCACATTGTCCACCGCATCGATACGAACACCGTCAAAGTTGGCGCTTGGATCATTGCCAAGGATAGAACCAATGTTCATGATGTAGTGGAGCCAGTTTAGTTGCTCAGCCTGAACAGCTGGGTTAGAGTTGTCGATATCGTTAGCCAAGAGCAACTCGTAACCACCATTTGAACGGTCGATATGGTATTTGCGTGTCCCTGTTTGGTTAGTCGGTGTGCGGTTCATGAGACGGAAATCTGAATTGGCATGACTTGTCCTACTATTATTGAGGAAGGTCAGAGCGCCTCCTTGCAAGTGGTCCTTACCAACTAAAAGATTGTCCTCACTCTCAGAGTTCCAGCCAGGCTGTGTTTTGATGAAGTCTGACATCAACTGACGAAGCCAAGTGGTATTGCCCTCACGACCGATACGTTCCTCGATTTTAACTTGAATCAAGTCAGCAGCAGATGCTAAGTCGTAACTCATCATATCTGTCGTATAGGTCTTATCACTAAAACCTTGTTGACTCATATAGTTGAGGTAGTTGACCTGTGTCACCTTGTCTGGCCACCAAGTCATCAAAAGGGGACGATAATCTTTCTCAGTTGAAGCTGTCCAATTTTTTCCATCCTTCAATATCTGTTTTGGACGGTACCAACTATCAGCCGTCAAGAAATTGTCCAAGTGTTCGAAACTCTTGCTTGATGTGTCGTAGGCTTGGTTGTAAACCGCATTGATAGAGTTATTTGGAATGGCATCGGCACGATACAAAGGTTTACTTTGATCTACCATAGCCCCAGTCTCATCGAAATAATAAAGACGCCCATCAAGTTCAATGGCTGCGTTCTTTTTCACAACGCCATTTTCAACATAGTACTGCTTGCCATCAATAATCTTCAAATTCGAAGCTACTGGTTTATAGTCAAGACTTGGCTGATTTGGTTGGACCGGCTTGTTAGGTTGAGACGGTTGACTTGGTTGAACAGGTTTATTGGGTTGATTTGGCTGCGTTACAATGGTCACATTGGGTTTTGTGCCATTTGGACTTGTCACCGTCACGTTTGGCTTAGGAGTGTTTGGCCCTGTGATAATGGTTACATTTGGTGTCGTACCGCTGGCCGTAATCGTAATGTTAGTGTTGCGGTTGGCATTGATACGAATAGTGCTATCAGCAGCGCGTGTGGCGATTGATGGTGCAGCATTGGTCAAGACTCTAGGTCTTGCTTGTTCTGTCACACTTGGAGTAGACTGAGCACTTGTTTGCACACTTTCAGTCTCAATTCTTTGGCTGGTTTGAACCTCAGTCTTTTTCTGATTTTGACTGTTTGCTTTAGCTGTTGCATGCGACGTTGCTACACGACGCCCACCACTGCGAGTTGCTTTGTGGCTAGGAGTAACTGAAGATTCCGATTGTCCTACCTGATTACTCGGCGTATCTGACTGTGATCTTTCTTGAACAGTTGCCTGTGTTGTTGCCTGACCTTGTGAGACCTGTTCCGTAGTCAGTGTCTCTTGGGCACTAGCTTGAGTTTGCGAAGAAACTGCCACTTCTTGATCGATAACTTGACTGCTTTGTGCTTGAGCAGTTGCCTCTTGAGCGACCGCACTTGTCGTCGCCTGAGAGCTTGTTTCGTGACTTACGCTGGCTGTTGCTACTGCTGCCACACTTGCTTGAGCACTAGCTTGCTCAGTAACAGTTGTTGTCGTCACTAGACTGGCAGTACCATCCTCACTCAGTTGCTGCAAGCCGTCACCATTAGGTGCGCTCGTCTCATCGGCTTCTACTTTTCCTTGAGCTAGGAGGCTTCCACCCGCCAAGGCAACCATTGAGAGGGTAGTCACCCCGATAGTTACCCAGTTTTTCTTAACCTTATGTAGTTTAAAACGTACCTTATTTTCCATCTATAACAATCATACTTTTTTTCTATTGTTTTCTCTACTCTATGATATATTCAGACAAATTACAAATAGGAAAAAGTCATCTTATTTTCATGAATCTCTGCCGGACGCTTCCTATTATTAACTTTGATTTGTAAAAATGAGACCTTACACCATATGTAAGGTCCTAAATAGAGTTTTTTTGCTTCTCAAACTCCTTCAAGTGCTTATCTTCAAAGGCTTTTGAAGATTAAAGCAAGCTTCAATTAACCTTAAGAGATAGCAAAACTATGAGAGAAGTAGCCCCTAAAAAGACAATTCTGAAAAGAAAATTTTAGATAGAAAGACTCTATTTTTTCATCTGACTAAGATCGTGGTCTGTCTATGAGGAACAAAAATTAAAAATATAAATGATTTACACAGGTGAATTCTTATTTGACTAACGAAACTAAATATAGAATCTTTTATGTCAGTTCTTTAACATTTTTGATAATTCCGTTAGTTTCTGTTGTTTATTCTTAAAAAAGGATTATAATGAAGCTAGGTGAATATGTAAGCGTTTTAATTTTGCTTTAAAGGACACTTGGGGGATTATCTAAAAGATTGACATTAGTTACCTAATGCCTAAATAAGGATTATAGTAGGATAACCATTCCTGAGTCACTTTGAACCATCAAACTAGGGCTCATAAAAAGAATACAGCATCATTTCAAACTAGAGCTCTAGAGGGGACGCCTCATACTAGTAAGCTCTAGTTTTTTGTGTCTTAGAAGCCCAAAATAAACGAGATCTTCCATGCTTAGAAAGGAGGAAAATTCCGAACGGCTCTCGTTTTTCTAGAATCATTTCGTCAGGACTCATGTTTGCCTCGAACAGTCTCGTAATATAGAAATTGAGGAGGCTTGGAGAAATAAGGATTGTCACAAAAAGATTAACTTACATCGTTAGGGACTCCTCCCCAATGCTCACTTTTCATAAACTCTCATGACAGCCCTTATTTTGCAGTATGTAAAAAGTTTAAAATGAAAGGAGAATTACCATGGAAAAGAAAGTACATTTTAAACTTCACAAAGTTAAAAAACATTGGGTAACTATTGCAGTGACAGGACTTGCTTTGGGATTGAGTTTTGCAGGACTCAGCTACGCTTCAGCTGAAGAACAACCTACACCTGTTAATGAAGCAACTGTTGAAGCCATCATCAAAGAAGGCGCTATTGACGTTGAGGCTCCAGCAAGTAATGAAGCCACAACTAAACCTGTAGAAAACACAGCTGCTACCGCTTCGAGCGAGGTTGCCACTGTGTCAGAAACACCAGTGGTCACCTCTGAAGGGGCTTCAACAGAAACAGTCTCTGAAAAACCAAGCTCTGAAGTCACAAGCACAGCTAGTTCGGAAGCAGCTAATTCTGAAACTACACATTCTGAGGTAAGTGCAACGACTAGTGAGAGTGTTACAACTGAGAATTCGTCACCAACAACTAGTGATACTGATACCCCTAATTCTCAAGTTCCCTCTGCTGAAAATAATATCACTGGCGGTCACTACTACAGTGATAAACAGGGGAATTGGTACTATGAAGATGCTAATGGGAAAAAACTTACTGGAGACCAAACGATTGATAACGTAAGAGTCTCCTTCTGGGAGGACGGAAAACAAATTAAAGGACCACAAATCGTAAATTACAAACTATACCGTTATTTTGATGATAATACTGGTCAACTACAAACCAAACGTTATCTAGAATATAAGGGAAACTGGTACTATGTTGACAAGGATGGTATTCCTCTCAAGGGGGAACAAACCATTGATAGGCAAGAAGTTTATTTTGATTATGACGGAACTCAAGTCAAAGGAGACTTTAGTGAAAAGTATTCTGGTAATCTTGATAAGATGCACTATTATGACCCTAACACCGGAGCTAGAGTTAGAAAAGAAGGTCTCGTTCAAGATAAAGAAGGAAGAACCTTTTTTATCAATAATGACGGTTCTAAATATACAGGAACTCGTATGATTGATGGTAATCTTTATTATTTCGAAATCAACTCTGGTGTCATGCAAAAAGGAATCAGCATAGAGCTAGAAGATGGAAAGACTCTTCCAACTTCTAATAAATATGGAACGCCCACAAACATTACCCGTCGTTACTATTTTGACTCAGAAACCGGTCAGTTAGTCAAAAAACAAACAATTAAAGAACATGATAAATGGTACTACTACGGTGATGATGGAAATGCTATTCGTCCTAAAGATGGGGAAACCCTTATTAATGGACAAATCGTCTATCTCTACTCAAACGGCCGTCAAGCTAAAGGAGAACTTGTTCTTGATAATGGGGTCCTCCGTTACTATGATCCTGATTCTGGAGCTCGTGTTGTAAATACAAGCCTAACGATCAATGGGATGACTTATAACTTTGATGAAAATGGAATTGGTAAAGATGCTCCAAACCCTAACGGCTACTATAGCGATGAACAGGGTAACTGGTATTATAAGAATGCAAGCGGAGAAAACCTTATCGGTTCCCAAATCATTAAGGGACAAAGAGTATTCTTCCGGGATAATGGACAACAAGTCAAAGGGGCCTATTTAGATATATATAATGACCTTAAAGGTTACTACGATATCAATACAGGAAATCTCGTAACCAATCGTTACGTTGAAGTTAATGGTAATTGGTACTATGTTAATAAATACGGTAGCCCACTAAAAGGGGCCTACATTATTGATGGACAAGATGTTATGTTCGATCCCCATGATGGTAAACAGATTAAAGGAGGATTTGTAAGAGATCCGAAGTTTATCTCCAAATATTATTACATGCCTAAGTACTACTATGATAAAGACAATGGTTGCAAAGTAACCCATGCAGGCTTTGTTAATGAAAATGATTCAACCTACTACCTTGATGATAAAGGACAAATAGTTCTTGGGCTTCAGGAAATTAATGGCGATTTCTATTACTTCCGTCCAGAAAATACGTATAAACACTATGACATTGGAGAAATGTTACGAGATCGTTTTATCTATGAAAATAATAAGGTCTATTATGTTGATCATAGTGGTAAAATCTTGAAAAATCGCTTTTTCGAACGTAATGGAACTGGAACTTGGTATTATTTTACAAAAGATGGTACAGCTGCAACAGGAGAAGTTGAAATTAATGGTCAAAAACTATACTTTGATAATCCTTGGGGTTTTCAGACCAAAGGAAGGGTTGCTCAAAACGGTAAATTCTATGACAAAGATTCTGGTGAACTAGTGACCAATACTTTTAAAGAAGTATTGACTTCCGTTGGTAGTACCATAAATGGCGAAATTTTATATGCAAAGGACTGGTATTACCTTGATAGGGAAGGCCGACCACTAAAAGGACCTCAAACACTTGATTATGTCAAAATGTACTTCTTCCCTAATGGAGCACAGGTTAAGGGACGTTTTGCTCCTGATGGACACTACTATGATAAGGATACTGGTGCACTTGTAACAAACCGTTACGTCCATATCTATAACTGGAAATTTCAAGATAAATACGGTAATCCTGTCGATAACTTTTTTATCAAGTACCCACATAATTTTATTTTTGGTCTCAATGATAACACAATACCAGTAGACATTAGTCACTACCCACTTTCAAGCAAAGACTTCGATTGTGAGGACTATTTCTACTACGTTGATGTCAATGGTGATAAAGTTACCGGTGAACAAACCATTGACAATGTCCCAGTCTACTTCCACAGTAACGGTAAACAAGCCAAAGGTGAACTAGTCACCGTTGATGGTAAAATCCACTACTACGATGCCAACTCAGGTGCCCGTTTGTCAAATATTGACATTACTATTAAAGGGCAAACCTATCACTTTGATGCGGATGGAAACGGAACACCAATTAGTTAATGAAGTTATAAATACTCCTTCTTAAAATGACAGTTTAAAATGAAAGGAGAATTATCATGGAAAAGAAAGTACATTTTAAACTTCACAAAGTTAAAAAACATTGGGTAACTATTGCAGTGACAGGACTTGCTTTGGGTTTGAGTTTTGCAGGACTCAGCTATGCTTCAGCTGAAGAACAACCTACCCCCGTTAATGAAGCAACTGTTGAAACCATCATCAAAGAAGGTGCTATTAACGTCGATGCTCCAGCAAGTAATGAAGCCACAGCTAAACCTACAGAAAATACAGCAGCTACCGCTTCAAGCGAAGCTGCCACAGTGTCAGAAACACCAGTGGTCACCTCTGAAGGGGCTTCAACAGAAACTATTTCTGAAAAACCAAGCTCTGAAGTCACAAGTACAGCTAGTTCGGAAGCATCTAATTCTGAAACTACACATTCTGAGGTAAGTGCAACGACTAGTGAAAGTGTTACAGCTGAGAATTCGTCACCAACAACTAGTGATACTGATACCCCTAATTCTCAAGTTCCCTCTGCTGAAAAGAATATCACGGGTGGTCAATGGTATAGTGATGAACAAGGCAATTGGCATTACAAAAAAGATGACAAGGATCTGACAGGTCCAAACCTAATTGATGGACAGCATGTCTATTTTGACAAGGATGGTAAACAGGTCAAAGGAAACTTTGCCCAAGATGGACATTATTATGATGGTGAACTTGGACATCTAACAACTGAATCTTTTGTTACTACTGGCGATAACCACTGGTATTATGTAGATAAGACAGGTGAAAAAGTGACTGGCCTTCAAGAAATTGGAGACAAAACTTACCACTTTAATGACAAGGGGCTTCAAACAAAAGGGCAAAGAGTGGTTGTTGATGGAAAAGGATATTATTTCCATCCTGAAAATGGCGAACTTTGGAATAATAAGATTGCCCTCTACCATAGTACTCGCTACATTAACGGAACCAGCGACGACATTTATTACTACTATGACAATGACGGTAATATTTACACTGGCCCTAAAACCATCGACGGTAAAGAGTACTACTTCCAACCAGACATGGTCTATTATTCTAAATTCAAGAATCCTGATGGTACTGAAAGTTATTACAATGAACAGGGACAAAAAGTCTATAATGGCTGGGGTAAAATCAGATACATGTACCTGAGAGGATACCTCTGGACACCTTCTGTTTATGCTGATGAAAATGGACATGTTGTCCATGGATTCAAGCGAATTAATGGACAACTCTACTATTTTGATGAATCTGGTTCACTAAGAGATGATGTCCCTGGCAGCCCAAACCCACTGTTCCAAGTTGATGGAAACTGGTACTATGCTCAGTTTTCTAAATACATTAACGGCGTAAGAGGTGCTATCCTCACCAATGCTTTCACTTTTATTGCTGTAGATGATAGATACCCAACATCAATTGCAGATGAAAATGGTAAATTGACTCCAGTTACAGCCAAAAATAGTTATGTTACTGCTGGAGGTAAATGGTACTATGTTGATAAATCTAGTTATCCTTTAAAGGGCGAACAAGTGATAGATTATGTCAATGTCTACTTCCGTGATGACTATTCTCAAGTTAAAGGTGACTTTGCGCCAAACGGCCATTATTATGATAAAGATAGTGGAGCCCTCGTTACCAACCGTTATGTCGAAAAAGATGGCAAGTGGTACTATGTCAATGATAAGGGCGATAAATTAATTGGTGCTCAAACTATAGATGGTGTAGAAGTCTATTTTGATAAAGACGGTGTCCAAGCCAAAGGTATTTTTGCCAATGCTGATCATTTTTATGACAAAGACACAGGTGCTGCTGTCCGAGACCAAATCGTCGAAGTCGATGGCAAACGCTATTATGTTGGTCAAGATGGTAGAAAAGTTTACTCAGGAACACATATTGTTCATGGTGAAGAAGTGAATCTTATCGTTGGAGATGGTCATCAAGGCTTCGGAGAATTCACATACTACGCAGATAGTGGAGACTATATCGGATTTGATGGTAAAAAGGTTACAAAAGCTGGTTTCGTTAAAACCAAAGATAATCACTGGTATTATTTAGACGGTAAGGGAAACAAATTAGTCTCCGTTCAAGTTATCGATGGCGAACTCTACTACTTTGGACTTCCTACTCGTAAATACTACTACGGAATGCAAAGTAGAGGTGAGCTCATCTATGCGTATTACAGTGATACTATCCCTAACAGCAGCCACATCTACTATCTGGATGAAGCAACAGGCGCTGCTCTTAAAAATCAGTACCATGAATGGGAAGGTAGTTGGTATTACTTTGGTCCAAACTGGTACGCCTTGACCGGTGAACAAACCATTGACAATGTCCCAGTCTACTTCCACAGTAACGGTAAAC
>OBZA01000151.1_pt1 | contig 28813 bp, 25 predicted proteins | sample 1476871 | NCBI WGS metagenome assembly OBZA01 (sample SAMEA2580227, study PRJEB22360) | human gut metagenome | biome: human gut; feature: human-associated habitat; material: faeces | place: Denmark | collected 2008/2010
AAACTCGCTTTTTACATAGAAGTATATCAAAAATCATAGATCTTGGACAGCTTCTTAGAAGCATGGACTTTCACTTGCTGGGCAGTGGCTTCGGTTCCTTCACGGCCGCCGAATTGGCCAATGACATGCCGGCACTGTTAAAAATGATCACCGACGGTAAAATCTCAGTCCCCGTGACCACCTATCCGTTAAGCCAAATTTCCGAAAAATGGCATGAATCCGGCGACAATCGCTTGGTCTTTTTGCCCTAAATTAAAAGTCCCCTCAGACTGCCAGTGCAGTTTAAGGGGACTTATTTTATGTTATCGATGGTTGGTTAGTCGAGACCAACCCGAGCAAAAATCTCGTCTACGTGGCGAATGTGATAATGATAATCAAATGCGTCGTTGATCTGTTCTTCATTCAAGGCATCCGTGATCGGCTTGCTGCCTTCAACCAAATCTCGGAATTGAATCCCTTTGTCCCACGACTGCTTGGTCAATGGTTGAACAAGGTCATACGCCTGCTCACGGGTCATTCCTGAATCAATTAATTTGAGCATCACTCGTTGACTGTAAATCAAGCCATAAGTGAGTCCCATGTTACTTTTCATCCGTTCTGGGAAGACAGTTAACCGTTCGACAATATTTGAAAAACGATGCAGCATGTAATCCAACAATGTCAATGTATCTGGAATAATAATCCGTTCGGCAGATGAATGGGAAATGTCGCGTTCATGCCACAAAGCGACATCTTCGTAAGCAGTGACCATATGGCCGCGAACAACCCTAGCCAACCCGCAGATATTTTCCGAACCAATTGGATTCTTTTTATGCGGCATTGCGGAAGATCCTTTTTGACCTGCATCAAAATGTTCTTCAACTTCATGAATTTCGGAGCGTTGCAATCCACGGATTTCAGTCGCAAATTCTTCCAAACTCGTTGCGATCAGTGCCAAAGTTGAAATGTAGTCGGCATGCAGATCACGTGGCAAAATTTGGCTGGTAATCTCCTGTGCTCTTAGGCCAAGTGAATCGCAGACGTACTGTTCAACAAATGGTGGCACGTTGGCATAGGTTCCAACCGCACCGGAGATTTGACCGGCTTCCAATTCTTTTGAAGCCCGTTCAAAACGCCGCTTGTTTCGGTTCATTTCAGAATACCAACGGGCCAGCTTCAACCCAAAAGTGGTTGGCTCGGCCTGAACACCATGGGTCCGGCCAATCATGACCGTATCCTTGTACTTCTTAGCTTGTGTTGCAATCACATCAATGAAGTGATCGATATCTTTTCGAATAATTTCGTTGGCCTGCTTGATTCGAACTCCCCAAGCAGTGTCAACAACGTCGGTACTGGTAACACCATAGTGCACCCATTTCTTTTCCGGACCCAGTGACTTGGAAACATCCCGGGTAAAGGCCACGATGTCGTGATGCGTCACGGCTTCAATCTCCGCAATCCCATCCACGTCAAACTTGGCGTTCTTCTTAATCTTCTCAACGTCCTCGGCTGGAATCTTGCCCAGCTTGGACCATGCCTCATCAATGGCAATTTCAACTTTAAGCCATGCGGCATATTGATTTTGGAGTGACCAAATATTACTCATTTCTGGTAAAGAATATCTATCTATCATAACGAGTCCTTTCTACTAAATAATGACAAGATAATAATACCATATCGTTCACGTTTTGACTATATTATGAGAAGAATAAATGGATTATGTTCGGATTCGGTTTCAAACTCGAATATTAAACGTTTTACTCATTCAAATTATTAACGTTTTGGTTGATTAATACATTGCAAGTTGGTATCATTAAAAATGCTGGGTAGATTCCTGGCAATAAAATTTAGAGGTGTTCATATGTCATCTATTGTGATTGTTGGAAGTCAATGGGGCGACGAAGGGAAAGGTAAGATTACTGATTTCTTCGGCCAAAGCGCTGACATTATCACCCGCTATCAAGGCGGAGATAATGCCGGCCACACCATTGTATTTAATGGCAACAGCTACCATTTACAGCTAATTCCTTCCGGTATTTTCGACCAGGAGAAGTATAGCGTCATTGGTAACGGTGTTGTCGTTAACCCCAAATCCTTGATCAACGAAATGGACAATTTGAAAAAGGATGGAATTAGTACCGATAACTTGAGAATTTCCAATCGTGCTCAAGTCATTATGCCTTACCACATTCTATTTGATGGTTTGCAGGAACAAAAGAAAGACTCCAAGATTGGCACAACCAATAAAGGAATCGGCCCTGCATACATGGATAAGTACGAACGAATTGGTATTCGAATTGCTGATCTCATTGACAAGGATATCTTTGAAGAAAAACTTCGAAGCAATCTCGCAATCAAGAACGAACTGTTGACTAAGATCTACGGTGAAGAACCACTCGAATTTGAACCAATCTTTAATGAATATAATGAATACGCAGACCGCATTCGCCCTTACGTTGTTGATGCTTCCTACATCATTAACAATGCATTGGATGACAACAAAAACGTTTTGTTTGAAGGCGCTCAGGGTGTCATGCTCGATGTCGACCACGGGACTTACCCGTTTGTCACCTCATCGAACCCAAGTGCCGGCGGTGCCGCTATTGGAACCGGCGTGGGTCCTAACCGAATCGACCACGTCATCGGTGTCTGCAAAGCCTACACTTCCCGTGTTGGTGAAGGCCCCTTCCCAACGGAATTGCATGACGAAATTGGCGACCATATCCGCGAAGTCGGCCATGAGTATGGTGTTGTAACCAAGCGGCCACGCCGAATCGGCTGGTTCGACAGTGTTGTTCTTCGCCACTCGGCTCGGGTTAGTGGCTACACCCACCTCGCACTCAACTGTTTAGACATTTTAACAGGAATTAAAACATTAAAAATTTGTGTTGCCTATGAATTGAACGGCAAGAAGATTGACCACTATCCCGCAACTTTAAAAGAGTTGGATGCCTGCAAGCCAGTTTATGACGAGCTTCCAGGCTGGGACGAAGATATTACCAAATGCAAGACATTTGATGAATTGCCAACCAACGCTCAGAATTATTTGAACCACGTCCAAAAAGCAGTCGGAGTCCCTTACGCAACTTTCTCAGTCGGTCCTGACAGAGAGCAGACGAACGTCGTTGAAAAAGTGTGGTAATCACCACCATCCGGAGGTAAATCATGGAAGTATTTGATTATGAAGACATTCAACTTATCCCTAACAAAAATATCATTAAGAGCCGAAGTGACGCTGACACATCCGTAAAGTTTGGTCCCAAGACATTCAAGATTCCGGTGGTCCCCGCTAATATGGAAACCGTTATTAATGAAGACTTGGCCATTTGGCTGGCTCAAAATGACTATTTCTACATCATGCACAGATTCCAACCTGAGAATCGGGAACCATTCATCAAGAAGATGCACTCACTGAACCTTTACGCTTCAATCAGCGTTGGTATCAAACCTGAAGAATACGAATTCATCGACCAACTAGTTTCTGATGACCAAAAGCCAGAGTACATCACAATTGATGTTGCACATGGCCATTCGGATTATGTTATCCAGATGATCCACTACATCAAGGAACAATTGCCAGACAGTTTCCTGATTGCTGGGAATTTGGGAACACCGGAAGCCGTTCGCGAAATTGAAAATGCCGGCGCCGATGCAACCAAGATTGGAATCGGCCCAGGTAAAGCATGTATCACTAAGCTGAAGACCGGTTTTGGGACTGGCGGCTGGCAATTGGCTGCTCTTCGTCTCTGCTCAAAGGCCGCAAGAAAACCAATGATCGCTGACGGTGGTATTCGCTTTAACGGCGATATCGCCAAGTCCGTTCGTTTTGGCGCTTCAATGGTCATGATCGGTTCATTATTGGCAGGTCATGAAGAAACACCTGGTAACCTAATCAGTATTGATGGCAAGAAATACAAACAATACTGGGGTTCAGCATCTGAACGTCAAAAGGGTGCCTACCGCAACGTCGAAGGCCGACAAATGTTGGTGCCATACCGTGGCCACATTTCAGATACTTTAAACGAAATGCAACAGGACCTTCAGTCATCGATTTCATATGCCGGTGGCCGTAAGTTAAACGATATCACCAAAGTTGATTATGTCATTGTTAAAAATTCAATTATGAATGGTGACTAACCTTTCATAGCAAAGCGGTCGGGGCGAAACTAAATGTTTCACTCCGACCGCTTTTTTGCCCTGAATTGTTTTTCAAACGATATATTTCTTGCCTTTTAAGTATACAAACGTCTAAACTAAGTATTAAATGATTCATCATGAAGGGACTTGAAGTCAATGAATAACTTGTTTGACGTATTACAAATGGTGCGTTTTAACCATCTATCATTCGATTCTTCCCAGGTCGTTATTACAGATGTTGAGGGAAAACCAAACGCAATTTTAACTGATCTGTTCCGAGACGTGGTCAGCAAGGTTAACCTGTTTATCGACCTTTCAGAGGCGTTTGACGCCGGAGATGTCGTTGCCTCACTCAAAGCCCACACCCCACTTCCTGCCGACGTATTGGACGAGTACGGCAAGATTTTGCGTGAACCACTGGTTGGCATTAACTTTGCACCGCAGAAGGGGCAGATGGAGTTGCTGGTGAGAGGCTAATAAAGTATGTAGTAAAGGTATTCGCGATTTGCGAATACCTTTTTTATAACATTTACCGCTTAATCAGCGCCGTGAATGATTAACTTCTTATTACCGGTAATATAATATCCGTTCGTTAACTGATAACGAGTCGTCAAGTTATGCTTCACAAGCCAACGTCTTTTGATTAATCAAAAAAACAACCCCGACACGGTTATCCGCATCGGGATTGCTTTTACTTTAATGCTTGGAAGCTGAACAGCTTACTTCGCATTTTGATTCTTTAGTTTAATGCCCAGGCACCCATTCCTTGTGACTGGTAAATCCGTGCTGCATCGTTCACTTGTTCGCGCCAGTCATTACTTGTAGTGTAAAGTGATTGGTACAAACCATGAGCAGTTGAGCTAGGGTTTTGTGCAGTTGGGTTGTTTCTTGATTCACGGTAACTGATGGCCAACCAAGTTGATGCTGAAACACCAGTCTTTTGTTCCATCAATTGTGCTGCTTGTTCTGCAACTGAACCGCTAGTAGCCGTTGATGATGTTGTTGATGCTGCTTGGCTAGTTTGGGTTGAAGCTGCTGAGCTATAACTCTGTGTTTGTTGAGTTGTTGTTGCTTGTGCTGCATGTGCGCTACCCTGAGTAGTTGATGCGCTGTCTGCTGAAGGAATGGTTAATTGTTGTCCAACAGTAATGACATTGGCATCCTTAAGATTGTTTGCACTCTCGATAGCCTTGACTGAGGAATTGTATTGTTGTGAGATTCCCCATACGGTGTCGCCTGACTTAACTGTAACTATTGTTGATGCTGATGCATATGCGGATCCTGCGAAGAAAAGACCAATAGCTGCGGCTGAAGTTGCGAAGATCATAGATAATACTTTTTTCAAAATTACACACTCCTATATCTGTGTTCTGTTTCTAGAATTTTTGTCGACCTCATCAATCAACAATACATAGTGTATAGTTACGAAGTTACCATCAAATATCACAGGCATTAAGAAAAACCGTTCGACCGTAACTAATGTAATGAGTAAGTAATCTTTGTCAAATATCCAATTGACGATTTGTTAGTAAAACGTTGTTAAACTCGCAATGCTAGTCGTTTTCATGCGTTTTCAAATGTTTCAAACCGACCCCGGTAAAGCCACTGAGAATTGAAAAAATAGGAGAACTTAAACTAAATATTGCAAATGGCAGGTACTGAATCGTCGGAACTTGAAGTGTATTCGAAGCAAATACCCCGGCAACCCCCCATGGAATCAGATAATTAATCACGGTCCCGCCATCTTCAAGCGCCCGGCTTAATGCAACCGGGGCCAAGCCAGCCTTTTCAAAGGTTGATTTGAACGCATTTCCTGGCAGAATTACGGATAGGTATTGCTCGCCGACAAATAAGTTGACACCAATCCCACTTAATATAACCGCAGAAATCAGCGAACCATTTGACTGTAATTTTCTGGACAACGGCCCCATTACGGCATCAATCACACCAAACTTCATTAAGAGGCCACCCAGCGCCAGAGCCGAAATAATCAGGGCAATCGTTGCCATCATACTGGAAATCCCCCCGCGTGTCAGAAGATTATCAACGGCCTTATTTCCGGTATGAGAAACAAATCCGTTTGTCAAAATGTTGATGACTGATTGAATTTTTGTCCGCGGATTCTCGATATAAATCATCCCCACCGCGACCAGAATATTAATAAACAGTGTCGGAATCGCCGGGATTTTTCGCCATGCACAGACAAACATCAAGACAATAGGAAGAAACGCCCACAGCGAAATGCTGAAGTGACTGGTCAAAATAGTCACCGTATGGTCGATTGAAGTCGTGTTCAGCTTAGCGTTTGATCGGCCAATGATGAAAAAGACAATCAGTGACGTGAAAAATGCCGGAATTGTCGACCACATCAAGTTGCGAATGTGACTGAATAAATCTGCCCCAACCACAGCAGACGCCAAATTCGTCGAGTCTGATAAAGGCGACGTTTTATCGCCAAAGATGGCACCTGAAATAACCGCTCCTGCGATCATTGCGGGATTAACCCCCATCGTCAGTCCCATTCCCAAAAAGGCAATTCCAATCGTTGAGATAACCGTAAAGGCACTGCCAATCGCCGTTCCAACAATTGTGCAGACAAGAAAGACCGATGGCAAAAACCACTCCGCACTAATTAGATGAAATCCGTAAACCATCAGTGACGGAATCACACCGGCGGCAATCCAAGAACTGATCAACGCCCCAATCAAAATGAAGATAAACATTGGAATAATGCCCGTAGAGATCCCATCAATAATACCTTGATTAACTGAATCCCAGGAAAATCGGCGAACCTTGGCCCAGGCAATCAGCAATAAAATGACAAATAAAATTGGAATTTGGGGCGATATTTGCAACTTGATCACACTGAATCCCATAATCAGCAGCATCATTGCCAGGACAATCAGCCCTTCAGTCAATCCAATTCGTGGTGCTTTGACAACTTGTTTCATCGTTTTTCTCCTTATATCTAAAAATCCATATTTTTTTGAATTAAAAAAGCATCCCTCAGCCCAATCAAGGACTAAGGGACGCTCGCGCGTGGTACCACCCAACTTAAGCTGCACAACTGCAGCCCACTCACTAGATGATATCGGTTCTAGCTATTATCCGTTTATTATCCCACCACGGTAGTTCACCAATAAGTCCTGACCGATTCGCATCACCCACCGGCTTTCTGACACCCAGACCTATCCGTTACTTTAATATGGAAGTTTATATATGAACTTAATAATTGGTGCTTCTGACCCCGAAGAATTCTTCAGGATAATAAATCTTACCGCCCTTTTGGAACAGCGCGCCGTCAAATAGCGGCTTAATCAAATTAGCGTTGAAGTCAACATTGACAGTCGGCAAAATATCGAAGTTGTCAGCAGGGACGTAGTTGTTCTTAAAGAAGAAATCTGAATTGTCAATCGCACTAACAGCGCGATAACCGGCCAAACGAGCCCGTGTTTCCAACTCGATAACCATTTCTTGGCCAACTCCGTGATTTCGATACTTGCTCAAAACACCGATCTCGACAATCGAAACAATCGGAAATTTGTGCGTTGCGGATCGGACCGTTGCCGGCACCATGAGCGCGTGACCAATTACCTGATGATTGTCATCTTTAGCGACCACTTCAAACTGTGATTGGTAGCCCTCGCCCGATCTGAGCCGGTCGACCATGTCAACTTCGTCTCCGTCGGTGTTGGGACCATCATTCTTATAACTGTCTGCGATGATACCCCGTACAGCCGCATAATCTTTGCGATCAATTGTCTCTACTGAAAATTTCACAATTTCATCTCACTATCTATATTTTTCCAACTTGATATAATATATGGTTAAATAGTATCACAAAATCTACCTGGAAAGTTGGTCGATTATGACAACAAAATCTAAACTAACCATAATTAGCATTTTAACATATTGTGCCTTTATTATCTTTGCTTTATTCACAGATGTCCTCTCACCTGCCAAAATCGGCATCACGTGGACGATCTTTTGGTACATCGCTGCCGCTGGAATTATCTCTTATCTGTGGTTTAAAAATCTCATTTTTCAGCGGGTCATGTATTTCAGCAAAGCTCTCGGACTCACCCAAACGGATTTAGCCAAGATGCTGCCCAATTTAAAGCCGAGCCAAGTCGTTCCCGATCCGTCCAAGCCGGCAATTTTGGCGCCGGTCTTCACCTTCCCACTGCAGGGATTGGATATTTTAAATGCCAAATTAACGCCGATGGCAAAAGAAAAAGGCATCAAACCATTCCGTTGATGTCTATGCGTTGACTTCGGCAATCTTCGCCTCAAAATACTTTTTTAACTTATCCTTTGGGTAAACGCCGGTCACTTTTTCCTTGGCCTGCCCGTTTTTGAATACGACTAGGCTGGGAATGCTCAAGACGTGATACTTTTCAGCAATTTCTTGATTGCCGTCGACGTTCATCTTTCCAAAGTGAATCTGATCACCATACTCTTTTTCCAAGTCCGCCAATATTGGGTCTAAGATCTTACAAGGACCGCACCACGGCGCCCAGAAATCGATGATGGTGATTTTATTATCCGTTTCTTCTTCTAAATTCTCAGGTGTGATCTTCGTGCTCATTTGTCGTCCTCCGATTCTTGCGTACAAAGTGAATAATCAAGGTGATGATGACTGCCACAATCACGATGCCACCAAATGCGGTGGCTGGGATTTCGATGTCAATTGCTGGGATTGAAAGAAAGAGCTTTAATGCAATAATGGCGATTAATATATAGGCCATTGGCTGCAGCTCGGGAATCACTGCCATTAAGCGCATGATGACCTCGGCGACGCCTCTCATCGCCAAAATACCAATCATTCCACCTAGCAACACGATAACTGGGTTTGATGAGATTGCCAGCGATGCCAACACGGAATCAACCGAGAAAACAACGTCCATGAATTCGATTTGAGCGACGACCGACCAAAATAAAGACAACCCGTGCTTTTTTTCACTCGCTAACTTCTTGGTTCGAACAATTTTTGTTTTCCGGAAAAATTGATACACCAAATACAATAGATACAGTGACCCGATGACCTTAATTTCCCAAAAATGGATCAGGTACGTCCCGACTCCAATAATCAAGAAGCGAAAAATATACGCTCCCCACAAGCCATAAAACAACGACTTTTCCCGCTGAACTTTGGTTGGTAAGGCCTGCGTTTGCGCAGCCAAGACGACTGCGTTATCCACTGAAAGCAGACATTCAATTGTGACAAGCGATAAAATAATCAGCCAGTCGCTTCCACTGGTAATGACCGTTCCCCAGTTATGGGGATCAAAGAACGGACCGTATAAATTAGAAACCCAATCCAACAATGTGGCGTTCACCTCGTAATATTTAGACTCTGGAATTAATTGCTCTTAAATCATACCGGCTTAAGTCATACTTGACAATGATGTGATTTAATTTTTGCGCGTAATGCGGGTCTGTAGCATAGCCATTTTCCTGCAATAAGTGGGTCGACGTTCGGTAGCTCAAAATATTTTTGGACTTAATAAATTTGGCACTGACAAGCTGATTGTGATCGGCGATTGAAGCAGCCAGGCTCGGATATTTTCGAAACTGGGCCAAAACTTTGATGGTCTTGCCGTTTTCAACTTCTTGGGTATAAAACTGCACCGACCGCCCCTGATAACTTCCCTTGATTCCAAATAAGTTGTTCGCCGTTGTCGTTAACTCAGACGTTCCGAATTGCGATTCCAAAATTGCCTGGGCGATCACGACGCTTGGCAGCACTTGGCGATCCCTTAGATACAGCTTAACCGCTGGATTGCCCACTTCGCTAATAAACGTCCGCTTTTGCTTTTCGGAAAAATGATCCGACTTTTTCTGAACCAAAGTGGGCGCTTTTGGCGACTGTGGTGATCGACTGCTTAATTGACCGCGATACGTGACGGCTGCACCTAACACCACAAATGTGATTAGTAATAATAAAATGATGCGCCAACCTTGTTTTCGCAATTTAACTTCTCCCCACAGACACCTTCAATTACCTAGTTTAACTCATTAAAAACAATTTTATCATCAACTGGGAAAAATTTGACCTCATTTGAGTGAATTAATTCATCAGTAAGTTGAATTTTGACCACTGATTTGGCATGATACGGCTGGTAGTAGTAATTTCGGCTCTCACAGCAAACCGCTGCCCGATAGACCGAATAGGTTGGCTGATGCGCCGTGCTCTTAGGAACGTTCACCGAATCCAAAATATGCCAGCAGTTATCAACCGCTTCGTTTTCATTTTGCGGCAGGTCAATTCGTTCTTTGAGATAAGCTGCCCGAACAAATCGTGATCCCGGAGAATAAGAACCAGGTGGAATTGATTTTCCGGACACATTCCCAGTTGTTACCCGTGGTGTATTCAACGGAACCGACCCATTGATAAAGTCAGGTGTGAAGTCCATGTATTTATTTAATTTATCGATCTGACGGTCGAAGTGATTGCTGTTCGTCAAAACGCCCAACGGATTATCGATTATTTCGATCGGGGTTGTCACCGGCTCAATGACGACAATTCGACCCGTTGAATCACAGGCAGCAAAGTGCAGTTCACTATGCCCGTATTTCATCAAGCTATACTTATCTGCCATTAACTCAATTTCTTCAATGTGTTCCTCAATGTCTGCAACCGATTGATAATTGGACAGCAAAAAAAATGACAACTCAAATGGTGCCAAATGAATTTTATCTTCGCCAGGTTCTTCAACCAGTTCACTACCATTGGTAAAGGTAAGTTTTTGAACGGCCAAACCAAATTCGTTGACCCCATCGGACATATCAATCCGGCGGGCGTGCTGGTGACCGGACCCAAGCGTTGCGTATTTGGTGACATACGCTTTATCGTCATAAACGGAATGCCAAGTGTAATTGCGCGGAACAAAGACCGGATGAGCGCCGAGCTGCGGCCAGTCCATCGTCCGTGACAGGACATGGGCACCATCCACCTGACCGATTTGAAAAATACTTGTACACATTTGTTGACCCCCTCTTTAAATAAATCTTCAAGTCATTACTAAAAATTCGTGCAAATCTCCTAATGATAATTCATCAAAACGGCCGAAACGTATCGCGCTTGCTTTCATAAAATGGTAAACTCTTAATATATGGGCCTATTTAATACATACATATTTAGGGGACGAATTGATGAAGGAAACTATTTCAAAACTACACAAAAATCGCTTATTCACGCTGCTAGTATGGCTGATTATGACATTTATTGCAATTATAGTCGCTCCAAACGTTACGGATACGCTTCAATCATACAGTCAGCCAACTTACAGTCAATCATCGCAGCCGGCACAGGCGCAACAACTTCGCAAGGACTGGGGGTACGGTCTCGGCCAAGCATCAACGGTTAACGTTGTCTACAATAACCCAAAGGGAAAGATTACCCCTCAGCAGCAGACAAAAATCGATACCGCATTGAACAAGTTAAAACAGCACCAATCATTTTACAGTATCAAAAAGATTGTGACGCTTAATACCAACGTCGCCGGCCAACAGCAATTACTGTCAAAGGACGGATCCACTCAGATTGCGACCCTTGATATTGACGCCAAGAGCAACACCCTTCGCGTATTAACAAATGAACTTGTCAACGAGGTGAAGGTGTCAGGATTGCAGTCTTACATTACCAGTCCGGAAATCGTTCGGGATGTGAACAACGAAAAGACTGCCCAGGTGACCAACATTGTTTTAATCACTTTGTTTGCTGTCTCCATTTTGATTGTCGGCATTTATTTCCGGTCGTTGCTGGCACCGCTGATTTCATTTATCACCCTCTTTGCTTCGTTTGTGGTATCGTTTAGCCTTTCGACCATTCTCGCCAAACACTTCGGCTTTGCATACAATCAATATGTCCCGCTTGAAATTGGCATTGCGACCGTCGTCATTGGAACCATTTGGAATGTCTATATTTACCGAAAGCTCCGAAGCGTCTTGGCACTGCAGCGCGAGGCCCGTTACGCGACCAAACAAACAATCGATGACTTGCGGTTCCCGATCACAGTTGTCGGAAGTGCATTGGCCCTTATTTTCGCCTGCTGTGGCTTCATCAATTATGATCAATTGCAGTCCCTATGGACCCTTGGTGTGACCTACGTCGTCCTCATGTTGGCCACCTTAACGCTCAACGCAGTCTTTCTGGCAGCCTTGGGTGAAAGCCTCTTCTGGCCGTCCAACGCCCCACTTACAGCAATGAAATCACATTTCTGGACTCAGGCAACCGAGTTTTCACTTTGGCAGCCAATTGCCAGCTTCATGGTGGTTTTATATCTGACATTGCCGTTTATCTACTTCTACCACACAAGCTTGAACTACTCACCAATGACTAACGTGACTCAAACCAATCAGGCAGTCAAAGGTGCCCACGTCCTTCAAGCCCACTTCTCAGAAGGAAAAGCGACACCCATCACCATTTATTTAAAGAATAACCAACCTTTGGATAACGAAAAGTATCTCCAGCACTTGGATCAATTAACCAGCAAATTACAGCATACCAAAGGGGTCAGCGCAGCTTATTCACTCACCCAACCTAGCGGAATGCCGATTGAAAAGTATTACGTTTCCAATCAGTTGCAGTCAATCGGCCTCAACGCCAAGCGGGCAACCGGCCAGTTATCCCAGGCATCAACCGGGATTCAAACCAGCGGCAGTAACCTTAACCTTTCAACATTGAAACAACAGGTTAAGGATATGCAACAACTGGTTAAAAAGAGCAATCAGATCGTCGAGGACAGTTCGAGCCTCGCTTCTCAAGTCAACAGCGTCGCCGCAAATGCAAGTGTGAGCGTTCAACAGGGCGCATCCAGGCGGGTTCGACTGTACCAACAAAAGATTAACGAATTGAACCAGTCCCTTCAAAGTGTTTCGGCCGGTATCAGCCAGTTAAACGCTGAAGGATCGGTCATCCAAAATTACGGCCAAAACAGTGCCAACAATCTGCAAAGCTATAGTCAACAAATCAGCCAGGTTCAAAAGCAACTTAAACAAGTTAGCAGCCAGGTTCATTCCTCAACTGATCAGTTAAATAACATTTACGATTACTTGAATGGATTACAAAAATCCGGTGCTGCCAACGTTTATTACATTACCAAAGCGCAGCTGGCCGACACTGATTTTCTCCAGACGATGTTGAACTACACCAGCCAGGATAAAAAGATTACCACGATTCAAGTTGTGTTGAAAAACGCCCCTTCAAGCAAGAACAACGTTCAACAGGTTAAAACGCTTGAAGACCAAGTCAATCTTCAGCTTCGTGGAACGCCACTATCAGCTGACAAGGTCGCCTTTAGCGGTGAACCCGTTACCCAAGCCATTAATCAATCCAAGTACAGCCATCATTTTGTCACCTTATTGGCAATTGTCATTATTGGCATCTTGGCGACCGTCTTTATCGTCAGCCGTTCAATCTTACAACCACTTTACTGGACAGTCGCTTTCGTGATGTCTGCGGCCACCGGCTTTCAATTAACCTACCTGACCATGCATTACGTCACCGGCACCAACCAGTTCGACTGGCAGGTTCCAATGCTCGCTGTCAGCATCTTAACGGCTATTGCAGCTTGGCAAATTATCGCGTTGGGGCTTTCCTTCCGTTACACAGAATTATCGCTGCTGGAGTGGATTCGACCGACGATGGCAAGTTACGGTAAAATTGTTCGTTATATTTTGCTGGTCGTCATTGCCCTAGCGATCGGGTTAACCTTCGGCGCATCGTTTGCAATGATTGAAACTGCCTTAATCGTCATTTATACGGTTTGCGTTTATTACCTGATCTTGCCGATGATCGTTTCTTCAATGGGTAAGTTGGCTGTGACGTTACCAAGTAAAAAGAATATTCTAAAGAATAAGTAATGAATTTATTAACTTTTATTTAAACTATTCATATTAAAATAATAAATTCAACTTTGAAATTTCAAAAATACAATCAAAAATGACACTCAATTCACTTTGGGTGTCATTTTTGATTGCTCACTTGTTTTTGCTTTCACAACGGTCTTTGTAAGCGATTATTCACATGCACCATGACGAATGTTTCAGCTGACATATGACTTTTAACTGCATTGCAAATAGTTTGTTACACGACTGCAACAATTCATTGGTAAAGTTAGGGTTGTACATTTGATAGGGAGTTGTTGATAAAAGATGAAATTACATACAAAAATATTATTAACCTTAGTTGCACTTTTCACATTGTCATTCGCCGGTTTTGAAGATGCTCAAGCATCAAAAGCCGCTGACACAGACGTTTCATATTCAGCAGTATATAAAGTTGCTAAGCAAAACCTTGGTAAGCCTTATGTATATGGTGCTACCGGTCCTTCAGCATTTGATTGCTCCGGCTTTACCAGCTACGTTTATAAGAAAGCTGCCAGCGTCACGCTACCACGGACTGCTCAAGCACAATATAACGCAGGCCAAAAGGTTTCATACAAGAACTTACAAAAAGGCGACTTGGTCTTCTTTGGTTGGAATGCCGCATCAATTTCTCACGTTGGTTTATACATCGGCAATGGTAAGATGATCGATGCTCAAAACCGCGGTGTGATTACTGAAACAGTTAAAGCACCATGGTGGAACTACGTTGGTTCTGCTCACGTTGTTAACTTTGACAGCGATAATGATACCGACGATTAATATCTAAACACATATAACGACAATTCAAATAACTATCACCTAAAGAGGCTGGAATCGATTTGATTCCAGCCTCTTTTTGCGTATATTGGAAGTAATAATACCCTACGAAAGGAGTTCCACCATGAAATATGAAGCCAAGTCACCTTTGGCCGCTGATATTGGTGATTATCTAAAAGTATTCGCGTGCACGGCGGTAATGCTTCAAATCATCCTTGTCGAAGCCCTGCAAACCCATCCAAGTCCGTCTGCTCAAATTGGAATTGGTATCTTTTACGATCTGACAAAATTTACTGCTCCAGCTTTCATAGCCGGAATTCTGTACACCACTACCCGAATCGCTGTCGACTCTAACCTGACATATCGCACCTACCTCATCCAAATGTGGCACGCACTATTCATTCCAACGATTGCTTGGACAACTATTTACTTGTTGGTCATGCCCTGGGTCCAACAAGTCCATCGCTACCATGACTTACAAACGTTTGCTTGGCAATTTATTAACGGAAACGCGGCGCCTCATCTCTGGTACAACTCGATGATGCTACAGTTCATCATTTTAATGCCGGCGTTTTGGTGGCTCGCCCGTTGGTGTGGTCAAAATCGTTTTCGGGGCATCTTGGTACTGATCACAGTCAGCCTCATTCAGATTGCCTGGTTGGCCTTTTACGATCGCCAAGTTTTTCACGGCCCTCACATGCAGGATTGGTATCTGTTGGATCGGCTGTTTATCAGCTTTCTGATGTATGGCGTCTTAGGCGTCCTTGCGTGGCAGTACCGCCACATCACCACCCGCTTTTTGCACAAGTGGCACTGGGTGATTCTCATAATTGCTGGTGCGTCGTTCGTCTGGATTAATTGGGAGTTGCTGTCATATTCACTGCCGATTCAAGTCATCAATGCGCCCTACTATAAGCCATCAATGACCGTCTACGATTTAAGTATTATTTTTCTCATTGCCGCATTTGCTGCCACCCAACTTACCAACCGTCCCCAGATTGCTCAAACGATTCACTTCATGGCCAACTATGCTTACCCGGCGTTTCTTTCAAATGTCTTTTGGAACCAGCTGCTGTGGCTGACCTTTGGCCGTGCTTTGACCACAAATAAGCCCCTAATTGGCATCATCCTGGTTTATCTCGGTACCTGGGTTCTGTCATTTGCATCGGCCATCATGATTCACTGGGTTTGGAAGCAAATACGAAGAATGATCTTTGTCAGATCCAAGAACAATCAATAACAGCCGAGACTCACTTGGCGGTTCATTTTATTCCGGACGGCGCGGCTTGTGATGCGTTAACAGATATTGTTTGATTAACCGCACAATCTGGTCGTTTTGTGGCAGATCCGAGTGTTGCGCATCAGTTCCCGATACCGTGATCGTTGTAAAATGCTTCACCTGACCCTGAAAAACATAGCGACTCGCCATCACACTTACCACCGGCACAATACCGTCAGAGGTGTAATTTTGAGTCCCTGCGACCGAATAAACGCTCAGGTTGGTCGGCAGCTTCTTTCGATTCTTTATGAAGTCGGACAGCATCTGCGTTTTATTTTGGATTGATTGTTCATCAAAATTAAACGGAGAGCCAATCGTCATCAACTTGGTAATTTTGATTTGATCTTTGTAGTCGGCAAAATAATTTTCAAGGAAGTCAGTGAAGATCAGGCCCCCATTTGAATGACCAAATGCTTTGAAATTATTAAAATCAAATCGCTTATCCAATTCCTTGAAGGCAATGTTAAATTGACGTGCTTGTTGCTTAATGTTGGAATAACCATCACGGTTATTTTGAAAGCCAACCACGATAAACGGCTCCTTGTCGCCAGGGCGAATTCGGCCGCTGAATTGCAGTTTATCCTTATTGGTTACCCTAATTTTCAGCAGACTGTGAGGATTGCGCTGATTTTTGTTAAGCTCCTTTACCAACCCGTCAAACCGATTCTCGGTGGCTGAACTTCCAGGAATCATGATAACCGGGGACAGTTGCGAGTTATGCCGTCGGGTTAAAGCAGCAACGTTTTTATGCGACCACTGAAGGGAGACAAAAATCAGACCAACCGTCATAATCGCGACGATTGCTGTTACTAACCATAATTTAGTCCGTCGTTTCATGCTTATCACCCGCGTTTTCGTTCAATCGGTCATACAATTTAACAAATGGTGCATACAGCAGGACATCAATGGCAATTAACACGATTCCCAGAACAAGTACCAGCCAGTTGCCGTTGGTCCCAATAAACCCAATCAGAGGTCCCGGTGTCCCCGACGGTACCGGATAGACTGCCGCTGGAATCCAATTTAATGCTAAGAACAGCGCTACCACGCACATGTTCACCAAGGGCGCCAGCAAAAACGGAATCAATAAGATGGGGTTGTAAAGAATGGGCACACCAAGCATCATGGCATAATTATTGTTAAAAATGGCAGGAAAAGTCGACCAGCGGGCAACAGTCAAAAACTTCTTTCGTTTAGAAAAGATAAAAATTGCGATGATCAAGGCAAGAATGACCCCATTGCCACCAAAGTTCGCAAAACTGTGAAAAAGTGTTGTGGCCGTGTACTTGAATGGGGCGTTATAGGCAGTTCCGGCTTTCAATGCGTGATTAAGATTGGCCAGCGCGGGCGGATCTGTAAACGTTGGACTGGCCGTATATGGGCCCCCAATCGCCAGCCACGACAACAAGTCAGTTAAAAGCCCCATTCCGATGACATACGGAAAAGCATTTCCCTGAACTGGATGGGGTGTAATGGAGAAGATAAACGTTTGAACCTGAGGACTTCTAAGGAAGCTGATGAATAAGTTGGCGAGGACCGATAGGAGCAAAATGATAAGCAATGGTCGAATGACCTGATACGGCCCCGACAACTGATTTCGTTCAAAGGTGACAATCACCCGACCGCATACATAACCGACAATTAATGCGATTAACAGCCCCTGGCCCATTAAGGTCGGGTTAAATACCAATCGACCGCGACTGCCGGTTTGGTACGAAATCATGAGAAAGGACAAAATGCCCACAGCCCCAGCAACCGCGGCTGATTTTTTTCCGTATTCCTTAACGGTAGAATATGCGGCGCCATACGCTCCGTATATGCCGATCATGTCGATCGTACAACGGGAAATGACCCCCGCCAATTGGGATAACGGATGGACGAACGGCAACCATTTAGTGACTGAAAAAAGTGTCGCGATAAACCCACTTGGGGACAAAAATGCAAATTTCAAAACTTCGGCAAAGCTTCCGAGTAACATGATTGGAAACAAAATACTCAGCGTATCGCGAACAATCCGCGTCACTCGGCTTTTGTAAAAGCGTGTTGAGATAGCTAGTAATCGATTCATCACGGTCTCAGTCCCTCTCCGAAACCCCAAGGCAAGTGGGGTCCGACTGTATTATTATCACTATTCTGTTTCAAAATGAAAATTTGTCAAGAAAAAAGTAGAGAGTGCGGAGCAAACCGGTTAGCTTCGGAGCATTAGTGTAACACCCGCCTTTAACGCTGGGTTTGCGTTGAAGGCGGGTGTTGCACTAAGCGGACGAAGCTGGTTTGCGTAGCACATTTAGTGTGACGAGCAACGGTTTGACATGCCGGGTAGGCTAGGCGGTTTCACAGCCGTCGGAGAGCTAAGGCCGCTTTGATTCAAATCTTGATACTGGATTTGAATCAAAGTGGCTTAGATCGCAGTGTCAGTTGCGTCGGAACACGTTTAGTGTGACGAGACCCGGTCACGTTGCACTTTGTTTACGGTCGTCAATCACACCAATCAAAAAAGCAGCTAGCATCATGCAATCCGCATCAGTCTAACTGCTTAACCATTTATCTAATATTTTAAAAGTTTCAACCCGCATTGTTGCATCAAACTAATTTTGCTTAACGACAACCTTCCTCATATTGACATGCGGAATTCCAACTTCCGTGAACGGTTCACCATATTGTTCAAACCCCAGCCGCTGATAAAACCCAATTGCGGTCTTCTGTGCCCCAAGATAAAACATTGGAGCATCTTGAAACATGGGGGATGCCAGCAGATACGCCAGCAATTGTTTCGCATATCCCTGGTTCCGGTAGGCCTTCTCCGTTGCGACTCGCTGAATATGAATACCGGCTTCAGTTACGGTCGTCCGGGCCGTCGCAACCGGTGTCCCATCAACGTATGCGACAAAATGAATCGCGTCAGAATCGGTGCCGTCAAACTCATCGCTTTCATCAATCCCCTGTTCCTCAACAAAGACGTGGTGGCGAATGGTTCTCGCATCTTGATAAATGGTATCTAATTGATCTGTTTGTTTAATTTCCAAAACTCATATCCGCCTACTTTTAGTATCGTTAAATGATGGCTGAAAACGTGCTTTACAGAGCAGCAACTTGCACCTAAGCCAACTAGTGGAGAAATCAAACTCGATTTCCATGCTTGTTGGGCTACCTGGCTGAAAAACGTGCTACACGAGCCAGCTTTTTCCGCTTAGTCCAACAACCACCTTCAACGCAAAACCAGCGTTGAAGGTGGTTGTTAAACTAATGCTCAAAAGCTAACCGGCTCGTTACGCACTCTACTCATTAAACCCCACGACCTCCACCTTGTCGCCGTCAATTTCCAGCTTTGTCACACTGCCGTTTGCCGGGCGTTCCGTTACGTCGTACTTGCCCTTTCCATATCGTTCAACAACGCTTAGCAGTGTATTTCCATGGCTGATCAATAAGACGTTATCGCCATCTTTGATCTTGGGATTACTTTTGATCAAATCAAATCCTTGATCCATCCGTTGCCAATACTCCTCGTTATTTTCTGCTTGGTGAAATGGATCGGCTTCCTTTAGGTAATCTTTGGCCTTGCCAATCGAGTATTTCGCCACAATATCCCCAAAAGTTGGCAAGCCATGTGGTGCGCCGGCCAAATACCACGCCTGGTTCATATCATTTCCTTCAAAGTATCCATAAAACTCTTCACGGAAAAATTTGGCTGTGATTGGTTTTTCAATGTCAGAAGCGTTATTCTTATCTAAAATTGTTTGAGCAGTCTGTTCAGCTCGAGTTGTATCACTGCAGTACGCAGCCACAAATTTTGTGTCCTTCAGCTTTTCACCCGTATCGACCGCATTTTGGATTCCCTTTTCGGTCAAAGGCGAATTACTCCAACCCTGAAGCTTGTTATAGATGTTGAAATAGGTCTGTCCGTGACGAACCATGTACAAAGTAAATTTACTCATGTTGACACATCCTTTACCCTTAATAGTTAAAGTATAACAATTTTTTGGGCCCACGTTCAGGCAAAATCAATTTAAGATTTGGGCAAAATCGCTTGATTTTTCTTTTTTCTGAGAAATTATTTGATAAGATAAAACAAGTAATTCTTTTAAGGAGCAAACCGTTTTGAAATATATTAATTGGGCCCTTGAAAAATGTAGTACACGCAAGGGTTTCATCGTTCTTTTAATCGTCTGCTTTTGGGCCAAAACAATGCTGGCCTATTTTGTCGACCTTGGGCTCGGAATCACCAACCCGTTTCAATTCTTCATTGTCTTGATTAACCCATTGGCCACCACCACTTTACTACTGAGCATTGCGCTTTACTTCAAGAAAAGCCGTTTCTTTTATCCAATCGCGCTGCTAATTGCCATTTTAAACACCGTTTTACTTTACTTAAACGTCATTTATTTCCGTGAGTTCACCGATTTTATGACCGTCAGTACCATGACTGGCTACTCCAAAGTCAACCAAGGTTTGAGCGGCAGCTCGCTCGCGCTGACTAACATCCATGACATCCTGTATTGGATTGATTTGATCGTCATCATTGGCTTAATCGTCTTCAAAAAAATTAAAATTGATCATCGACCATTAAATAAACGGATCGGCTTGGCCGTAACGTCATTTTCGGTCTTATTTTTCGTTGTCAATCTATCGCTGGCCGAAATGGATCGACCACAGTTGCTCACCCGGACATTTGATCGGACTTACATCGTCAAATACCTTGGGCTGGACGCATTTACCGTCTATGATGGCTTGAAATCCCAGCACAATAACGACCTGCGCGCTACCGCCACCAAGTCGGAACTCAACGATGTGCTCAAATTTACGCGCAGTCACTATGCCAAGCCAAACAAAAAATATTACGGAATTGCCAAGGGAAAGAACGTTATCGTCATCCATTTGGAAAGCTTCCAGCAATTTTTGATTGGTAAAAAAATAAACGGTCAAGAAGTGACACCGTTCTTAAATAAGCTTTATAAGAGCAAGTCCTCTTATTCATTTAGAAACTTCTTCCATCAAGTCGGCCAGGGAAAAACTTCTGATGCCGAAAACATGTTGGAAACCAGCACTTATGGTCTACCACAGGGATCCTTATTTGCCCAACTCGGCAGCGACAACACCTTCCAAGCCGCACCAGCTATTTTGAATCAACGCCGTGGCTACACCAGCGCCGTTTTCCACGGAAACATTGCCAGCTTCTGGAACCGGAATAACGTTTATAAAAATATGGGCTACCAATACTTCTTTGACGCCAGTTATTACAACACCACCGGCGACCGCTCGTTGGGCTATGGCTTGAAGGATAAGCTGTTATTTAGAGACTCGGTCAAGTACCTGCAAAATCTCCAACAGCCATTTTACGTGAAGTACATCACCGTAACCAACCATTTCCCGTATGATTTGGACAAAGAAGATACCAATTTCAAGACCACCAATACGCAAGATAAAGTTGTCGATAATTACTTCCTGACAGCTCACTACCTCGATCAGGCGGTTCACGAATTCTATAACTACATGAAAAAGACCGGCTTATTGAAGCACTCGGTTATCCTCTTGTATGGGGACCATTACGGGATTTCCAACTCGGAAAACACCAGCTTGGCCAAGGCTTTAGGCAAAAATCCCGACGATTGGGACGACTTTGACAACGCGCAATTGCAGCGGGTACCGCTCATCATCAACATCCCGGGTAAGAAGAACGGCTTTATTTCCAACAAATATGCCGGCGAAATTGACGTCTTGCCAACCTTGATGCACCTGCTGGGAATTAGCTCGAAACGCTACGTCCAGTTTGGCACCGACATTTTATCCAAACAACATGATCAAGTCGTAGCCTTCCGTAATCAGGATTGGGTCAGCCCGGCCTTCACGTCAATTAGCGGCGATATCTATTCCAATGAGACCGGTCAACTGTTGAAATTAACCAAACGTCAACAGGCTCAGGTTAAAAAGGATAAGAAACGGGTCAACACCGAATTATCGCTGTCAGATTCACTGAACGAAAAGAACCTGCTTCGTTTCTACCATCCAAAGGGGTTTGAAGCAGTTGATCCCCGAAAGTACAATTACGCCGACCTTTATCAAAAAGAAAAGCGGATTGAAAAACGTTTAGGCAAGAAATCAACCAGTATCTATTCCGAAAATGGCGATAAGTCCACTTGGAAAGAGTACTTCACAGACGCGCCTGAAATCCATCATAAGACCACCGACAGCAGTCGAATCAAGATTACCAATCCAGACGCAAACAATACTGACAGCAGTCGCTAGGGGGCAGATCAGTCATGAAACGAGATTCTATGAAATTAAGAATTTTACTTTACAACATCTTGGTCGTCTCATTGGCCTTGGTCTCGTTTGTCCTGGCGATTCTGGCACTGGTCACTAAGATCACCCTCAGCCAAGGGCCATACCGAGTTGTCTTCACACTCATATGGCTCTTTTTCCTGATTGATTATTTAGTTCGATTTAAACGTGCCAAATCAAAAAAAGATTTCTTGATCTCGAATTTGTTTGACCTGATTGCCCTCATCCCGTCGCACCCGATTTTCATATTTTTCCGGATCGCGCGTATTTACACCATCGTCAGGTACTATAACCTACTGTGGCGGTTTGGTCTGTCGGGAAAGTTTACCAATGCGCTGCACAAATTTTTATACGACACTGGTTTTATTTACCTGTTGTCAATCAGTTTGGTCATTTTGATCTTTAGTTCATTGATCTTTGCTTCGTTCGAGCACGATTCACTTCAGAATTCGCTCTGGTGGGCAATTTCGACCGCCACCACCGTCGGGTACGGGGACATCACTCCGAAAACGGATGGCGGTAAAATTATTTCGGCCGTCCTCATGCTCGGCGGAATTGGTTTTATTGGTTTACTGACTTCCACAATTACGGATTTCTTCACATCACAAGACACCCACGTGGATCAAACCGAAGCGCTTAAAGAATTGGCCAAGCAGGTTAACCACCTCTCACGGAAGGTCAACCAGATGCAAAAAGAACTTAAGAAAGAACAGGGCCAGCAAAAGCCCGCCCCAAATCGTTCCCATAAGAAAAAGTCAGGAGGTCGTTGATTTATATGTTTGAACATGGTGCCATCGAAGTGCATGACGCTTACCAGAATAATTTAAAATACGTTGATTTAAGGATTCCTAAATACGCCATCACGGTGTTTGCAGGACTCTCCGGTTCGGGGAAATCATCATTGGTTTTTGATACCATCGCTGCGGCATCCAGACGGGAATTAAACGAAACCTTCCCCAGCTTTACCCAGCAATATTTACCAAAATATGGCCAACCCCACGTCAAAGAAATTGCCCACCTGCCCGTTGCAATTGTGATTGAACAAAAGCGGATCGGCAAAAATGCCAGGTCGACACTTGCCACTTATACCGGCATTTATTCACTACTGCGGCTATTGTTCTCGCGGGCAGGAACCCCATTTGTCGGCTACTCCGATACCTTTTCATTCAATCTGCCACAAGGAATGTGCCAAAAGTGCCAAGGGCTCGGCTACGTTGATGATATTGACGCAAAGGCGTTGATCGACCCCGAAAAGTCACTAAATGAAGGGGCGATTACCTTTGTCAGTTTTGGTCCCAACACATGGCGTTGGCGCCGTTACGCTTATAGCGGCTTGTTTGACAATGATAAGCCCCTTAAAGATTACACCGAAGAAGAAATGCAGACACTGCTTTATGCACCCCAGCATCAATTAAAGGACGCGCCGGAAAAGTGGCCGAGAACCGCCTTATATGAGGGCGTGATCCCCAGAATTCGCCGCTCCATTATCGGTAAACGCGAAGCCCAGCACCATAAAGAAGCCATCGACAAAATCGTCACCCGAAGGCCCTGCCCAGCCTGTCACGGAACGCGTTTGCGGCCAGAAGTCTTGGGATGTAAGATCAACGGCAAAAACATCGCCGATTTACTTTCAATGGACTTGGTTCATGCCTTAAAATTTCTCCATGAAATCAACGTCCCGTTGGTGACCGATGTTATCCGGGAGGTTGCGACCAAGATTCAATCTTTAATCGACATTGGATTGGGTTATTTAACCTTGGACAGAAGTACCGAAACGCTTTCCGGTGGCGAAACTCAGCGAATCAAGATTGCTAAATTCTTGACCAGTGCCTTGGTGGACATGGTCTACATTTTGGATGAACCCAGCGTCGGCCTGCATCCCCACGACATTCAATTAATCAAAAACGCCTTGATTAACCTCAAAAATAAGGGCAACACCATCATGGTCGTCGAACACAATCCCGAGTTAATCCCGATCGCCGACTACGTTGTTGAAATCGGGCCACAGGCTGGTCGCGCCGGCGGTCAAGTCACGTTTACCGGGACCTACGAACAATTGCTAAATTCGGACACGATGACTGGCCGTTATCTCAAGCGGCCCCTGGCCTACCGCACGCCAAGAAAATTTGATCAAACAATTCAACTGAACCCTGTCACGACCCATAACTTAAAAGATGTCACCGTCAACATCCCCTTAGGCGTCGAAACGGTCATTTCCGGGGTTGCCGGGTCTGGTAAAAGTTCATTGGTTGATGCGTTGCGCCCGAGACTGCACGAACCTTACATCGATCTCGCTCAGGGAGCAATTGGTACCAATATCCGCTCGACGCCTGTCACTTATTTGGATATCTTGGATGACATCAGAAAGATTTTTGCCCAGGTATCCGGTGCGTCTACCAGCCTATTTAGTTACAACGGCAAGGGCGCTTGTCCGCGCTGTAAAGGTAAGGGCGTCACGATTACCAACATGGCGTTCATGGATCCGGTGGTTCAAAAATGCGAAATGTGTGACGGTAAGCGGTACAACGACGAGGCATTGAGTCATTTGTATCACGGGAAAAACATCAGTGAGGTGCTCAACTTGCCAATTGAATCGGCAATTGACTTCTTTGCCGACACACCAAAAATCTACGACAAGCTCGTCAACATGCAAAAAGTTGGTTTGGATTACCTTACTCTTGGCCAGCCACTGACAACGTTATCCGGCGGTGAACGCCAGCGATTGAAATTGGCTGTTCAGCTTAATCAAACCGGAACCATTTACCTGTTGGATGAACCGACTGCCGGCCTGCACATGAAAGACGTTGCAAAGCTCATCAAGCTATTTGATGAATTAGTCGCTGCCGGCAACACGCTGATCATCGTCGAACACAATTTGGCTGTTATCAGTCAAGCGGATTGGCTGATTGATGTCGGTCCGGACGCTGGTATTTACGGCGGTGAGATTCTCTATTCAGGATTGCCTAAAGCCTCGCAAAATGAACCACGGTCTCGAACTGGCGCGGCATTGAAACAGTATAATTTGGATCGGTAATACAGAATTTTCAGACAAAAAGAGCGGTCGAGTCAAAACTAAACGTTTTGCTTCGACCGCTTTTTGAGTCTGAATGCTCCCAGCTGAATTGTACGCAAAGTAGCAGCTATTTGTCCCACACTCTGATTAATGTTTAATTGACGTACTGTGGATTGGGCCCCTTCGATCTGGGTATAAATTCTTCATAATCGTGTTAATCGCCATTGGGGCCTCCCCAAAGGCGGTCGCAATTAATGGTTGTTTGCCGTCATACGTTGACACGTCACCGATGGCAAAGACGTTGGCTAACTCCGTCCGTCCACTCGGCTGCGCTTCAATTGTCCCCCGATTGATTTCGGGGTGAGCCTGCCACTTGTTTAGGGCATCGTCTTGGGCAATGAATCCATAGTTGACGACAATTTTATCAACCACCAGCTTTTTGACATCTTCAGTCTTCATTTTCTTGGCTTCAACTTCGACCTGCCCATTATCCAACTGGGTCAACCCCTTGATAAGATAGGGCGTAACCGGTTCAATAGTCGATTGAATTAAGCGTTCAACGTTGTGTTCCAAAGCGCGGAATTTGTCACGGCGATGCAATAAGTAGACCTTTTTTGCGACACCGTGAAGAAGCAATGCCTCATCAATCGCCGAATCCCCGCCGCCGGCAACCAACACCGTTTGGTCACGGAACTGCTCCAAGTGCTTGACGCTATAAAACAGGCTTTTACCTTCAAAATCGTCACTATTGTCCACCGCAAGCTTCCGAGGATTAAAGGCGCCAACGCCGGTTGCAATGATAATCGCCTTGGTTTTGGTCACTTCCTGATTAGTTGTGATCTGGTAGCCGCCGTCGATTTGTTCGACATCAATCACCGTCTGATTTAATTTAACGGCCGTATCAGCGCCTGTGAGCTGTTTTTCGAGTTCATCGACTAATGTTCTGGCTTTGATCGTGGGATACCCCCCGACGTCTAATATGGTCTTTTCAGGGTATAATGCGGTAACCTGACCACCAAGTTCAGCCAAGCTCTCGATTAGCTGGGTCTTGGCATTTCGCAAACCAGCGTAAAAGCCGGCAAACATTCCGGCCGGCCCGCCACCAATAATTGTGATGTCGTAAAATGAATTATCTGTCATGATATCTCCTAACGTTTATTAACTAACTTTTTTCTTTTACTTCGATGAATGATAATTTGTTGTCCCTGAAGTGTCTTAACTTCCCGCAGACCGGCGTCAATCATGACAAAAATCAAGAACCAGCCGATGACAATGTCAATGAATTCTTGGAATAGCGAAACGCCGATTCCAGTGTCTGGAATATCCCAATCCCAAAAAGTATGCAGGCAAATTGCGATTAATAAGAACACGTAAAACTTTGGTTTGGTAACGAAATCCTTGGCTGTAAACGGCTTCTTTCTGGCCTTGCCCAGAATCACTGCCCCGCCAATAATTGCCGCCCAAATGGTGTGGGTCCCGATGGCTTGAAAACTACGGGTAAAAATCGTCGCCAGTCCATACTCGCTAACGTACCCGGAACTTTCAAAAACCGAGAAGCCGGCACCAATGCAGGCGCCAATCAAAACACCATTAAAAATATAATTTGCCTTATAGGAATTGATAAATAAAATAATGACAACACACTTTGCCAGCTCTTCAACAATTCCAACAATTAACGCCGACTCAATACTAATTTCGGTCCGAATTGGCAGAATCATATAAAACGTCATCGTCACAATCAGCGACAATATACCCCCCACTAAAAAGATAACCATTGTCTGCCGAATCGAAATATTTTGATAGACGTTAATCTCAAAAAACATCATCAAAAGAGACAGTGGCACCGTCAGTGAGCCGATAAAAATGAGTCCTGGAATGACCTTGTTGCTTTTGAAGACGAACAACAACGCCATCAGCATCACAAAGCTCACCGCCAACACGAGAAATACCCGACTAAAAAACCACGGTGTCACGGGTCGACTGGACACCTTTTGCAGGCTGGGCGTCGTGCTCTTGGTCCCGACGATGAACAACCGATCCGCTTCGTCTCTACTGTGTCGTTTAAACACCTCGGAAAACATCCGCGATAAATGAATTTCAACCGGATGATTGGCGTCTGTTTCTCCCAAGTGTTTGGCAATGTTATCGTCCAAATTATCGTAATTTCGACGAACACCGGTCCATACCAGTGAGAAAATATTTCGATGTAAATTTTGTAAACTACTTTTCATCATTCACTCCTATGGTTGATACCAATAAGCGTAACTTACAAATTAATTGGTTTCAAGTTAGATGGCGAATTGAGTTTCAAATCAAATTCGGTTATGATTAGGTAAAGGGTTTTCATCCTTGATAATACACAAACGGAGGTAGTTCTTAATGGCTCAGAAAAAAATGATTCTTGACCTTGATACCGGTATTGATGACGCAATGGCAATTGCTTACGCGGTCGCCGATCCCGATGTTGACTTAATTGGCATTATCGGTTCCTACGGTAATGTTTACGTTGAAGATGGTGTTCAAAACTCACTGAAGATTCTGGAACTTCTGGGAGCAACAGACGTCCCTGTTTATCAAGGATTGTCTCACTCATCTGAATCCGATCACTTCGACCGGATGCCGGTTAGTGCCCAAATTCACGGCGAAAACGGCATCGGTGATGTTCAACTTCCCGATCCAAAACGACAACCGGAAACAGGCGACGCAATCGACTTCTTCATTGATGCGGTTAAGAAATATGGTAAGGACTTAATTTTGGTTCCAACTGGTCCACTGACCAATTTGGACGCTGCCATTCAAAAAGCCCCTGAAATTACCAAAGAAATCGGCAACATTACCATCATGGGTGGTGCCGTCACCGTTCCCGGCAACGTCACCAACGTTGCAGAAGCCAACATTCAACAGGATGCCACGGCCGCTGACCACGTCTTTAGAAAAGCCCCACTGACACAAGTTGGCCTGGACGTTACTTTGAGAACCCTCTTAACTTACAAAGAAACCCAACAGTGGCGTGACCTGCACACCAAGTCAGGTGAAGCGTTCGCCGACATCGTTGATTACTACATCAAGGCCTATGAAGTGACCAGCCCGGATCTCCACGGTTGCGCACTTCACGATCCATTTGCGGTTGGTGTGGCGATTAATCCTGATTTTGTTCAAACAATCGGCTTGAACATGTACGTCACTACCGACGAAAAATACTACGGCCGAACAACTGGTGATCCAGCTCGCCTGGATGATCCAAATACAAACGTCAAAGTTGCCGTTAATGCGGATGTTGACGCCTACTTGAAAGCATTCATGGAACACCTTACGGGCTTGTTCAGCAAACACTAAACTTGAATTTCCACCACACAAAAACTTCCAAACCGGATTGAACTGGTTTGGAAGTTTTTTCGTTTTACGCTAAATTTATAGGTCGTGTGGATTTGGCTGGGGTGGCTCCGCCCGCCCTAGGGGCTTTGCTTTTTACCGCAGTG
>OBZA01000157.1_pt1 | contig 28535 bp, 23 predicted proteins | sample 1476871 | NCBI WGS metagenome assembly OBZA01 (sample SAMEA2580227, study PRJEB22360) | human gut metagenome | biome: human gut; feature: human-associated habitat; material: faeces | place: Denmark | collected 2008/2010
CAGCTCAAAAAGTCATTCTAGGTTATGCTACGCCGGCCATGAAATGCCAAGCCTCTTTGGCGGAAGCAAACCCGCCTTTTGACACACTCCCATTTGTATCACACTATTTTTGCTTCAATTCCAAATCTTGGCTGGCCATATGATTTCTCATCAAGAGGGCCGCACCGATTGCGCCTACGATGACAATGATTGCAGAGGTCATCGATACCGCCGCCATTCCGTTGTCATAGGCGTGGATGACAATCTTTTGCAGCGCCTGGGCAAATGGTAAGTGGTCCATTCTGGCGGAAAAGGCAATCGTATGACCTGAAAACGGTCCGGCGTTGATCAAGGCTTCTTTGATGCCATTGATTGCTTTGGCCGGTGCTTCCAGCATTGGCATTTTGGCGTTCAAATGGGCTTCATATTGCGCATCTTGAATCAGCCCCAGGCCGACGACGCCGACAGTGGTTCCGAACTGACGAAAGACGTTCAGTAAGCCGGATACCATGCCCATTTCTTGGGGGAGGGCGCCTTCCATTCCGGCGGTGTTGAGCAGTGGATTGACCATGCCGTTGGTGATGCCCATCAAGATCATACCCGGCCATAATTCAGCGAAAGTAACGGTTGGACTGATTGCGTGGGCCATCAAGAAGAAACCAACACCTCCAATCAACAGGCTGCCAACGATCATCCACTTTTTGGAATATCGTGAACTCAAGATGCCGGCAACTGGTCCCAGTACTAACGACCAAGCGCTAATGGTTAGTTGTCTGACTCCAGTTTGAACCGCTGAGTAACCAATGTAGTTTTGCATGAGGGCCGTCAAGAAGGCGTTGTATGCATAAATGCCGGAGCCTAACGCAAAGGCAACGATGATGGTGCCCAAAAAATGTGGTCGCTTAAACATCTTGAGGTCAATCATCGGATCGACTACCCGGGCTTCAACGAACACAAAGGCAATCATGACAATGATGCCGCCAGCTAATAGTCCGAGTACCTGAGGGTCGGTCCAGGCCCAGTGCGGGTGGCCTTCCTTGACGATTAGGCCATAGATAATGGCAAACAAACCAATTGCTGACAGAATCATGCCGGCCAAATCGATTTTATGATTTTTCCCGTAACTTGGTGTTTCCCGCACGTAAAAAACCGTCAGGATAACGGCGATAATACCAAAGGGAACGTTGACATAAAAAATCGCCGGCCAACCAAAGTGTTCAACCAGATAGCCGCCAATTAGCGGCCCAGATGCTGACGAAACACCAATAATTGATCCAAGAATGCCAAGGGCCAAGCCGCGTTCTTTGCCATCAAAGTTTGACGCTACCAACGCCATCGACAACGACATCATTCCAGCGCCACCAATCGCTTGAACCCCACGACCGAGGTCTAGGATTAGCAGGCTTGGCGCCATGCCGTTAATGGCCGAAGCAATAACAAATAAAATTAATGATCCCAGAAAAATTTTCTTTCGACCATACATGTCACCTAACTTTGACATAATCATCAAAGTGACGGCATAGACCAGTGTGTAGGCGTTTAACACCCACTGTAAATTCGTAAAAGTGGTATTGAATCCCTTAACCATCGTTGGCAGGGCGACGTTGACGACGGTCACATCGAGGAGCCCCATAAAGACACCCAATCCCATTGCTAACAAGGCGATCCAACGCGCAGTTGTACTTTGCTTTTTCATCTTAAACTTCCCGTCTATTTTATTTCTATCAATAAATGCAAATCCTAGCGGTTCATGTACTTATAAATCATGTAGAGCACGAGCGCAACCATCAGCCCAATTCCAAGTATTGGCTGTTCTTTAAACAGAAAATGAATAAAGCTAATTGAGTGGATACCATGAATCCCAACGATAAAAAAACTTGATAAATTCATAATTATTTCCGCTTCTTTCTAGTATACTTACAGTATGTATTCTTATTTTAGCCTAAAAGTGGCTGCGGGGAGGAAAAAATGAATATTGATTGGTCGTCTGTTTTTAATGTCATCGTCGTGATTAACGCGATTCTTGCCATCTTTACGGTGTTCCGGGAGAAGCGGGATATCGCCGCAATTTGGGCTTGGCTGCTGGTGCTGGTATTTTTACCGCTGGTCGGCTTTATTGCATACGCCTTCTTAGGCCGAAAATTACCGAAGAATCGGTTATTTAAATTACATAAACATGTTCAAATGCAACTCGACGAACGCTTGAATGAACAGCGAAAGCAGCTGGGACATAATGAAAAGACGGCGGCTGATGAAGTTGTAACCAGTGCCAGGACCGCGGTTGACATGTTCATGACAACGGATCAGGCGTTTTTATCGCGGCAGAACAAAGTCCATATTTTTACCAATGGAAATCCCTTGTTCCATAAAATTATTGGGGATATTGAAGCCGCTAAGAAAAGTATCCACATCGAATTTTACACATTTTATAATGACAAAATTGGAAATGAAATCTTGAACTTGCTGGTTGAAAAGGCTCGCCAAGGAGTTGAAGTGCGAGTGATCTACGATTCATGGGGGTCAATGGGAACGACACGGAAATTCTTCCAGCCACTGGTTGATGCTGGTGGCAAAGCCTTTCCATTCTTGAACACGCGATCAGTTCTTTTAGATTTTCGTATTAATTTCCGTGATCACAGAAAGATTATTGTCATTGACGGCACAATCGGCTATACTGGTGGCTTCAACATTGGTGACCAGTACCTGGGCCGCAAGAAGAAATTCGGTAACTGGCGCGATACCCATATCCGCATTATCGGATCCGGTGTGTTTGGCCTGCAGGCGCGATTTATCCTTGATTGGAACGCTACCAGTCCACGGGATCAGATTGATGAAGACAGAGTCGAGGCCAAATACTTTCCGGTCACAACTACCAAAGGAAGCGTCAATATGCAGATTGTTTCCAGTGGGCCGGATTCGGATTTACAACAGATTAAAATGGGCTATATTAAGCTGATTACCATGGCCAAAAAGTATTGTTGGATTCAATCACCGTACCTGATTCCTGATGATAGTGTGATGGATGCGCTGCGGATTGCGGCTATGTCTGGTGTCGACGTGAGAATCATGGTCCCCAGCATGCCTGATCATCCTTTTGTTTATCGGGCAACCCAGTACTACGCCCACCAATTAGCTGAAGAAGGCGTCAAGATCTATTATTATGGCAATGGCTTTATGCACGCCAAAACAATGGTTATTGATGACAAAATTTCTTCAGTGGGGTCCGCTAATCTGGATTATCGGAGTTTCAAGCTCAATTTTGAAATTAATTCGTTTATTTATGACCAAAAGTTTTCAGCCGAACTACGGGACATTTTCTTAAACGACATTGATGTCAGTGAATTACAAACAACTGAAATGTTTGAACAACAGTCACTTTGGTTGAAATTCAAGCAGACGTTTAGTCGCCTGTTGTCACCAATTTTGTAATAGAGGAGGCAGAAATGACAATGATATTAGAGCGCAGCAACTTCATGGACGCTAAGCAGATTATGAAGGAACTTGATAAGTTACCAATGAAAAGCCAAATTGGTGACCTCAAGGAGCTGGCCGAAATATACCAACTGAGGCATTCCGGTGTTAACGAGATTGGGACAAAGTTGGAAAATCTGGATGAGGAATATTCACTCAATTACGACCATAACCCGATTCATCATATGGAAGAGCGAATGAAAAGTGTCCGCAGTCTGGTTGGCAAAATCAACCGTAAGGGCTACCCGCTGAATATTGATACCATTCACCATAAGATTCGAGACATTGGCGGCATTCGGGTTATTACCAACTATATCGATGATGTGTACCGGGTGGAAGACGCGCTGGTCCAGCAGTCTGATGTGACACTCTTACAACGAAAAGATTATATCAAAGATCCCAAACCAAGTGGGTATCGAAGCCTTCATTTGGTGGTATCCGTTCCGGTGTTTCAATCAAACGGCGTGTTTGATGTGCCAATTGAAGTGCAACTCAGAACCATCGGCATGGATATGTGGGCCAGTCTGGAACACAAGTTGCGATATAAGACGGATGTCCCAGATGACAAAGTGAAGCAGCACACCGGCAACCTCAAAGAATATGCTGGTGAAATATACGATATTGAGAGCCGAATGCAAAAAATTTTTAGCGACCTACAGGATTAACTTGAAGGCAGATTGTTTGTTTGAAAGGCCATTTGGACTTATAATAATGGTGAAAGGTGAATGAACTAATCACCTGCAAGACAAACGAGGGAGCATCCGAAAATAGTGTAGGTACTAAGTCAGCGAGCTTAGATCCGAGTAGTTTGTCAGTTCCACCCTGCAGAAGCGTTTTAACGAAAAGAAATACCGACCAATTATGGTCAATGATTGGTTCGAATACCTTTCAAGATTTAAAGAACAAATAAGGATCTCACCGCTTAGAGGGCGGTGGGATCCTTATTTTGTTGGAAAAGATTAATGAGTTTCATTTAAGACAGCAAATTCAAGCCAACCATATTTGGAAGAACCAGTTTCAATTAAAGTGTCCCCGGTATTAATTTGCCATAAATGGTTGTTGGTTTTTAAATGATGATTGTGGCAGAATGCTTTTAGTCGAGAGAGCCCTTTGGAAATACCCGCCAAATTATTTTCAACTAAGACGGTTACGTAATCACCGCCACTTTTTTTGATAATAGGAATTAATACATCCTGTTGATCATCTATCGTTTGTTTGATAATTCGAAAAGATGCGTCAGCATAACCATCGGGATTTTCAACGGATAATTTGGTTAAGAAGCCTGATTTAGTTGTATCCATCACTGCCAGTGAGCCTAACTGCTTATAGAATTCTGAAAACAATTGGGCAACCTCTTCTTTTGTACAACTGATTGATTGGCGGGAGCACCAAAATCCAATTTCCGGCCGCTGCTTAATTTCCGGTTGGTAAAGGGCTGACTCATCCGTCGTCGACTGATCTTCGATTTTTTTGCTTAGGACTTTTTTAATTTTAGCCAATTCGTTGATCTTTTTGTCAATTTTTGCTTCGGCATCGATCAGCTGAAATTCTGGGACATTTGCTGATTGAGTTTCAATCTTTTTAATTTCTTCCAAGGGGATATCTAAACTTCGTAAGCCCAAGATAAACATTAAATCATATAACTGATCATAGTTGTAGTAACGATAGCCGGCTTCAGTTCTTTTATCAGGTTTAAAGATCCCTTCTTCGTCATAGAATATAAGTGTTCGCCGAGTTGTATTGGCTAAATTCGCCATATCGCTGATTTTTAACATATCCGACTCCTTCTGTTGATCGTTACATACCGTTATTTATCGATCAATTATATCATGTGTGTAAGGCAAGGCTATACTCAAATTTTTCCGATGAATGTTGAGACTGTCTGTGTTGGTTAGTCATTTGATACGATCACTTGTCCCACAGGCCGGTCTTTTTTCATGACATAACGGTGAGCTTCTTGAATGTCGTTTAATTTGAAGACTTTAGAAATTGGAATTTCCAGGTGGTTTTGATTAATCAGTCCAAACATTTTTTGGACCATATGACCATCGACTTGAGACGAATCATAAACAGTCGCATACTTATTTGATAAGTTGGTAAATGGATCAAAGTCTTTCCACACCCATTGTCCAGTGACCATTCCAACTAACGTGTAAGTTCCACCATTCTTGAGGTGGCTGAGGGAATCAACGACAACAGGAACACCAACCATATCAATCACACCGTCATATTTACTGCTGGTCTGGAGCTGGTCGTTATGATCCAGGATCACTTCGTCGGCACCTAAATTAGATAATACAGGTTCCCGATCACTTTGCCGAGTCGTCGTGGCAACACGAAGACCCAGCGCTTTTCCTAAGACTAGGGCTGCCATACCAACTCCTGTTGTACCACCGCGAACAAGTAAGGACTGACCTTTTTGGAGACGAGTAGCTTTAAGCGCACCAAATGCTGTGTAGAAGGTTTCTGGATAACTTGCTAACTCGGTCCAAGTGCCATTGTACGTTATCGGGTAAATGATGCTATCAGGAACTAAAGCATATTCTTGATAACTACCATCAAATTCACGGCCAAGACCGCCCATAAATGTAATCACTTTTTGTCCGGCAGTTAATTGGCTAGTCTTTGAGGGATGGTAGACTTCACCAACAGCTTCAACGCCAATGACTCGTGGGAATTTTACTGAAGGTGAGCCGCCTTCACGGGTCAAGACTTCATAACGGTGGACGGGAAAAGCGTGAATTTTAATAACGGTTTGATTTTGGGTGGCGGTTGGAATTGGTCGTTCCTCAAATTCAAGTACTTCTGGGCCGCCAGCTTGTTTAACAACTACTGATTTCATAGCGATCATTCTCCTTTTTGTTTGAATATCTTTACTATAAACTGTCTCGTAACGTTATAGTCAAGATAAAATACCCGGTTGAAATTATACTTTTTCCTTGACTGTAACCAAACGTTATAGTTTAAAGTGTTCTCTATATTGAAAATTGCCGAGTGTGAAGAATTATTAGGAGGTTATAGACTATGAAGACAGCCAACAATAAAGTGACTCAAATCGAAGTCCGTGGCGGTAATGTACATAACTTGAAAAATATTGACGTCAATATCCCACTAAACAAATTTGTGGCGATATCCGGTCCTTCAGGGTCGGGGAAAAGTTCATTAGCAATGGGAATTTTGTATGCTGAAGGTTCGCGCCGTTACTTGGAAGCACTATCGACGTACACTAGACGGCGCATTTCTCAAAGTAAACAATCAGACGTGAAAGAAATTAGACATATTCCATCCGCAATTGCTTTGCGACAGCGCCCAAACGTACCATCGGAGCGGTCGACTGTTGGGTCGATGAGCGAAATCTTTAATGTGGTTCGACTCATTTTTTCTCGATTGGGATCGACAATTTGTCCTAACGGGCACCGAATCCAGCCAAGCTTAAAAATTGCTCAGGCAATGGATCTTCCTGGTGGTGCCGATAGTAAGATGGGGATCATTAAGTGTCCTACGTGTGGCGTTGAATTTATGGCTAAATCGGCTGAAGACTTTGCGTTTAATTCAGGTGGTGCTTGTAAAAGGTGTCATGGTACGGGAAAGGTCCGACAATTAGATGAAAATCAATTGATTGGAGATGAGAATCAAACGCTGGCTGAGGGTGCAGTTGCCTCTTGGCACCTTCCGGGGCGTAATTTTATGCCAACGGTTGCTGAAACCTTGGGTGTTCGGATCAATATCCCTTATAAGGACTTGACGGATCATGAAAAAGACATCGTCTTGCATGGTGCAAAGAAACAGTATCCTGTGGATTTTAGGACGTCCACAGGGCGCGTGTTTCACACTGATAAGACATTATACGAGAATGCTTACGAAGCCGTATATGACTCCTTAAAGTCGGTTAAGAGTGAACGGGCTATTAAGAAGGTCAACCAGTTTTTTCATTTCTCAGTCTGTCCAGTGTGTCATGGAACACGATTAAATCCTGATTTATTAAGCCAACTTGTTGGTGGAGCAAACATTGCGCAAGTGGCTGATCTTTCGCTTAGTAAGCTTCGCGACTGGGAAAATCAGACCAAAGAATTACTTCCCAGCGAGATGCAGGCGATGGCAAACGTTTTGTTCCAAAACTTGACGGAGACATTGCATCCTTTGCTGGAACTAGGACTTGATTATTTAACCTTGTCTCGAAGTGGCAACACGCTATCGACTGGGGAACTTCAAAGGATTCAGCTCGCAAAGACACTTCGAACTCAGACAACTGGGGTTTTATATGTATTAGATGAACCCTCTATTGGACTACACCCCGATAATATTAGGGGGCTGATTCGTGTGTTCAAGGCATTGATTGCACAAGGAAATTCGTTGGTAGTTGTCGACCATGAAGTTGATATTATTGAAGCGGCTGATTGGGTCATCGAGGTTGGTCCTGGATCTGGGGATGCTGGTGGGGAAATTATTGCCGAGGGAACACCAGAAGATTTACGGCATCAAGCCAGCTCATTAATTGGTCCGTTTATGTCGGGGACAGCCAATATTATGCATGAAAAGGTGCCAACTTCAAAGAATGGCAAATTACTGACAACCCAGGTAAAAGTTGATCATTATTTCAATCTCCACGACATTGATGTGAAGATTCCAGGTAATGAGATTACCGCGGTGACTGGGTTTTCTGGGGCCGGTAAAACAAGTTTTATCATCAATAGTTTAGTTCCTGCGATTATGGCTAAACAGCAGGGACGACAATTACCCAAGCAAATTCAATTTTTGAAAACAAAGCTTTCCAATGTGGTTACCGTTGATTCTAAACCAATTGGGAAAAATTCCCGTTCAAGTTTATCGACCTATACGTCGATTATGGACAATTTAAGAAGACTTTTCGCAGACCTTCCTGAATCCAAGAAAAAACATTATGGGGTGGCATATTTTTCATATAATAATAAGCAGGGTGCTTGTGAACATTGTGGAGGAGTTGGCACCATTTCGTTGGATATTCAGTATTTGCCAGATATGGAAGAAGTTTGCCCATATTGTCACGGAACACGGTATAAAGATGAAATCCAGAAGATTCATTGGCGTGGCTATTCACTTGTTGATTTATTAAACCTGTCCGTTAAGCAAGCACTTGAAGTATTCAAAGATGTACCGAAGATCGAAAAACAACTTCAGCTGTTGGATGAGATTGGCCTCGATTATTTACACTTGGGTGAAAGTACACCAAGCCTTTCGGGCGGAGAGGCACAAAGGCTTAAATTGGTTAATCATTTGAACAAGAAGCAGGAAGGGACCCTTTTTGTTTTTGACGAACCATCCATTGGCCTGCATCCTAACGATGTTCAAACTTTGCTGGGAGTCATGAATAGACTAAAACAGAAGGGTGCAACTATTGTGTTGATTACACACGATTTGGATTTGATGGCTAACGCCGACTATATGATTGACCTGGGACCAAAGGGCGGCTCGGCTGGTGGAAAGGTGATGGCTAGTGGAAGACCACTGGAACTTGCGCAAGAGCCAACCAGTTTGACGCTTAAGTATTTGTCAAAACACTTCAAAAAATTTACTTTAATTTAATTGGTTAAAATCAATAGATATTACAAGAATTATCGTTTGATTGATTCTTGTAATATCTATTTTTAGTTTGCATGGATTCAATTTAATTTTAGAAAAAAACCGCAATCAAAGTGCTTGATTACGGTTGATGGAACTTATTTACTTAAGTCATACTTCACATTGATGATGTAAACCAATACAGCACCAATCGTCATGGTTACAAATTCACCGATAGCGGTTGTCAGATAAGCACTCCAGAAGGTTGGCCAAAAGGCGGTGCTTCCCAAGTAGGCAATTTCTGCTGCCACGATGAACATGTAAAAGGTTCCGATCAAAACGGATGCGACCAACTTTAATGGCAGCGATTTGATGAAACGGGTGACGATGTTGATGGTCAACAGCGCAATGAGCGTTTCACCAGTTCCGACCACCATATCCAGCGGCCCAAGCGACGACATCATATTCGAAATAAAACATCCCAGCGTGATCGCCACAACGTAGCGCTTGTTGAAAACGGCAAGGTTATTTAAACCTTCCGAAAAGCGGAATTGAATTGGGCCAAAACTCAAGGCTGCAAAGACCATCGTGATGACGATGTAGAGTGCAGATACAACATCAGCTTTCGTGAGGTCACGAACGTTACTGATGCCAAACAAATTAGTCTTAGAATTCATAACAAATTCCTTCCTTGTTAAATATTCAGTTGTTAAACAACCTTTATAGGTTACCGCTTTTGGTGCGTGAGGTCAAAATATGTTTTGTTTGACCTGTTGCTTGGCTAAATCATGTTCCGACGCAACTGAGGCTAATGTGTAACGCCACTTCACCAGTTGCTTGTCACACACTAATTATTTAAAATCCACAAGAAGATAACAAACACAACGGCCAAACCATACATCATGGCGCTAACTTCTTTACCACGACGAGCAGCAATCATTGTGATGGGATACGTGATAAAGCCGAGGGCGATTCCATCGGCGATACTATAAGTAAATGGCATTCCGACCAAAGTGATAAAGGCAGGGGCAGCAATTTCAAATTTTTCCCAGTGAACATTTTTCAACGATTGGGCCATCAAGACACCGACGATAATCAAGGCTGGGGCGGTAACTTGGCTGGTAATAACGGTCAATAGTGGAGAAAAGAACGTTCCCAAGATGAACAGGATTCCGACGACAATGGCAGTAAAGCCGGTTCGGCCACCAACCGCAATTCCGGCAGAAGATTCGACGAAGGCACCCATTGGCGAAGTTCCCAAGATTGATCCGGCAAGCATCGTTGAGGAATCAGCGATTAACGCCCGACCAATGCGGGGGATTTTGTTATTTTTAATAAAGCCGGCTTGCTCAGCCAAACCAACCAATGTTCCGGCGGTATCGAAGAAAGTAACCAGCAGGAACGTCAGCACAACGACAATCAGCTGAACTGAGTTAATGTCGCCAATGTGACTAATTGCAACGCCAAAGGTTGGCTTGAGGCTTGGAATTGGCGCAACCCATTGGTGTGGCAGCGGGATTAACCCGGTTACCATTCCCAAGATGGCGTTTAAAACCATACCGATAAAGATGGCACCAGGGATGCGCATGCTCATGAGAATGACGGTGATTAACAGGCCAAAGATGGTCAGCCAAGTCGTCCCAACGTGCAGCGACCCCAATGTGACCATGGTATCTTTGCTGGCAGAAACCAAGCCACCGTCACCCATCCCGATGAATGCAATGAATAGACCAATACCACCACCGATTGCCGCCTTCAAATCAACGGGGATCGAGTCGATGATCTTTTCCCGCAGCTTCAAGGCAGTCAAGATCATGAAGATAATCGAAGCAACAAATACACCAGCCAGGGCAGTCTGCCATGAAACCTTCATGCCAATAACAACTGAATAGGCAAAGAAGGCGTTGATTCCCAGACTAGCGGAAATTGCGATGGGGTAGTTGGCAAGAAAGCCCATCATGAAGCAGCCAAATGCTGAAGCCAAGGCAGTCGCTGTAAAGACCGCCCCTTTATCCATCCCGCTAACGCCTAAAACGTTGGGGTTAACAAACAGGATGTAAACCATTGAAACAAACGTGGTAATCCCAGCGATTATTTCAGTACGAAAATTGGTATTTCGCTTATCGAATTCGAAATACTTGGCAATTGAATTTAACATATAATAGCTCCCTCTATAGTTCGGTTATGAATAAAAAAACACATATTTATTTTAGCATTATCGCGGATTTCGTTCAATAAACGAATTAAATTCTGTTCAATCGTTAAAACGTTTATATTCATCGCCACAATTCATAAAGTAATGAGCGGAAATTGAACAGTAAAAATAGCCAGTGATAGTTGGTCACTGACTAGTTAGTGGTGTCTTACAGACGAAATGCATTATCAATTGTATTGTATTCTTGATCGGACAATTCAACGCTCATTGCTTTTGCGTTACTGCGAACCTGGTTAGGTGACTTGGCGCCGGGGATGACGACGCTGACGTTAGGATTCTTAATGTACCAGGCTAAAACAATTTGTGCGATCGTCGCGTCATGGTTATCGGCAATTGGCTGAAGATTTTTCACTGATTCCGTGATGGCGTGGAAACGACTGCCCGAGAAATTCGGATCAGCATTTCTCAGATCATCTTCTGGAAAATTAACGGGACTTCCATCGTATTTACCTGTTAGAAGGCCACTTGCAAGTGGGAAGAATGGGACGAAGGAAATGTTTTCCTGCTTCAGATAAGGGAACAATTCTTTTTCAGCATCCCGGTGAACCAAGCTGTACTGGTCTTCAACAATATCAACTTGGTGATTCTTGTTGGCTTCCTTGAGTTGCGCCAATGAAAAGTTGGATACACCAATGGCTTTAATCAGACCTTGTTTTTTAAGATCGGCGAGTTTGGCGATTGCTTCGTCTTTTGGCGTGTCTTCATCTGGAAAATGGATGTAGAAAATGTCCAGGTAGTCGGTACCCAGACGTTGAAGGCTGGCTTTCACGAATGCTTCAAGGTCGGCTGGTTTGTTGCTGATAGAAACATTATCGTTATCAACAATTTGGGCGCCCTTGGTTGCGATAACCACTTTTGATCGGTCGTAGTCCTTAAGCACTTTGCCAATCAATTCCTCAGAACGGCCGAAGCCATAGGCAAAAGCGGTGTCGAGCATGGTGATGCCACTGTCAAGTGCGGCTTTAACCGAATCCATTCCGGCTTGTTCATCCAAGTTGGGGAAAAGATTGTGACCGCCGACTGCATTTGTACCAAATCCAAGCGGGGTACTGACGACATCTGATTGACCAATTGTTACATTTTTGGACATTTTTACATCCTCCTTTGATTTTCGACCATGATTATGATACATATTAATTATGATACATAATTGGAAAATTTAAAATCATTTAGATTAGGAAGCTGCCGATTTGAAAAAACTGTTAATCATTCAACAACAAAGTTCAGTTGTTCCACATTTGCTGGCGCGATTGAAAGCCGAACCTCAAATCGAGGTCCAAGTATATTCGGGAGACCTTGAGTCAGTCGAAGATTACAGGTCCGCGCTCAAAGATGTGAATCTCATTTTTACTGCGGTCGGACCGAAAGATGCCGATCTTGACTTTGAATCACTCTTCGATGCGATTGATGACGTTCAACCACCGATTAGTGATTTTGTGATGCTTTCGTACGCCGGCGTTGATGACGAATTGGCTGCACCCGTTGCCTACCCGGGAGTTGACGATGTCGAAGAATTTATAAAACAGCAAAGATACACCATAAAGATTGTCGATGAGTCTGAAATTCCGTATTCTATAATTAGAATGGGAACTTTGGCGAACCGGCCAATGGGTAAATACCAACTTTTTAATGAAGGAAGTCAAATGCCAGCTGGCACGGTTTCAGCAGAAGCAGTGGCCAAGCTGGCTTACGAGATGTTAGTCCACCAGGAATGGCTGAATCACTCAGTCGGAATCATTGATTTATAACGAATAGGGGGGTCGCCGCATGGCAATTGAATTGAAACCGGAACAGGTCAAACAACTAAAAGAACAGCTTGCAGAAGCAAATCGAAATTCACATTTTGTGATTATTTCTGCTATCTCAAAAAAAGAGCATAGCGGCGTCGACATGGTTACCGATTGGAATAATTATTTGAATATGAAATCAACCAATGGGGATAACTTTGATTTTCGAATCATTCGAGACATTTTACCAATCACCGACAACCTGGTGTACTGGGCAGTTGCCCAGCAGAACTTGCACAGCGCCACGGTTCAGGGCGACCAAGACGAGCAGGCTGTAGACGATCTGGAATTTTATACTGGAAAAGTCATGGAAGAAAATAAGGTTAGGGCTTAATCAACCAAAAAAATAGCGGCCATTTGGCTGCTATTTTTTTGATTAGATTATACGAAATGAATCCCACCATCGACAATAATTGCTTGGCCAGTAATGTAGTCAGATTTTGGATCTGCCAAAAATGAAACCAAGTTGGCAACGTCAGCCGGTGTTTCTCCTCTACCTAAGGCAATGCTATCAATGTTTTTCTGCAAAGTTTCGCCTATTGGAACGTGGTAGATTTTCGCCATTTCGGCATCAATTTGATCCCACATCTTAGTGAGAACAATGCCTGGTGCGTAGGCGTTTACGGTGATTTTATCCTTCGCTAATTCTTGGGCAGCAACTTGAGTTAAGCCACGGACAGCAAATTTAGTTGCGGAGTATGGTCCGAGTAACTCGAATCCTTCGTGGCCGGCAATTGATGAGGCACTGATAATCTTGCCGCCAGTGCCTTGTTTCTTAAACTGAGTCGCAGATGCTTGAATACCGAATAAAACACCTTTTAAGTTGACACTGACAATTTGGTCGAAGTCTTCTTCAGTCGTATCTAAAATGGTGCCGATCTTGGCAATGCCGGCATTGTTAACGAACACGTCCAGCTTACCAAAGTCTTTTACCACGTGGTCGACTAAATCAAACATGCTCTTCTTGTCTGAAACATCAACGTAGTAGCCCCTTGAATTATTGCCAATCTCTTCAGCAACGTTGCGGGCATTTTCTTCATTTAAATCTGCAACGGCAACACTTAAGCCGTCTTGAGCCAACTGGCGGGCAATTCCTTCTCCGATACCTTGGCCAGCCCCAGTAACAATCGCAATTCTTGTCATAATATTTCCCCCTATTAGGCAATTCGATGCTATGATTCACAAATGATTGAGTAGAATGTCCATTTATGTGAAAGCGATACCATTGCCCACATAATGCACTTTCTATATCGATATTTAATCACATATCGGATGTAAGTACAAACATTGTGAAGGTCGAATTTTGGGGAATATTTTTGGCCATAAAAAAGCCTGAGAACACTATCCTCAGGTAATAATGGGAACTTATTCGTTAGCTTCGTTTTGGCGTGCTCGCCGAGACAACAACCTGCATGTAAATCATCTCCGGTTGTTAACCGCCGTGTCTAAACGTGCTCCGGGGCCACCCGGGGCTCGTCGCACTGTGATTGAAAACGTGCTCTGACGCAACTGACACTGCGATCTAAGCCACTTTGATTCAAATCCAAACCCAGGATTTCAATCAGAGTGACCTTAGCTCTTCGACGGCTGTGAAAACGCCTAGCCTACTTGGCGTGTCAAACCGTTGCTTGTCGCACTCTAATCTATATATGTACCGCCCAGCTTTCGCCAGGCGTTATTAGGAGTAAGAGCCTACCAGTTTGAACTTGAAAGATATATTGGGGGTAGATCGTAATTCTTGCTTCCGATACTTAATCGTGGAATGCACCGATAGGCTCTCTAACAAGATCAATGCAAGCATAAAGCTTTCATTTAGGTCAAATAGATGGATGTAATCTGCATCCACCATTAATGATAGACTCTTTTTCTTAATGTTCAATGATAATGTTCCTAAAAATCATTTCCAACCTGAAAGCCCTATGAAAACACTATTGTGATGGGGCTGAGCGCTTCGACTTAGACTGGTTTATAATCTGTTTTTTAAGCAAACATGGCTTTTAGACTATGGTAAAATTAAAGTAATTTTAGAGAGGTGAGCGCAGTGACGTTACAGTTTGTCTTAGGCAAAGATGGTCTTGACCATCAAGCGAAAATGATTGAAATATTGAAAAGTCAAAAAGCAAAAAACGCCGGCGACCAATTTTTTTATCTAGTTCCCAACCATATTAAATTCGAATCAGAAGTTGACATCTTAAAACAACTCGGTGAGGTGGATGCTGACACCACTGCTCAAAGTGCGGTTCAGGTGCTGTCATTCACGCGATTGGCCTGGTTCTTTTTGCGAAACACGCCAGAATACCAGAAGCAGCGAATCAGCCAGGCTGGCATCAATATGTTGATTTACCAAATCATCGTTGATAACCAAGACAAATTGGTTCTGTTTTCACACGAAATTCATAATCCAGGATTCATTGATCAACTCTCCCGACAAATTCGAGAAATGCAGGCCGGAAACGTCTCACCTGAAAATTTATTGGAAATGTTGGAAAACGACAACAGCACGATTACAAATGATTTGCGTGATAAGCTGCATGATTTTGCCATTATTTACCAGCAATACGTCGAACGGATCGCCAACCAGTATTTTGATAGTCATACGGTCTTGAATTTATTGAGCGATAAATTACTGGATATCGATTTATCCCATTATCACTTCTACATCTCAGGCTTCTCCAAGCTGACAGCCCAGGAATGTGGCCTGGTGCAGGCACTCATTAACCAGTCGGCTTCAGTGACTGTTTCGTTGACCTTGGATCGACCGTATCCAAACGAACTGCCAAAGCAGCCAAATTTGTTCCTGCAATCGGCTAAGCTGTTTCATCAGCTCTATGGATTTGCTGCTGACAACAAGATTCCTTACTTAAAGACCGTCATGGCTGATCGACCACGAATCAGTGACGATATGCAAAAGCTGGAAGATTACTGGATTGACTCAAGTAGTTTAGGCAATCGCCCCGTTGATCAGCACATCGCAAAAGAAAGTATTCAAATCTATCAGGCTGACAGCCTCTATTCAGAACTGGACCAGGTTGCGACCATGATTCACCAAATGGTGGCCTCTGGAAAATACCGTTATGCGGATTTTTTGATCATGACCCGTCATTTGGACGCTTATCAAAATATTTTGGACCCGGTTTTGACAACCCAGGGCATTCCGTATTTTAAGGATATTCAAAAATCAATGGCCGATCATCCGCTGGTGGAACTCCTTGGCGCACTGTTTGATATCTATGACCCCAAGCGACGCCGAAACTACCGCTACGACGATATCATGCGGTTTTTAAAATCTGAGTTGGTGCTGCCGGTCGTCGATGGTCGGGCAATGCCGATCGATGCTTATCGACGGGCGGTTTCTCTGACCGACAATCTGGTTTTGAAAAATGATTTTGCCGACAAACGCTGGACTCAGCAAGAAGACTGGCAGTATGTCTGGTTACCCGACAATGATGAAGGGGAAAGCTCGCCCAAAATTTCTGCCAGTGACCGGGAAATATCCCGCCAGATCAATCTGATTCGCCATATGGTGCGCGATTTACTCCCGCAATTTTACCAAAAGTTCTACCAGGCAAAAACCAATCGGGATGCAGCGGCACTTTTATACCGCTTCTTGATTGACGCCGGAGTGGTGGATCGTTTGCAAGATTGGCGCGATGCCGCGACAGATGCCGGGGATATGACCCGATCCAATCAAATCGAACAAGTGTGGCGGACGTTTTGTTCGCTGCTCGACGAGTGTGTTCAAATCCTAGGTGACAAGCCGTTTGTGGCCGAGGACTTCTGGGCGCTTATTTATGCGGGATTTGAGGGGGCCGACTATTCCCAAATTCCATCAACGCTGGACCAGGTGAGCGTGTCTGAAAGCGGGATGGTTCAGATGACTGATTATAAAGTGACCTTTATGATTGGTGCAAACGATGATAACATGCCCGACCGACTGGTTAACGAGAATTTATTTGGCGATGATGATATTAATCAGCTTCAAAGCTATTTGGGTGACGATCAATATCTGAATGACCCGGCAGAAGTGCAAATGGCCTTTGAACCCTACCTAAACTACCTTGCCTTTATGACGGCGTCTCAAAAGCTCATCTTTACTTATACGAATAAACTAAACGATGAATCATCTGTGAAACTATCACCTTATGTTTCACGGATTCAACGCTTCTTCAACTTACCCATTGTTAATAATCCGGCGATTCCTGACGGTCAACACACTGTTCAACCTTACGTTGGCACCAAGTTGGGAACGCTGCATCACTTGATTCAAGTTGCTCAAAATAATTTTAAGGATAATCAGGGCCTCGGACCTGACTGGGCAGCCGTTTTTCAATTGCTAAAAAGTGATCCGGACGTCGGTGAATTAACAAACAAATTACTCGCAAGCATTCATTATACTAACGTCCCACCGAAGCTGGAAACGCCACTGATTACCGGCTTATATGGAGATGAATTGAACATCTCAATTTCTCAGTTGGAAACCTTCTATAAGAACCCTTACGAATATTTCCTCAAATATGGTCTCAGGCTTCAGGAACGGCCTAAATTTGAGCTGTCAACTGCTTCGACGGGAACCTTTTATCATGACGCGATGGATCAAATAACGAAGCAGGTCCACGCCCAAAACATTGATTTGGCAAGCCTAAGCGATGAGGATGTCAAACAACTGGTCGCCCAAACCGTTGACCAAATCGTCCATGACCCGCAGAATTTTGACTACGTTGTCTTGACCAGTTCAAACCGGATGCACTACATTACCACTCAGCTGGAAAAAACGATTCAACAGATGGTTCAAACACTGCGTAATCAACAGACCCTGACCCCGATGCGTCCCCAAAATACCGAGTTGATTTTTGGCCAGCCCAACCAAAAGCAGGCTTTAAGCGGCTTGAGCTTTGATTTGCCGGACAATCGAACGGTTAAAGTTCGTGGTCGGATTGACAGGATTGATTCGATGAGTACTAAAGAAAAACGTTATTTTGGAATCGTTGACTATAAGTCTTCTGATCGAAAATTTGATTTCAATGCAGCCTATGACGGCATTTCGATGCAGTTATTGACTTACTTGGATGTTTTGAAACACAATTTAGCGCGACTCAATCCCGATGACAAAGACGCGGCGATCGCAGGCGCCCTTTATCTGCATATTTTTAATGCGACCTTTAAGCAAGGGGAACTGGAAAAGGCTGGCTTTGAAAATGCTTTATTGGCCAAACACAAGTACAACGGCATCTTAGTGAACGATGAAAATCTGGTTGATAATTTGCAACCGGATCTGGCTTCCGGAACCTCGTTGATTTATCCCTATGGCAAGAAAAAGGCCGGTGGGACGACGGCAGCCAGTTCTTTGATTCGCCAAAACGATCTTGAGGCCTTTCTCGAACATACTGAAGCCCTCATCAAGGCTGCGGCAACCAATATTTTTGCCGGCGACATTAAGCTGCGTCCATATCAACAAGGACAAATGACTGGGATGCAGTTTAGTCCTTACAAATCAATTATGAATTTCGACCCAATATTGCCGGACAATCAGTACCGGCGGATTTCCGATGATTCGATGGCGGATGTATTACGCAAGCTAGGAGGAAAAACTTCTGATGGCATTTAATTACACAAGTGATCAACAAAAAGCGATCAAAGACCGGCCCGAAGGAAACATCCTGGTTTCTGCCTCGGCTGGTTCTGGAAAGACGCGTGTTCTGGTCGATCGAATTATCGATATGGTCAAAAATCAGCAAGTCGATGTTGACCAACTACTGGTCGTGACCTTTACAAATGCGGCCGCCAAAGAAATGAGACAGCGGCTGCAGGTTTCCCTTCGAGAAGAATTTAGTAACGCCCCGGAAGATCAAAAAAATCGCCTGTTGACACAGATTCAAAAAGTTGCGGTGGCCGACATTACGACCATGGATGCCTATTGTCAAAAGCTGGTTGGTCGCTATTACTACCTGCTGGGAATCGATCCCAACTTTCGAATTTTGGCCGATGATACGGAAAAACAGCTGTTAAAAGACCAGGTGTGGGATAGCCTGCGAGAAGATCTTTATGGCCAAGATGACGACGGTTCTTTTGCCCGCTTAACTGAAAACTTTTCCAACGATCGGAGTGACGACGGCCTGGCCAATCTAATTTATCGACTGGATGAATTTGCCAACGTTACAGATGATCCGGATGGGTGGTTAGACGACGCGGCTGAGTTCTATGACCTTGGGGAAAAGCCGTTGCTTGAAAGCGACTTTTACCAGCAAAGCATTGCCCCTAAAATCAGCGACGTGCTGGAGAAATTCAAATTAAACGATCAATATATGCTTCAACTTGCACAGCAAGCCGGCTTGGAAAAGGACGAGAAATTTTTAACTGAGCAGCTGCCGTTAATTGATGACTTGAAGAAACAACTGCAAGCCATGTTAGCTTTCGATGATGTCCGAACCACCTTAACAAGTTTTGAGTTCACAAAAATTCCGCAATTACGAAAAGCGGAGCCGGAACAAAAGGCGACTCACGAACAGATTAAGGAACTCAATGAGCAAAACAAGAAAAATCTGCGGGGACTTTGCGCGGATTATTTTTCAATGGATGAAAAAGACAATATCCAACTGATGCAGGCCGCTAAAAAACGCGTGGCAAAGCTGATTTCGGTGGTTAAATTATTCCGTACGTCTTATGAAGCAACCAAAAAGCAGCGCCATTTGATGGAATTTATCGACATCGAACAGGCTGCCTTTCAAATTTTGTCCAGCGATCTCCCACAGGCCGTTCAAGTTCAAGAAAAATTGCGTAATCAATACTACGAGATAATGACCGATGAGTATCAGGATAATAACCGCCTGCAGGACGCAATTTTAAACAAGCTGGCCAAAAAAGACGGCGGCAACCGGTTTATGGTGGGCGACTCCAAGCAGTCGATTTACCGCTTCCGATTGGCGGATCCACAAATGTTTATCAACAAACAACGCGCCTATTCGCTGGCTGATAATCACAACGAGTTAATTACTTTGGCGGACAACTTCCGTTCAACTGAAAACGTTGATAATTTTATTAATTTAATTTTTGAGCAAATCATGGACCGTGATGTGGGTGAGATTGACTATGCCGACGCCAAGCTAAAATTTGGTGCTAACTACTATCCAAAAGATTTGAAGGCGGACGTTTCAATCATGTTGTACAGTTCAAAGAAGCCACTGGCACAGTCCGAACCATTACCGGCTGACCAAGTGATTGATGCCGATGAGGGCCAAGTGGAGTTGATTGCCCAAAAGATTCGCCAAATCATTGATAAGGGTGAAAAGATTGCTGATGGGGATGACTATCGACCAGTCACCTATGGCGATTTTGCGGTCATTTCACCTACCCGCAACAGTCAGGTGACCATGTCTCAAATCTTTAAAGCATATGGCATTCCGGCTGAAATTACCGGTGCCAAGAGTTATTTAAAGACCACTGAAATCCAGATTATGCTGTCGCTGTTATCAATTATTGACAATCCCTATCAAGACATTCCACTGGTGGCGGTGTTGCGTTCCCCAATCGTTGGCTTGGACGACAACCAGTTAGCTTACTTACGAATTAATCAGAAAACGGGCAACTATTATCAATCAGTTTTAAAATTTTATCGGGATTACCCAACTTCCGAGCCCAATGATTATGCCCAAGCGATTTATCCGTTGATCGAGCGCTTCTTTAACCAGTTGGATCACTTCAAAGACGTTGCCCAGCAAGACGGTTTAGTGGCGCTGATCTGGGAAATTTACAAGCAAACCGGCTTTTTGGATTACGTTGGCGGCATGCCCGGCGGATATCAGCGCCAGACCAATTTACACGCACTTTATGAACGGGCAGCCGACTATGAGAAAAACGGGTTTAAGGGGCTATTCCGGTTTGTCCTCTTTATTGAGCGGATGCAGGAACGAGACGATGACCTGGCGACGGCAGTTCCCAATGCTTCTGAAAATATGGTTCATGTCATGACCATTCATGGCAGTAAGGGACTCCAGTTTCCAATTGTCTTCTTAAACGATATTGGCAAGCAGTTTAACCCGCAGGATACCCGTGGTTCTGCGATTTTAAACGATCATCTGGGAGTCGGAATTTCATATTTAAATACCGAAACCAGAGAGGTCTTGGAGCCCCTCCAACGTCGAGCAGTCGTCGATGTCACAAAAAATGCCGGCTTGTCAGAGGAAATGCGTAAACTTTACGTTGCGTTAACCCGGGCAGAGCAGCGGCTCTACTTGGTTGGAAAAGTTGCTTCACCCAAGGGGACGTCAAAGTCGGACATCCTTGACCCTCAAAAAGTTGTCACCGATTGGCAGGCCAAGACAGAAGAAACGGCGATTTTATTACCGATTTCCGAGCGGAATTCTGCCAAGAGTTATCTGGACTGGATTGGACCGGCGATTTCACGGCATCCTGCGATTACTGCTGGGTATGGAGACAGTCAGCTGGTGAACCGGCTCGAATCCGATCAAAGCCATTTCAGCTTAAAGTTTTACGATGCTGCGATGATTATTCAAGGTAAGCAGCAGGCGGGCACTCAGGCGCCTGATCCGAAAAAATGGGTTGAAGACCAGGTCGAAACCGTGTCTGCTGACAACGGTAAGGCCAAACAGCTTTCTCAAATAATGAATTACCAGTATCCACACGTTCCAGCGACTCAAACAACTGCCTACCAGTCGGTATCAGAAATCAAACGGCTATTTGACGATCCGGATAACGTCCAGCTTGGAAATCTGGCCCGAATTGATGTTAATCAGGTCATTAAGCCCGGTAGATATACACAGCCGAGTCTGGCGACACCAAAATTTGTTGCGGAAAACGGCGATAAAAAGCCCGCACCAACCGAGGTCGGAACGGCGACCCACTTGGTTTTACAACAAGTTGACCTCCAAGATGAGCCAACGATGGAAACAGTGACTGGGCTCATCAATCACCTCGTTAAAACCGGGATTCTGCAAGAAAACGTTGCCCAGGCCATTAATGTCTCTGGGATTCTCAAGTTTTATCAAAGTCCAGTCGGTCAAGTGGTGCTGGCAAATCCGACGAAAACCCATCGCGAGGTGCCGTTTTCACTGTTGATGAAAGCCAATCAGGCCTTTAAAAACTTCGGTGGAAATGAACAGCAACGGATTTTAATTCACGGAATTATTGACGGCTACGTTGAGGCTGACGACGGCGTTTATTTATTTGATTACAAAACGGATCGCTTAACACCTCAGACAACGATTGAGACGATTCGCGACCGTTATGAAGGGCAATTGCGGCTGTATGCCATTGCGTTGGCTAAAATTTTGGGAAAGCCGATTTCCAAGAAGTACTTATATTTGTTATCATCAGATCAACTTGTTCCGGTTCAGTAATTAAAAATATTGATGAGATAGGAGATCTTTCAATGGTTAAATTTAATACGTTACTCGTTCGTGGCGGCCGCCCTAACGACAATACGACGGGTGCTGTCAACGTGCCAATTTATAATTCTTCAACTTTTAGATACCCCAAGTTGGGGTCTGACGTGAAATGGGACTATGAACGTTCTGGAAATCCCACCCGAGATGCGGTTGAGGATGTTTGTGCGGCACTTGAAAATGGTGATCGGGGCTTTGCTTTCTCCAGCGGGATGGCGGCCATTCACGCGGCATTATCGTTATTTAAGCCGGGAGATCACGTCATCATTGGCGATAATATTTACGGTGGGACTTTTCGGTTGGTCAATGATTTTCTCAAACCGCGGGGTGTTGAATTTACCGAGGTTGATACTCAAGATACCAACGCCGTGGCGGCAGCCTTTCAAGACAATACCAAGGGCGTTTATTTTGAGCCGGTGACAAACCCGCTTTTGAAAGTCTCAAGTGTCAAACAGATTGCTAAGATTGCACATCAACATGATGCCCTGGTGATTGTGGATAATACGTTCCTGACGCCATATCTCCAACGACCTCTGGATTTGGGGGCTGATGTGGTATTGCACTCCGCAACCAAGTATCTTGGCGGACATTCCGACTTTACTGCCGGGATGATCGTGACAAAAAATAAAGAACTCAGCAATCAAATTTACGCCGTTCAAAACACAATCGGTGCAGTCCTGGCGCCACAAGAGGCGAACTTACTGAGACGGGGCATTCAGACGCTCAATATTCGAATGGACCGTCACATCCAAAATGCTGAGAAAATCATTGCATACTTAAAAAGCAATCCAAAGGTCGCCAAGATCTATTACCCAACCGTTGATCAGACAAGTGATGATTTCAAAATTATCAGCGAGGAGGCCAAGGGCGCAGGTGGAGTGCTGTCCTTTGAAATTAAGGATGGGTTGGATGCAGCCAAGTTTGTGAATAGCTTGCAGCTGATCATTTTAGCCGTCAGTTTGGGCGCAGCGGAGAGTTTGGTTGAGGTGCCGGCATTTATGTCACACTTCGAAATCCCCAAGCCAGAGCGTTTAAAAATGGGCATTAAGGATGAACTGATCCGTTTGTCGGTTGGATTGGAAGATCCGGATGATTTGATTGCCGATTTGAAACAGGCATTTGAGCAGATTTAGCCTACGAGACGGTGTTAAGCAGCATGAAATTAAACAAAAAGAGAGTGAGACAACAGGCGTTTTGATCCCAGAATTTAAGCCCATCAATCGATTATTCCTGAATTTGGAATGATTGATTGATGGGCTTAAATGGCCGGGATCAGCCGATTGTCTCACGTTTCAGCTAGATAGTATAAAATCACCAAACAAGAGGCTGAGTCAAAAGTTGATACTTTTGTCCCAGCCTCTTGTTAACGACTATTTAAAATAAATGGCCTGATTTGTCTTAATTTAAATTCACGACATTTAACAATATCATTCCCATGATTAACACGATCGTTGCGAGTCCCACGGAAAATTTCGTGAACCATTTTCCGTTAACCTTATCCAATAGGAAAAATGTAATTGCCAGACAAGCCACGCCAATGACGTACATGACGATTAGTGCGGTCTTCACGGCAGCATCATCTTGTGCCATTGCTATCACCTCATTAAGAGTATTGTACCCCTTTTGAGTCGGTTACCCAATAATCAGTTGGTAGGCATACCGTGGTGATGCTTCGCTGTCGCTTTCAGACATATAAATCGTGCCGCGTTTGGTAAAGCCATTCGTGGTAATCACGTGTTGCATACCTAAATTCTCGGGATGTGTATCAATGCGGATATCCTTATAGCCCAGGACGCCTGAAATTGTGATCAAGCCACTGACCATTTTATCGGAAAGGTGCTGACCCCGAAAATTGGATGACATGGCAATTCGGTGGATAGCCGTGTAACGGCCATGAACGCCATTGATCCATTCTCCGTCGTGGATATTTAAATAGTTGACGTCGAGGCCTTGATGCAGCGCGGCGGTGCCGGCAATTTTGCCATCAACGATTAATACGTAAGTGATACCGAAGTTAACATCGGTTTCCAAGTCTTCATCCGCCGGGTAACCGTTTTGCCATTGATCAATCCCTTGTTTTTTAAGATACGCTTTTGCTTCAGCGATAATTTTTTTAATTTCTGGAAGGTCTTTATTAGTTGCTTGTCGTAAGTAAGTTGCTGACATTTTAAATCACGCCCCTGTTTAAATTTCTAATTCAATTGATTAGATGAAAATAACACGAGAGTGAATTATAGAGCATTCTGATTTGCCATGCAATACTAAAGCGAGAAAAAGTTTTCGGTTCTCATTTTTACAAATAAAATCCCGACACCACAGGGTTTGTGATTGCCGGGATTCTTATTAAAGTCGGTTCAGGAATTGTTTAATATCGATGAACAACAAATGATTTGAGAGGTGGTTAGTCGTCTAAGGTGTCGTTGATTTTTTCGGATGCTTTTTCTTTAACGTCTTCAACTTTGTCTTTGGCTTTACCTGAAGTTTTTTGTGCTTTACCCTTTAACTTCAGTTTATCGTTGCCAGTTGCGTCACCGACCGTTTCTTTTACTTTGCCAAGTACTTCATCGGATTTGTTTTTTAATTTTCCCATGAGTGTCACATCCTTTCCTTATCTATACCATAAGAATACAGGAATGAATTTGAATGTGCAAAAATAACGCTTGTGAGGATTTAAATAGTATAAGGGAGTGTTAAAATCCCAATTCCATGCAGTACGAACCGCTGGTTTATGCTATTATAGTCATAATACTAGGGGGTGGTTTCGAAATGAACAAGGAGCCGATTTCAACTCATGATTCCGATACCCAATCGAAACAACAAAAATTATTCAGTATGCTGGGCTTAATGACATCCAAGGTGCTTGGTGAAAATACATATGCCAAGAGTTCGATTTATTCTGAACGAATCGCCAGGGGACTACGATCGTTTTTACCCCGTCCGTTGCAGCCAAGTATCTCGCTGGCTGAATTTAAAGTATCCAAGGCAATTCAAATGGGGTATTTGGTTGCCGTTAAAGATCTTAAGAACGTAACCATTGACCAATTTAACTATATGTCATTGTGGGCGACTGGCGATACCGATCGCTCAGTTATTAATCGGGCCGCTGGGGTTCATTTTTCGGAATATTTAAGCCAAACTTCCGACGAAGCTAAATTTATCGTTGGCTACAAGACCGCGGTGATTCAATTTGTCCGGGCGATTGCTGGTGCAGGCGGAGTCGTTTATCGGATTAATTCGTCTCTTGAACAGCTGAATCAGGATCAAAAAAATGCCTTGGTCAATGATTGGTTTAACCATGTGAATGCGTATATGAGCGCGACGTCGCCGACTCGAACCATTAATAATGAATCCACTCAAGCTTCGGTGACCGATGAACAGATTGCCTCTGGCATTTCAAAAGAAATCAGTGATGGTTATTTGGCGAATCATGCGGTCGGGGATGCAACTCAGCCGCTGCTCGGAAATTATTCGTATAATGAAGATGATTTTAGCCATGAACATGATCTACCGAAAATGATGTTGGAAAACTTAGGGGAGACGACCTTAACTGACGACGTGAACCTATTTGTGAACCATACGGTTTCTGGGATGATTGATTCATTGGCGTCATTGGGCCTGTATGGACTGATTTTTGATTATTTTAGCATCAAGAACCCCGACTTAATTGGCGCTCCGGTAACCACAGCGACCGACGAAGACACTGTGATCAAGCAGACGGGCGCCCACTTATCTGAGATTGCCGACTACCTGGGGCTTCCCAAATCCGGGGCCGAGCTGGCTGAGAGGTTGCCAATTTTAAACTTAAGCAATGCTGGCAGTGCCAGGAATGCGCAGCACCAGGATTATCAGATGCGTTTTAGTTACGTGTTGGAAAATGATCGTCAGGTTGTCAATGACCGTGGCGAAACAATCAAGATCAGCTATGGCATCTTTGAAACCACCCATCAAATTATTCAGGCAACTTTCCTTGAACCTCTAATGACGAAGTACTCCCTGATTCGAAATCAGTTGCTGGATCAGGTTAAAACAGCGGCATATACTAAGCCTCGTGGCGTGGTTAAGCCGAATTTTCAAGTTGAACCGACGATTTTGGATTATATTGACAAGTTGGCCCGTTATCAGATGGATCAATTGATGGGCCTTGTTGAACGTGGTCAAAAAGATTATGATGGCATGTCGCATGCTGGAACTTTTAGCGCGTTTAGCCACTTGATGCGCGTTTATCCGGAAGTTAAATCCATTAATCCGGATTATGCGGAGATGTCTAAAACCACAAAACGACTTTATTATTGGCTTTACCAAAGTTCATTTGCCGAACATTTGCCTGATGCCGAACGTGTGAAAATTTAGTAAATTAAAAATAGGCCCTTGAGCGAGCATCATTGCATCGTTCAAAGGCCTATTTTTTAGATGAGCTTTACAGCAAGAGCTGATCCCATGCCACCGCCCATACATAAAGCGGCAATTCCAAATTCTTGGTGGGTACGTTTTAAGTTGTGGATGAGTGTTGTCACGATTCGAGCACCGGAGTCTCCCAGAGGATGGCCAAGCGCAATGGCGCCTCCGTTGATATTGACTTTCTCCAGTGAAATATCGAGATCGCGGATAACGGCAACTGATTGAGAGGCAAAGGCTTCGTTAATCTCAAAAAGGTCAATGTCATCCGTTGCCATTTCTAATTTTTGTAGCAGCTTGTTGATTGCCAAGTAAGGGGCGTATCCCATCACGTTCGGATCGATTCCGCACTCAGCATATCCCAAAATTTCAGCGACTGGTTTGACATCCAAGGAATCTGCGTGAGTGGCTGTCGTCAGCAATAACGCCGAAGCACCATCGCTGAGGGGGGCGCTGTTGCCAGCAGTAACGGTTCCGTCCGCTTTGAATGCCGGCCGGAGGTTTGCTAATTTTTCCATATTGGTATCGAAACGAACGGACTCATCTGTGGTGATTGTGAGTGGCGCTTTTGATTTTGGTTGTGGAATCGTCAGCGGGATAATTTCATCCGCAAAGTAATTTTGTTTCATAGCAGCCGCGGCGCGTTGATGTGAACGCAGGGCAAACAGATCTTGTTCGTGTCGTGAGACGTGATATTCATCGGCAACATTTTCTGCGGTCATGCCCATTGGCTGGTCAGTCGAGGAATCTGTTAAGCCGTCACGCTGCAAACCATCGTATAAAGTGACTGGGCCGAATTTGGTTGCCTTTCGTTGAGACATGTTGAGGTAAGGAACGTTGGACATGCTTTCTGTCCCGCCGGCAATCACCGTAGTTGTTTCTCCTAATAGAAGAGACGTGTATGCTTGATGGATTGCCTGCAAGCCGGATCCGCAGACTTGGTTGACGGTGTAAGCCGTTTTGTTTTCGGGAATGCCACTATTGAGTTCGATTTGGCGCGCAATATTTTGGCCGTTGCCTGCTTGAATGGCATTGCCAAAAATGACGTGGTCAATTTGATCAGGTCGAATGGCGGTGCTTTTTAGCAATGCGGATGTCACCGACGTGCCAAGCTGTTCGGCTGTTAATGACGATAAAGTGCCGTTTAATTTGCCAATCGCGGTTCGCTTTGCATCTATAATTACGATTTTATCCAATGGTCAACAGCTTCCTTTCAAGAGTTTTCAGTTGATAGTATACAGGCTCAAAGAACGGAATGGTGAGGTTTTGTCTCGGTGTTAACAATCTTTAAGATTTCAAAATCGCACAAATTTTCAATTTTTTGCAATTAGTTGTTGACCTGACTCTAAATACCTGATAGTATATTACTCGTTGCTTCGTTACCAAGAACACATATACCAATTACTAATTTAAAAGTTTTTGTTGACTTGAAAGATTAGCTGTTATATAATTGTTTTTGCTGTTAGAAGCAAGGAACACAAGGATTTGAATAGCCGAACAATTTTAGCTCATTCATCTAAAATGTTTGTGTTTCACATGTAGACCTTTGAAAACTGAACAAAATTTTCGACAAACAAATGTGCAGGGCGCTTCGATTTTTAATCGGAGCCAAACATTTGCGAAGTCAATTCGTAAAACAAATAATAAATTAAATCATGAGCTATAACAGGCTTATCATTTTAAAAAGTATTTTAAGATGAGAGTTTGATCCTGGCTCAGGACGAACGCTGGCGGCGTGCCTAATACATGCAA
>OBZA01000158.1_pt1 | contig 28440 bp, 23 predicted proteins | sample 1476871 | NCBI WGS metagenome assembly OBZA01 (sample SAMEA2580227, study PRJEB22360) | human gut metagenome | biome: human gut; feature: human-associated habitat; material: faeces | place: Denmark | collected 2008/2010
TAAGCTATTTGACAAGGGAATACAATTACACAACTATAATGTCAGCTTAATGTATAGCCCCTGGTTTTCTAAGAAATCAGGCTTGGATGAGGGGTTGCGTACAGGAGGAATTGGGAACTAACGGTATCATTAGGCTGTGGACCTTTCAAACACTCCTTGCCCCCCAACAATCTTAATTTATTTTTAAATAAAAAAACCTTTATTTCTAAGATGAAATAAAGGATTTGGCTAGAGATACTGACATATAACTGTGAAAACCTGCGTGATCAACTCATTCGAAGGTCATGGCGCTTTCCATGTTTGGTAGCCCGCAAAACTCTTGGCTGGTATTTTTACACAAGTTGTTTTATCTGTGACATTAAGTTCCATAACACCCTTACTCTTTAATCAAAAATAGCTGAGTCTTTCTGAGAATTATAGCCCGTTTTCAGCCGGTTATAATAGGATAGTTCAGTATTCCTTGGTCGGTTTCAGAACTTTCAACGTAAGCCAAAGTCATCTTATTTTAACGAGTAATTTTAAATTTTCCTTTTAATTAGAGACAAGGGTAGCACATCTCAACTTATTATCTTTTTCGAAGAAATTTTTATTTTTGAACACTTTATATTTTATATTGTGTGAAATATAAAAGGTCTTTTATCAAAAAATAAGAAAGTTTTCTTTTCGTGAAATTCTTTGCTCTAATCTAACCATGATAACGATTACACACCTCATCTTACAACCTGCTAAGAACGTACCTACCTCAAATATATAGGGGTGTAAGTATTGAGAAAAATAGGAGAAATAATGAAACCCAAATTATCTTTTAAAGATCTTATTCAAAAACTTGAGGATAAAAATATATCTCCTGGTAGCTATACTGAAGATCAAATTGAAAACTATCTCAAAACTAGAAGTTACTATTATAAAATTTCTAGTTATAGAAAAAATTTCCCTAAACTTCCTCAAGGGGGATATGATAAGTTAACATTTGATCATCTCGTTGCCACTGCTAAATTAGATGTACGTTTGAGAGAATATCTACTCATGCTTTGTTTAGACATTGAACATGCAACAAGAACTAACCTTATGAGAATCCTAACTGATGATGATAACGAGGATGGCTATACAATTGTTAAAGAGTTTCAAGATAAATTCCCTAAAAAGTTCAATGAGGTACTGTCACATTTTAGAAGCAGTAAATATCGATTAGACATGTTTCGTAAAAAAACACAAATTTCATCTTGGGTCCTTATGGAAATTATTGATTTTGGAACGTTAGTCCAATTTTTAGAGTTCTATATTGAATCTAGAACCCCTAAATACGAGAAACTTTATGCTAAGGAACACAGATTCATTAAGAACATCCGTAACTCTTGTGCTCATAATGATGTATTTTTAATCAATCTATTTTTAAAAGAGGATATGATTCCAAGACCTTATCCATCTACCAAATCATTTTCAAATACAATGGGTATCAATAACGGATTAGTTAAGTATCCCAAAATTATTGATTTAGTTAATTTGTTTTATATACACTCAAAAATTTGCTCCGACGAACTTAATCAGAGACGGTATAAAGAGGGAACTGAAGTATTAAACAGATATTATGAGAATAGTGAGATGATAAATCATTCAACATCTTTAAAAAAATTCTTTGAATCAATTTTCAAAAAATCAGTTGACTTTTTGGATAAAACATAATACTATTGATATGAGGAAACAAGGTAAAACCTTGGCTCGCATTTTATATCGGGTTATTGAAAAAAGTCAGCGGTCTTTGCTGGCTTTTTTCTATTTCTCCTGATGTATAAACTGTTATACCGCTAAAAAGAGCTACTGCTATCACCTTATTCGCCAAGAAAAATCAAAAGCCAGCAACTGCTGGCTTTGAATTATTTAATAATCTAGAGATTTGATAGGAAAAATTAATAATTGAAATTGGAAAGGGAAAAAGTTCTCTAGATTCTTAAATCATATTAATATTAACGACCACGTCGCAATTCGCCAGTTCTGGCATCACAAAAGAGACGTTTACCACCAACATAAACATGGCGACCTTTCACTTGACGACCTGAAGCGTCAAAATAAAGGTGTTTACCATTGACAACCTGTTGTCCTGTCACTGCTTGACCAGCTGCGTTGAAATAATACCAGCAACCACGTGTCACTTCGACAAGACGGTTGGCAACCTTCTCACCTGTGTGGGCATCAAAGTAACATTTCTTACCATTGATAGTAAGCACTTTACCTTTAACTTGCGCACCATTGTTACCAAAGTAATAAACCTTATCGTTAATGGTTTGAAGGCCTGTTACCTTGTAGCCTTGTTGGTTGAGGTAAGCCCATTGGTTAGCTGCCATTTGGATAAACTGGTTGATGGCTGCTTCACCAGTAACAGCGTCATAATAACGCCCTTCAGCCCAGCCACCTTTTAGCTGACTGTGATCTTTGTTGAAATAATACTGTTTGCCATCAATCACTTTTGCTCCTTGAACGAGATTTCCTGAAGCATCAGCATAATACCAGTTGTTATTTTCAAAGATAAAGCGTGACACAGCCATTTCACCCGTTTGAGCAGAAATGTAGTAACTTGTGCTTCCTTGATTCACCAATTGACCTTTGATTTGACGGCCTTCTGCATCAAAACAGTATTCCTTACCATTAATGATACGCTTCCCTGTCACAGCATATCCATGTTCATCTAGGTAGTACCAAGCTTGGTTTTCTTTGTTTTGAACAAAGGTATTAACCGCCATGTAACCAGTATCTGGAATGAAGTAGCGGATATGACCGTCAGCAAAACGAATAAATTTGTCTTTAGCTTGGATACCTGTTTGCGTGTCAAAGTAGAAGGTCACACCAGACATTTCAACGAGGCCAGTTGCCATATGTCCATAGCAATCAAAGTAGCGGACATCTTTGCGGTAGCCTGCAAAATCGTAGAAACCATTAATGGCTTTGACACCATTTTTATCATAGTAATAAGTGTAGCCGTCGCCACCTTTAAGAAGATAGTCACGAGCTTGAAGACCGTTATCTAGGAAGTAATAAGTCTTACCATCGATAACGTGTTCACCTTTCACTTTTTGGCCGTTTTGGTCAAAATAATACCATTGATTTTCACCTACACGGACAAATGATGACTTGTGAGTGTTTGAATCTACACTTGGTTTTATCTCACCTGAGATGATTTGATAGCCTGAATTATTTTGTTTGTTTCCTTGTGTAATGATAGTGACATTCGGTGTTGAACCATTTGAATTTGTCACTGACACATTAGGAATCAATTTATTTGAATTTGAAATAATGGTTACATTTGGAGTCGTTCCAGAAGCTGTAATCGTGATTGTTGTGTTACGACGACCATTTAAATTAATGGCATTCAAATCAGGCCAATTCGTCGTAAATGCTGCAAATCCACTAGCATCAGATGATGAAGACCATGATGATGAAGACGAGTAAGAATACCATGCAGAACTTGATGAGCTTGAAGAACTTGACGAACTAACACTCACTGACGCAGAACTGCTACCTGATTGATAACCTGAACCAGGTGTTGTTGTATTAGAGGTCTGTGTTTCAGTGACTTGTGCACCTTGTGAAGCCTGTGAAGTACCTGAAGACACACTTCCTTGACCAGTACTTACTACCTCTCCACCACTAGTTGCTCCAGCACCCATAACAGACGCTGATAAGCCTTCTGTTGAATAAGATGATGACGCCTCGTATCTTGCAGTCATTTGACTTCCAGAGTTTGATGGCACCGCTGACACGTAAGTAGCATCTTCTGTTAAGGTTGGCGTATAGCTTTGATTAACCAGTGATGCACTTGATTCAATACCAGCATCTGATTGTTCATAACCGCCCTTATTAGGAACTGGCACTTCATCTGCCTTTGCAGATTGATCTGTCAAAAAGGCACCACCTGCTAAAGCAACCATTGACAGAGTACTGACTCCGATAGTCACCCAATTTTTCTTAACCTTGTGTAGTTTAAATCCAACTTTCTTTTCCATAACATACACCTTTCTATGCTTTTTCCATTTAATACCTAATATGATAAGCCATATCAATAGCGAATACAATTACAGTAGCATAACCCTAATCTCATAAGACTAACCTTCTAGTCATATTTCTCACGAAAAAGCAAGATAAAGCTATATAACCAATACCTTTTTATCTTAGAAAGCTCTTTTTTTAAAATCTCTTATTTTTTGTTAAATAACAAAGAAAGCCTCGCTTTCATCTGTTTTCAATCCTCATACATTAGAGCGAATGAGCATCCTTTGTAACTAAAGTAAGCCCTATATGGCGAATATTTTACGTAAACCTTATTATTTGCTTACACTATATTGATAATTTTAGAAAATAAAAAAACAAGCCAAACAACTTGCGTCAACGCTTAAAAGCTTGTCTAACATGACTTTTGACGCTTTTAGAAACCTATTTGAAAATATTTTTTCTCTCTCACAATCAGAAGTAGCAAAAAACTCTAAGTAACTTAGAAATATACTTAGAGTTTTTTACTAAATATTTACTACAGTGATAGATACCACTACTAATCAGGAAACGAGTGCCCATCCTGTCGCCAAAATCTATTTCTCCTTCATCTTCAAATTATAAGTTGTATTAGTCATTATTTTTTTCCTCCAGACTACCTATAATCCCTTCTGTATGCCGATATTCCAGTTGATTTTGATAAAACCAAATTGGTAAGAAATAATCACCATCTGATAATACATCATTATCTGATAATAAATCATTATCTGCTTTAACAGCCATGGTAACCTCTTCGTCCTTATTTAAGTGTAAGAATTCATTAATATCCTTATCCTTGATACCATATTCTATTTCACCATCTCCTGTCTCCCAATTATAAGATTTTGAAATCACTTTTAGTTTAGAAAAGACTTTTCTATTCAATGTTAGCTTTTGAAATAAAAATTCCTTATAAGGCAGTAACTCATCTGAGTAATTTGAGCTCTCCGTACTTAACTTCCCATCTGGAGAATAAACAAGATTGACACGTTCAACCTCAGTACCTTCTTTACTTAATGAAACATATCCCTCTATACGCTTATTCTTAGGTTTTCCATATAACATAACACTATTTTACGATATATGTAAATCTTATCTTGGTCATACGAATCACTCACACGAACGGTAAATCCTTTGGGAAAGGTATCAAACAACTCATATAAATTCTTAGTAGGGTACACTTTCTCCGCTGCAGGGCCTATTTTACTCTCAAGTTTTCCCCTATAATTTATCATTAGTCCACAGCCAGTGAGGATGACTAAAGATAATAGCGTTGCAAGAGCTAGTCTAAATTTTTTCAAAATCTATTTCTCCTTTATCTTCAAGTTATAAACAATTTTCATGTCTGGGCTACCCTTGTCGCTTTTTTCTACTCCCTTTATACTTCCAGCTTTCAATAATCTTTCAAAATTCCTATCAGTCAGGCTATCTTTTTTCCATTTCGCCTTGTCTGGTAAGGTCTGACAGTCAGAAACATCAATTTCTGTACCATTAGCTGAGTTATCTAAATAAATAATCTCACTTTTACTGCTAGGGTGAAATTCAAGTGCATAGAGACCTCTTAACGTTCCATAAGCACCATTTATACTGTCATTTAACAAAGTCCGATTTCCATGATTATCCGTGATAATGGGATAAACATAAAGTCCAGAATCGCCATAATTGTATATATCGGTAAATTCTACCTTGCTGACACCTGAATAATTCTCCTTGATATAAACAGCTATCTGCTCTTCCAAAAGTCTGAAACCATGTTTGTACAAACGGTGTTCTGCATACCTATCTCCTAAAAAAAGAGAAAAAACTATTGGAATGATAAATAGTGCAATAAACAACATCACTACTATATTTCGATTTCGTTTCGAATTCATCTTCACAGGCTCAATCCTCCCTTTCTTTTAACTCTGGATAGTTTTTATCTGTTAACGCCATTTACTATAACTACCTCGTTTAATTTCTGTGTTATAAACTACTTTAACACCTAAGCTACCTTTATCTGATGATTTGACATCAACCAATTTCCCATTCTTAACTAAATATTGTATGGTTGTATCTAACATATCATAACTTTCTAACTTAGCTTTCTGGGGTAGTTTATCATCATTTGATACGTCCACGACCTCATCACTATCGTATTTATCTAATTCAATGACTTGACTACCATCAATACCGTCAAAATCCATCGTTAATCCATTTGCTGTACCAAAAGGTATGTTCCCGTCTTCATCTACAACTGCTCTATTGCCATGTTCATCAGAAATAGCAAAAACAACATTCAGCGTATGCATACTATAGCCGTCTCCACCATCTTCATAAATAGGTGAAAACTCAATCTTACTCACACCCTCATAGTGTTCTTTGATATAGGTAGCCAGTTGCTCTTCTAAAAGTCTAAAACCATGTTTATACAAAGCGTGCTCTTTAGCTATTTGTTTTTGTTGTTCTTGTTTGTGTCCCATATAAATGCTTCCTCCTAAAATAGCGATAACTAGTGTGATAAACAACACCACTACTATATTTCGTTTCGAATTCTTCTTCACAGGCTCAGTCCTCACTTTCTTGTAAATCTGACAACTTTATACATTACAGATACAACATTTTCACTCAATACCCCATCAACATCAAGGAAAACTGAAAAGTATTTACAAAATATTCTGAATAAAAACTATAATTTCCATTATAACATGGATAGAGCGCTTTCTTTTGATTATGAGAGCAACAAAATTATTAGGATTTGGGGATAAGAAAAGGAAGTCGACCAACTGTCAACTTCCTTTTTACCTATTTTTGATAAATTATTTTCTACTTTAAGGAAACTTTAGGGTTTCGTTTATATACTATAACCGTCCTAAAACTTTTCTTTTTCATAATCTCCTAAATCCAGGGCATAGGTCCTGGATTTTTTGTGTGGAAGAGTAATCATATGAAGAGTTTAGCATTATAGTTTGTCTTGTTTGACCTGAGCCACCATCTCTAGAAAATAGGCATGGACCCTTGTGTCACCTGTTAATTCTGGATGAAATGAGGTGACAAGCATATTTTTTTCCTTGGCTGCCACGATGGCTCCCTTGACCTGAGATAAAACTTCAACTTCTGGTCCAACGGTTTCAATGATTGGTCCACGAATAAAGACCATGGGAATCTCACCAATTCCCTTAAAGTCAGCATTTGTGACAAAACTGCCCAGCTGACGACCATAGGCATTGCGTGCGACACTGATGTCCATACTTGCCAAATGTTTTGTTTGGTCGCCTACTATGGTTTTGGCCAACAAAATCAGACCTGCACAGGTACCAAAAACAGGTAAGCCTTTCTCGATTTTCGCCTTAATCGGCTCAAACAAGTCTAAATCATGCAAGAGTTTGCCCATGACTGTCGACTCTCCACCCGGTAGGATGAGCCCGTCTAAGTCAAAGTGAGTTTCCCAATCTTGCCGATTTCTGATTTGCACCGTTTGGACACTAAGGGAATTTAAAACCTGCTCATGTTCCGCAAAAGCACCTTGAAGAGCCAGTATTCCGATTTTTGTCATCTATTTTCCTCGCTCTGCCATCAAGATTTCTATTTCATCCTTATTGATACCAACCATGGCTTCACCCAAATCTTCTGACACTTGTGCCAAAATATCAGGACGATCAAAGTTAGTCACTGCCTTGACAATGGCTTCCGCACGTTTTTTGGGATCTCCTGACTTGAAAATACCAGAGCCAACAAAGACACCTTCAGCACCCAACTGCATCATAAGCGCAGCATCCGCTGGTGTCGCTACACCACCAGCCGCAAAATTGACAACTGGCAACTTGCCATGTTCATGGACATAACGGACCAAGTCAATTGGTACCTGTAAGTCTTTGGCAGTAATGTAGAGTTCATCATCTCTGAGATTTTGAATGCGACGAATCTCTTGATTCATGAGTCGTAAGTGGTGAACTGCTTGGACAATATCACCTGTACCCGGTTCACCTTTGGTACGAATCATTGATGCCCCTTCAGAAATACGACGAAGGGCTTCACCGAGGTCCTTGGCTCCGCAGACGAAAGGCACATCAAACTTGGTTTTATCCACATGAATAAGGTCATCGGCAGGCGTCAATACCTCACTCTCATCGATATAATCAATCTCAATCGCTTGCAAAATCTGTGCTTCCACAAAATGACCGATACGTACCTTGGCCATAACTGGAATACTGACAGCGTCCTGAATTTCCTTAATCATCTTAGGATCACTCATACGTGACACACCACCAACCGCACGAATATCAGCTGGAATACGTTCCAAGGCCATAACCGCAGCTGCTCCAGCTGCTTCTGCAATACGTGCTTGCTCAGGATTTTGAACGTCCATGATGACGCCTCCCTTAAGCATCTGTGCCAAATTTTTATTTAAGTCGTAACGATTTGTCATAGCAATCACCTCATATGTTTTTATGACCCTTATTTTACACAGGATAACTTTTGAAGAAAAGTAGCTCTTTCACAAACTGTATGGGGACAATTTAAGCATCTATTGTCAGAATGGACAGAATAATCACTAAATTAGAAGGCTTGCTTCTATAGGTTTTACTGCTTTTTTAGTAAATGAATACAGGTTATGACATCTTAGTTTATAGACCATAATCTTTACTAAATTTTTTAGTTAGCTAACAGCAACTTTCTTTGTAAATCACAAAAATACTCATCTTCTACTTTAAGAAAACTTTAGGCTTTGCTTTATATACTATAACCATCCTAAAACTTTTCTTTTTCATAATCTCCTAAATTCAGGGCTCAGGTCCTGGATTTTTTTTGCGTTTAAGAACCATTGGAGGAAAAAACTGTGAAAAATTTTCCCAATAAAGAGTTGTGTAAGCCTTTTCTTATTTTAGGCTAAATGTCTTAAATTCTATTGAAACACGATTAAATTAAGTTATAATAGGATTTAGGAAAAGGAGGAAAATTATGAAAGTACATTCTAATTTTGCTGGACAACCATCCAAAAAACGTCTACTTGCATTTTCATGTGCAACTGCCCTTGCAAGTTTTGCCATCATAGCAAGACCTGCCTTTGCTGAGGAAGCTAAAGCTGATAGCTCACCAAACCTTGACACGACTGCTGCTACAACTGCCAATGTGGAAACGACAGCAGACCTTGTCGAAGCAAAAGTTGTCGAAGCACCAGCTGCTACTGAAAATACCGCCAACACTGAAAGCACTACAATTGTCTCAGAGCAAGCCACAACTTCTACAGCAAGCTCTGAAACTACCAGTGAAATAGCTTCAACAACTACTAGCCAAGCTCCTGCAGAATCAGCCAAAGCTCAAACACGTGAAGCTGTAACTACAGACCGAGCTGCTAGTGAGACTGCTACATCTACAGAAACTTCGAACAGTGAAACAAATGTCACTGGTGGTCATTACTACAGCGATAAGCATGGATACTGGCATTACAAAGATGCTAGCGGTAAAGATCTAACTGGACCACAAACCATCGATGGCGTTAAGGTCTACTTCAATCAAGGCGGCGTTCAGGTTAAAGGGGACTTTGACTGGGACGGTCACTATTATGACAGAGACTCTGGTGCTCTTGTTACTAATAAATTCGTTGAAAATTATGGTAGAACCTATTACGTTGATGAAAATGGTAACAAGGCAATTGGTTCCAAAGAAATTGATGGAGCGTGGCATTATTTTGATCAGTATGGTGAACAAGTTGAGGATAGGTTTGCTCCTAATGGCCGTTATTATGACAAATATGGTAAACAAGTAGATTTTGGTACTAACCGCTATTTCGAATTAAACGGGGAATGGTACTATGCTGGAAATGATGGTGCTATTTTAAAGGGACCACAAACCATCGATGGCGTTAAGGTTTACTTCAATCAAGGCGGTGTTCAAGTTAAAGGTTATTTTGTCAGAGATGAGGGAGATAATAAATCTCGATACTACGATAAGGATTCTGGCGCTCTTGCCACCAATCAATATGTTATCGCTTACAATCCTTACAAACATCGAAATGAACGTTATTATGTTAACGACCAAGGAATTCGGTTAACCGGTCCTCAAACAATTGACGGTAAACAAGTCTACTTCGATAAATACGAGGGAAGCCAGATTTTCGACAATTTTGGTGATGATGGTTACTTTTACGATCAAGACGGTATTCGTGTCAACCTTGGTACAAATCGTTATGTTCAGGTCAAAGGAAATTGGTACTACGTCGGTAACGATGGAAAGATCTTGAAAGGTGAACAAACTATTGATGGTGCTCATGTCTACTTTAACTACAACGGTATCCAAGTTAAGGGAGATTTTGACTATTACAATCAATTTCACGATAAAGACTCTGGAAATCTAGTTACTAATCGTTTCGTAACAGTTAAAGACAAAACCTACTTTATCGGATCCGATAGCAAGGCCATCAAAGGAGCAACAGTCATTGACAACACTGAATACTTCTTTGATGAGAAAACTGGAGCCCAAGTCAAAGGAAATTTCGCTACTAACGATAAATATTATGATGGAATCACTGGTGGTCTCGTAACCAATAGTTATGTCCAAGTCGACAAGGACTGGTACTACGTAGGCAATGACGGTAAACGGCTTAAAGGTTCTCAAACCATTAACAATGTTCCTGTATACTTTGACCCTTATGATGGTAAACAAGCCAAAGGTGTCTTTGGCGATGATGGCTACTTCTACGACAAAGATTCTGGTGCTAAAATAGACCTTGGTACCAATCGCTACGTTTACATCAACGACAACTGGTACTACCTTAATGGAGAAGGAAAAATCCTTAAAGGCGATCAAACCATTGACGGGGTACAGGTTCACTTTGATCCATATTATGGCAATCAAATTAAAGGAGAATTTACTGATAGTAATGGGTATGCGGTTAAAGCAAACTCCTACACTAGCCCAGTTAAATTCTACGGTAAAGATTCCGGCGCTCTTGTAAAAAATCAATACTTCAATAATAATGGTAAATGGTACTATGCAGATGCACAAGGGAACATCCTAACAGGCCCACAAACCATTGATGGGGTACACGTTTACTTTGACTCTTATGGAGTTCAAGCTAAAGATACTGTTCTTGATGGTTACTACTACGATAAAGATAGTGGCGCAAGGAAAGAACTCCCTCGTGATCAGTTTATTAAGATTGGTAAGGATTTATACTACCTTAGCAGTAATGGACGAACTGGGGAAATAACTATTGATGGTAAGGATTACTATATTGAGCAAAACGGAAGGGTCCTTCGTGGTTCCTTTAACGTATATCAAGAGCCACCTTACTATGATGACGAAACTGGCGAAGCTGTGAAAAAAACTGGTTTTGTTAAATCTGATGGCCGTTGGTACTATATAGAGGAAGACGGCAAAAAAGCTAAAGGTCTTAAAGAAATTGATGGGAAATTATATTACTTCTCTAACAATCCAATGAACAAATACGAAACGCACGACCAGGCTAGAGGAGAAATTATAAGACCTAAATTTTACATTTCATTCCCAAATAGAGCAGAAAACAACCCAACTTACTACTTTGACACTGAAACTGGAGCTGCGGTAACTAACCAATTCATCTATGCAGATGGACACTGGTACTACTTCGGTAAGGATGGTAAGGCTCTCCTCTTCGATCAAGTCATCAATGGTCAACATCTCTACTTTGATTATGAAGGTAAGCAAGTGAAGGGCGATTTCGTAACAGACTACAAGGGAACTCGTTATTACGATGAAAACTCTGGTGAGCTCGTCACCAACCAAACACGTACCATCAATGGTGTGACTTATCACTTTGATGAAAATGGACGTGCGAAGCAAGTGTAAAACAGGTCATAAAATTGACTCATATTAATCTCATGAGTTATTCAAACTAAAAAAACAACCAAAAAGCCCAAATCAAAATATTGATTTGGGCTTTTTGGTAGGTAAAGAATTATTGGTTCTTTTTCAATCTTTTTAAGTGTTTATATAAACCGAAGGCACGGTCTAACTTCATGGATTCGATGGGACGTTTGCCCTTGATATAGAGATTACCATTGGTCGCATTCATCAAACCCGTTTTTGAAATCGCATAACCAGTCGTCATGCCGCTATAAAGGAGTTTTTCAAGTTTCTTGGCATCTAGGACTCTGCTTGAAGAGTCAAGGCTACCATTTTCCGCTTCGTAAATATCCACAAGTCTCTTAAACTTATAAGCCGTTTTTATGGACATGTCACCAGCGCTTCCCTTAGAGTAATAGCGATAAAGATTTTGTGGGCTCAAGTCCACTGAAGCTGCCTCAGGGCCACTAGGTGAGTAGGGCTGGAGTTTGATAAAGGTGTTTAGCTTTCCGATATCAATGTGTGATTCGCTGTCATTTTCCCTATGAATTGGCAGTGCAATCTTATCCACATTTTCCTTACGTCTAATCGTTGCTAACAATTCATAAGGCTCAACTCTTAGAGTTTTGGAAAATTTTTCCAGAGTATCTAGTGAAACAGTCCCTCTTTGCTTGATTAAGTTATAGTTGGTTTGTGCCATGCCAGATGACACCACAAAGTGCGTCATGCGTTCTCTGACTTCTTCAGCATCCATAGTCTCTGTGATATGTAATTTCTTACGAATATTATTCCACAGGTTTTGCGTGACCTGGTCAGGCTTTCTTGGAAACTCAAAAACTTCATGCTGGTTGTCTTGAGATAAAAGCATACCAAGTGTGATATTTTTCTTGGTCACCTTAGCCAGACCATTAGTAATGGTTACAATCTTTGGAATATTTCCCTTAGGCTTGTTCATAAAAAGCATCCGTAAGCTTCCTGAAGGAATTCCCGTCGCTTCGGAAAGCTCTCTGTAACTCTTCTTATCTTTCCAATAGTCGCCCATCCGAGCTTTCTCTGCATTTTCCCAGAAAAGTTGCTTAAGAGGCTTAAGATCGCTCGGACGATTTGAAATTAATCGTTTTGACATCATTGTCTCCCTCTAAAATTGCTGTTTAAGTATAGTCCGCCACTATTATCTCATATTTTTAACAAAATTAAAAACTATTTTTTAAGCAAATTCTCATTGTACAACTTTAACGACAATAGCATTTTAATATCTCTACTAGAAATCAACCTTAAAACTCCCCTCGTACACGCAACGAAGGGAGTTGTTTTGCTAATAATTCCAATTAACCAAGAGATAAATGAGGCTTGAGCCAAACATATCAGCCAAGGCATGGACTAGGAAGAATGGAAGCAGGTTTTTGACCTTATATTTATAAAGAAAATAATAGAGTAGACCAAATACCACACCGATAACCAGAGCCCATAGCATACCCTGATAGGTGTGGAAGGACACACGGACAAGGGTTGAAAAGAGCAAGACCCACCACTTATACTTGTCCTTTACTGAGGTCAAGAGTCCTAGGAAGAAAAATTCCTCGTAGAAACCGTTAAGCAATCCGTAGGTAATAGCCATAGGTGACAAGGCCAGAAACTTATTAAGCACAGCCATAGGACTAATAAAGGCTAAAACTTGAGGACTAAAGTAGTTATACTGGCCTGACAGCGTGCTGACCATATCGGCCAAGAGACCCATGATAGCGAAAATAAAAGGTACCCAAAATAGGACAGACCACTTTAGACGGATAGGCAGTTGCTTGAAGTCAAAATGACGGATCCAAAGATAGACGAGGGCCAAGGACAAAAGAATCAGTTGTAAGCTGAAATTACTTGAGTAGGCTGCTCCTTTGCTAACCGTATTTGTCGCTGTTTCAGTCATTGTTGTGGAAATGGTTGGCGACAGACTAGCCATATACAACTGGGTCGAACGCACGATAAACTGTCCAAACATGATGAGCGTTACCATACCGATGTCGAACCATCTCAGTTCCTTAAGTGGTTGCTCGGGATGGATTTTCTTTAGTAATGACATTGTCTTCCCTTCCTCCTCGTATCTACAACAAAAGCTCGTTTTTTCTTTAAGCTTATTATAAGTCATAATCCTTAAATTAACACTAACATTTGCAGAAAAATTAGTATTTGATTCGGAAAAAGAAAAAGCAAGGAAGGCATCTTCCCTTGCTTCAATCTAATGATTAATCGTTCTTTTTGACGACGCTCACAAGTACAATCAGTTGGAATACTGCTAAAACAAGGAGAACTCTAAACCCATTTTGGCTCCCCTGAGCTGTTGCTTGAGCAAAGTCAATCTTATGATTGGTTTGACTTAAGGCAACAATGAGAGAAGCAAGCGTTGTTCCTACTGCTCCTGCAAATTGTTGGAGGGTATTGAAAATCGCATTGGCATCAGCTCGTTGGTCCAGTGGTAATTGCTTTTGTCCGTTAGTCATAATATTACCAAAGGCCACTCCTAGTCCCGTCATGAAAATCATGTAAAAGACAAGAATCAAGGTATTTGAAAGCGAGAGACCAAACAGAGTAAAGAGCAGCTGAGCAAGGACGATTAGACTGGCCCCAATCAAAATTGGTTTACGTGCCCCCATCTTATCAAGAATAATACCTGAGAAGGGAGCAAATCCAGCACCAATGATAGCACCCGGAAGAATCATCAAAGCAGCGAGAGTTGTATTAGAGTGGTTAACCAATTGCACATAGTTAGGTAAAATAAAGCTCATACCGAGCGATCCCAATTGCAAGGTAAAGAAAGCAGCGATATGGCCAGTAAGGCGAGGATTCTTCAGAATAGCGAGATTAATGATTGGATTTTCCAATTTCATAGAGCGCCAAACCAGAAGGATCAGCCCCAAAATACCAAGGACAAGCCAGCCAAGCACTGAGAAACTAAGAAAAGCATGATCTGCCATCCCGTGAAGGCCTAGAATCAAGCCCAAGAAAAGAAAAATGATGGCAAACAGGCTAAGAATATCAAAGGATTCACGTTTAACCTCACTCTTTTGCTCAATCGAACGAAGCCCTGCAATCAATGAAGCCAAGAGAATAGGAAACTGAACAAGGAAAATAGACCGCCAACCAAAGTGTGCCGTTAGAAGACCACCGACAGTTGGGCCAATGGCTGGTGCAACTGCTGTAATCAGTGTACCAACCCCCATCATAAGACCAATCTTACGACTTGGTACCCGCTCCAAAATGATGTTAAACATAAGAGGAAGGGCGAAACCAACTCCCATACCTTGTACCAAGCGGCCTAGGACAACAAAGCCAAAGTTAGGGGCTATAAAGTCGATAAGGACCCCCAAGACCGACAGAAGATTGGCGACCAGAAAGATTGATTTCATCTTAAAGGAACGCTTGAGGTAAGCTGATAAGGGCACCACGCAAGCAACGACTAATAGGTAGATGGTTGTGACCCACTGAACGGTTGATGTTGTTACTGAAAATTCCTTCATCAAAATTGGGAAGGTAATGTTCATGGCTGTTTCACCAGCCACTCCACAAAAGGAAAGGACACCTGTCGCAAAGATGGCAGACAAGACCTTAGTGGAGATTTTTTCATATGACATAAGTATTTCTCCTCTGATGACGATTAAAGATTACGGTAGTGTTGTAAGATTTTGAGAAAGATTCCTCTTTCTTCAGCCGAAAATTGTTGGGCAAACTCTTCCTCTTCCGCCCGAAGATAGGTTTGACAGGCAGAAGCAATCTTAACTGCCTTATCCGTTAGCACAACTGCTTTTTGCCTAGCATCTTTCGATGAGGTATGACGTTCGATCAAACCTTTTTTCTCCATCCGCTGTAAGAGGACCGTTGTTGTCGAACGCTGAATGTTGAATTCATGCTCAATGTCCCTCTGAAAGATTTCTTGTTTCTCATGATTCATTATAAAATCAATGACAGCCATCTGATTTCCCGTCAAACCAAATCGCTTGGCGAACTGGTCAAAGTGACGCATCATGTTATTATTGGCTTGTTTTAACAAACGTCCAAAATGGTCCAAAAGTCTACTCCTCAATTATATTGTTAGCTAACTAGCATATTAAGTATAGGAGAATTTTAGCCCAATGTCAATATCACTTTCAACGGATGACAAAAAAACTCAAGGACTTATAGCCCTTGAGTTACTTTACGTAATCTTTTGTGACAGGAATTTCCTTAATCACACGCGCCGGATTTCCACCAAGAACCACATTGTCGCCAAAAGACTTGGTGACAACTGCTCCTGCTCCAGCTACTACATTATTCCCCAAAGTAACGCCTGGAAGAATAGTCACGCCTCCACCGGCCCAGAAATTATCACCAATGGTAATGGGTGCTCCATATTCAATGCCTGAATTACGCTCGGTTGGATCAAGCGGATGCAAAGGCGTCAAAAACTGACAATTAGGGCCAATCATAGCATTGTCACCAATCGTGATAGGACAGATATCCAGTATGGTCAAGTTCCAGTTGGAATAGAAATTTTCACCGATATGGATATTAACACCGTAGTCTGTAACGAACTGAGGATTCATGGCAAGATTCTCACCAGTCGAACCAAACCAAGATTTGATAATCTCCGCCCTTTTGAGACGGTCAGGTTCAGCATTAAAGGCCATTTGCTTTTCTCTCGATTTAGCTGCTAGGGCACGTAACTCAGGGTCGCTAGGTTTATAAAAATCACCCGCAATCATTTTTTCATATTCTGTCGGCATGGCAAACTCCTTTTGTGATTGTACTTCTATATTTTAGTATAGAATTGATGTCACCACAAGTGAATAGATATAAACTAGCCTAACAATCTCAACTAAAAAAACATTACAAAATATGAATTGTAACCATAGCTCCGTTATTTTCATTAGAAAGTCTCAGTTCCCAATCATGAAGTTCTACGACCCTTTTTACAAAAGATAACCCTATACCAAAATGGTGATTTTGAGAGTCGTTCTCAGATTGATTGTCTTGGTAAAAGAGTAATCCTACATTATCAATCATATTAGCCGAGAACCTTGAGCCATCATTCCAAACCGATAATACAATTTTATTTTGCTCATATGATAATTTTATAACTATTCTTGGCACCGTTGATTTACTATAGGACATTGCATTATTCACAAGATTAGTGATTGCTCTTAAGAATAATACTAAGTCAATATAAATAGTAGTATCAGATGGTGTTTCATTCAATACTTTTAAAACACAAGTCCCAGTTGTAAGAGGAGATAGTTCCCTAATCAAACATGTTGAGAGCTGCTCCGAAGTAATATGCTCTTTATTGATATTATCTTTATAAAATGTTTTTGAATATTGAATAAATTGATTAAAATAATTATCTAGCTGTTGACTTGAAGATTCGATATCTAATAAGCATTGAGTTAACTCAGGAGACAAATCAAATGTCTGAAGATACTCAGCATTACCTGAAATTATTGTTAGAGGTGTCTTTAAATCATGTGCTGCGGAAGACACTCTGAACATTAGCTCTTGCTTTTGTTTCTTCTCTTTTTCAAGCATCTTCTGAATTTTATCCTGCATCTTCATAATATGTTCTTTTGTCTCAATAAATTCAAATAACCTTAGTGGCTTAGAGTATTTGTTATTGTCTGAATATAAGCTTTGTTCATATACTGTCTTCATCTCTATCTGAATTTCATATAGAAGTTTTTGTACATTTCTTACAATTATAACAACTAAAATGACACAAAGATAAATCCACGAACTAACACTAAAAAACATAGTAAAGCTATTCACATTGTTAGCATTAATTCCTTCAACTGCTGTAAATAGGGCAGGAATGATATAAAAAAAACAAATGCATATCAGAAATTGAAAAATAATTTTCAAATAAGTTGCTCTTATCAACTGCTTTAATGTTATTGATTTTGCCATTTATATCCCCCACCCCAAAGAGTTTTAATTGGATCAATACCATAAGGTTTTAATTTTTGTCGAATCTGATAGATATACTCTGTGATACTTCGGTACTGAACTTCTGAACTTTGAGGGTACAAATATTCATAAAGCTCCTCTACACTAAAGATTTTAGTTTGATAGGTAAACAACAAATATAATAAATTAAACTCCCTTCTCGAAAGAGAAATACTATTACCGTCTACCATTAATTCCTTTCCTACCCTATCAAATTGAAGTAAACCACTAGTCTCAGTATCTCCGACAGAAAGTAGCCTTTTATCTCGTCGAATATGCATTTTGACTCTTGCAACCAACTCCTTCATACCGAATGGTTTGGTAATAAAATCATCTGCACCTATTCCAATAGCTTCAACAATATCTTCTTCAAGGTTTTTAGCAGTAATAAAAATTATAGGTGTTTGAATCTGACTTCTGATACTACTACAAATATCAATACCACTCACTGGCATCATTATATCCAGTAAAATCAAATCAAATCCTATGAAGTCACATAGGTTAATATCTTCAACAGAATTTCTAGTTTCAACTACATAAGAGTTTTTCTCCAGAATATTCTTAATCAATCTTAAAACTTTTAAATCATCGTCAATAACTAGAATCTTAGACTTTACCATTTTTTTCCTCGTACGTTTTGAATATATTGTAACATAATTAAAAATCGAAAATACATTTCAAAATTAGCATATTATTGATAGTTCAATAAATTGAGCTTCTACCAAATCTTAATAATGCTCATTTTAAAGTAATAGAATATGTGTTCCAAAGTCTTGTATTTATTTTTCAATCAATCTATCTAAATTCGATGTTGTCTCATCTAAAAAAATCTTTATTTGACTTACTTTAAAAATTCCTTTCTAATAAGGTAATAATTCGTAAAGAATAACCCAATAAGCCAAATTATGAATACAATAAAACGCATTATAGAGTAGTTTGTATGTATTAGCTGAAAAACTAAATCATATATTATTACACTTGAAGCTATTGGTAAAATCCTATCTATAAAAGGCAACACCAGTATAGGAAATAATAGCAAAATTGCAAGTGCAATCATTGAATTACCACATAAAAAGGAAAAAGAGTAACCCGCTAAAAAGTATATAACTGAACCAAACAAGTAATAATAAAAATTTACTTCACTATGAGTACCCTGACTAAATATCATTACTATTAAACCTGCTAATACTGACTGTGTTAGACATTCTAGTAGGTCTATTAATAATATATATAATGTAGCTTTCACCCTACTTCCGTTGTTCAGGTAAACTTGCTTATAACTTTGTGTTCTCAATTCTACACTTGCATTTAAAACTCCATTCCCTAAAAAAGAGAACGATATTATAGTTAATAAAACAGAACTGTTAAAAGTGATAGAATCTCCATTAACTTCGAATTTTAGATATCTTAATAAACTTATTATAATAACAAATACTAACTGAAATAATAAATAAACCTGTATAGGGAATAAACTATATTTTTTATAAAACAAGCTATGCAATTGGCTTTTCATTCTTCTTCCCCCATTTTATTTTTTCTAAATAAAATAAACAAATCGTAGTAAGGAAAGTTTCAAATAATAGAAGAATCGCTCCATATAATTGAGTTGTTTGACCGTCTTCTATCCTACCAAAAGCAAAAGACTTAGCTCCAATTAAAGGTAATAAATTATCTAAAATAGGAGAAATTACCCTAAGTATGCCTGATAAAGAGAAAACTAACAATAAAACTATCACAATCAAAGAAGGAATTGATCTTTTTGTTATTTTTACAAGTAATAGAGAGAGTAAATTAAGTGTAATTGTAAAAGCTCCTATTCTAGTGAAAACATCAAGCATTAAGCCTATAGACAGAATACTTTGTAACTTACTAACTAACATGAATTTTAGAAGTAATGCATTTAATAAAAACAACGTAAAGGTCGTCATTATTGAAATAACAACTATACTAAATATCTGTGAAAACAATCTTATTTTCCAGTTAGCACAAATTAGTGATGAAAAGTCATCCTCACCAAATTGATAATCAGTTGCTAGAATTAATGCTGACAATATAGGTAAAAATACTACGGTTGCTTGATACGGAGATGATAAAATAGCATCTCTCACCGTTCTATAGGGAGTTTCAATTACATTTGGATCAATATTTACTGAGTTTGCAGCACCGGTGTGTAGTGCATTAATGACTTGAATATTTTGATATGTAAAAAACAAACTAACTACAACTAAGATAAATAATCCCATTTTAAATAAAGTTAGATGGCTATATTTATATAAATACCCCTTTATAACTTGACTTAACATTTTACACTACTCCTTTCGTGTACAGAGCTAAAATAGGCGTTTTCAAAACTATCATATTGCTTCAATACTTGCTCACGTTTATCATTTAGAACAACGTGACCATTTGAAATACCTACAACTCTATCTACGGTTAATTCAAGTTCGCTCATATAATGGCTAGTTAATAATACTGTTTTTTCTTGTTTCACAAAGTCTTTGAGAAACTCTCTTAACCAACGTATTCCCTCTGGGTCCAACCCATTAATAGGTTCGTCTAAAATCAAAATATCGGGGTCTGCAAGTATTGCTGTTGCTAAACCTAATCTCTGCTTCATTCCTAAAGAATAATCTTTGATTTTTTTCTTACCAACATCTTTTAATCCAACAATTTCTAAACATTCAATACAACGTTGCTTACTGAGTCCACAAGAAAGTGCAATCCATCTTAATTGCTCATAACCAGTTCTACTTGGATAAGGTTGATAACTATCTAAAAAAGTTCCTACTATAGAGATTGGCTCAGCTCCTAACTCACTATATGTTGTTCCCAAAATAGTTGCCTTTCCACTATCAGCTGACTCCAATCCTAATAGTATTTTTATTAGGGTTGATTTTCCAGAACCATTAGGTCCTATCAAACCAGTAATCTCACCTTTATTAGCATGAAAAGTTATATTTGATAATACAACTTTGTCATCATACGTTTTATTTAAATTAGTAATATTAATCATTTTGTTTTCCTTTGACGAATAGAACCTTTTGAAATTTTGACAAACTAATGCTCTCACCAATAGGTTTACCATCAAGTTCCACCCATGCATATGCAATAAAAGAGGAAGTTTTAAAATCTGAAACCCAATCTGGAGAACGTCTTGTTATAGCGAAGGTACCTTTCACTATAATTGTAGTTTATCAATATATTTTCGGAAAAAAATCAGAGTTAATAGTTTTACATATTTTTAATTAAAAAATATTCTGAGATAGTCTTTAAACATCTGATTTTAGATAAGAAATAATCCACAAAAAAATCCCAAGTGCACAAGGCAACTTGAGATTAATGAGTTCTTTTTTGACAGAGCTTTTTCAATTGCTGAACATCCACCTTAGAACTATCCATCAAGGGAATGGCATCGATCGTATGCCAGTACTTGGGCTGCTCAGTGGCTAGTAAAACACTAGCAATCGACTTCTTAGCTTCCGATAAAGATATACTGTCTTTTAAAACAAGAAAGGCATGCACTTCATCACCAGCCAGATGACTGCTCAACTTGAGACAAAAGTCATCTATTACGAAAGAACAAGAGAGTAGTTTTTGTCTGATAGTTGGCAAATGCAACTTGGTTCCAGCATAATTAGCCCAATCAGATGGTCGCCCTTCCAAGATTAATCCTGCTTTTGAAAAATGACCATAGTCTTCTACAGTATAAGGGCATCTTACTCCGACAGCTGCATAAGGAGTCGTAACATAAATTTTATTGTTTTTCAGCTTTATTTGAACATTTTTAAAAGCTCGACCAACTAAATTGGGATTGTCTAAAATCTCTCTACCCTTACACCAGCTGATAAAACTTAATTCACTAGCGCCATAAAAAACAATAATGTCGCAGGTCGGTTGCCTGTCATAAAGGTCACGAATCAGAGGAACTGGCAAGGTTTGAGAAGAACTGATGATATAAGACAAGTCAAGCTCCCTACTGTTTAAATGACTTGCTAGAACTTGTAGAAGGCTTGGTAAGAGATACAGATGACTAACTTGGCAGGTCTGACATAATTGCACCCAACTTCTCGGAGATGGTTTATCACTAATAATCAATTGCCCACCTTCATAAAGGACAGCCAAGGCCATGTTAAGGTTCCCTGAAAAACTAAAATTGCCTTTTAAAAATAAGGACGTTTTCTGGTCCATATGAAAAATGCGATTTTGCTCAGCAAAAAAGTCCACCCAAGAGGAAATGGTTCGCCACAAAATCTTGGGTTTCCCACTTGTTCCCGAAGTCAAGATTCCAAAATCTGCTTCTAAACGTAAATCGGAGGCACTCGCTTCAGACGCTAAGGCCTGTTGGATCTCTGGAGACAAATTAGGATGGCAAATAACAGGTTTTATGCCTAATGATACAGCTACTAAAAATGTCATCAACTGTTCAAGCGGACGGTGTTCTACGATAAAGCAAACATCAGATGACTTTGAATCAAGTCTTATTTGATTCATCATCCTTAATAAATCACAGTAAGTGTAAGATTTGTCATCAATAACTAAAGCCTGCCGATGAGGAGCCTCTTGAGCCCAAGCTTTTATTTTTTGAATCATATTAAGCTTCCACCCTCTCAATGAGAAAAGAAATACCAACTCCTCCAGCACCGGCAATAGCACAAAGTCCATATCGTCCCTTTTGTAAACGGAGCGCCTGCATTACATGTAAAAGATTGATCGCCCCCGAACAACCATAAGGGTGGCCATAAGCTAAGGCACCACCAAATAGATTGTAGTGATTGACAGCTTCTGGGAAATGCCTTTCAAAGATACAATCAATCACTGAAAATGCTTCATTCCATTCAACAGCATCTATATCCGACATTGAAAGATTGACTTTCTTTAATAATTTTAGAGTTGCTTTGTAAACTAATTCAGGACTAAAACGAGGATCTCCTGCTACCTGAACCATGTCACAAATCTTAAACTCACCGACTTGATGGCTCAATAAAAGAAAAGCAGCACCATCATGTGTTAAACAAGAGTTTGCGGCACTGGTCAGACTATCTGGACCTAAGATTGGAGGAATTCGACTTAACAGTTTTTCTGAAATCTTAGGTCGAATCCCCTCATCCTTTTTCTCAGGCATTTCTAGGATAACAGGAGATAGAGTCCCTGTCTCCAAGGCCTTCTGCGCTTTAGCATGGCTCTTTAGAGTCCATTGATACAATTCTTTTTGAGTAACCTGATATTTTTGAGAGACCCGTTCGGCTCCTCTTATCATAGCTAGAGAATCCGTACTATCTGGTGAAAACTGAGCAACGTAGTAACTCCCTGTACGATCATCCTTGTCGGCATAAGTTCGCAAAGGTTGTAAGGATGAACTTTCAATACCGCCTGCAATAATATTTTCCGATAAACCAGCCTTTATCTTAGCAAAAGCAAAACCTAGGGCGGCGCTTGCTGAAGCACACTGCATATCAATAGTTGTCGCAGGAACAGTTTCAGAATAATCGGACAAAAGTCCAGTTAAACGACCAATATTGCCACCTGTTCCAACAGCATTTCCGCAAATAATGTCATCAATGTGACATTCTGGATAACGCTTCTTTAAGGCATTTAAAATCCCAGCACCTAAATACTCTGGTCGCATACTGGCGTATTGCTTTTGAAACAGTCCAATGGGTGTCCTTAATCCCCCTTGAATATATACATCTACCATTAAACACTCTCTCCTTTTACAATGATAGTATCCCCTCTACACAGATAGAAGTCCTTTTGATGACAATAAAGTGATAATCTTTCTTGCGCATAGGCTGGGGCTAAAAAACGTAAGGATAAGACAGAAACTCTTTGTGGTAGGACCTGTCTCAAATAGTCTAAATAAAGACAGGCTGGGATTAAAAAGGGAGCCTGCTGATGCAAAGGATTGTAATCTCCAATAGCTCTTACAAACTGCAGAATATCTGCCTTGGTAAATTGCACGTTCGATAGAAAAGTAGCTGAGGTTAGATCTAGTTTATCATGTGATTTCCTTCCAAAAAACGAAGGTCTCTCCAATAAAAAGGTTGCTCTTAATTCCTCTCCACCTTGTACGAGTAACATCTGCCGCAATCTTTTTTGATGTCTTAAAATGAGAGTTTGATCTACTGCTTTCGTTTCTTGCCATCTTAGTTTTACGAGTAAACTATCTTTGGGTAAATCTGTATTCGATGATATCAATAGTGAAAATAATTTTCTCATCATCATTCTCCAGTAAAAAATATGAATAAACCTATAAAAATATATAAGTTAACCATTTTATACTATAAAAAACTGGTCATATTGTCAATGATGAGTCAAAGGTGCAAATAGAAGTGAGTCAAATGGCATGAATTTGCTAATGAACAAAAAAATCCCAAGTGCCATAAGCAACTTGAGATTTTCTTTCTGTCTGGGCATGCCTGAGTGATTCAGGTCTTTTGATTATTTTTCTTTTTGATCTTTGTGATCTTTTTTATTTTTCTTCTTACGTCCGTTACGGCCAAGTCCTAGACCTGTTACCGATACGGTAAAGCCTGCGATGTTGATGGTTTCTTCAATCTTGCCCTTGCCTACTTCGTCTTCATTTGAAAGGTTAATTGGCATCTTGTGTTTAGAGCCAGTACCTTCTGCTTGGTTGGCAACAGGTGCTTCAAAATCATCACCAGGGCCATAAGTTGTTGGACCGTCATGAGATTCAGAAGCTTCTTCGACTTGGTCAAGTACTTCTAAATCTTGAACATCTTCAACGACAATGTCATCTGCCTTATCTTCCTTAGGCTTACCGTTAATATCGCCTGTAAGTGGGATATAGACAACTGTTTCTTCGAGATTACGTTGTCCAACGGTCTTACCTTCAACTTTATCCTTGTCAGCGCTGTAGCCTTCCACTTCAGGTGTGACAACTGTTTCAAACTGACCTTTATTTGAAGTCCAGTAGCTTGAACCGAGTTCTTCACCTGTCACCTTATCAATGGTCAAACTACGTGTCCATTGAGCGGTTTGGATGTTATTGGCAGGAAGGTCTGCTTGGCCATCACTTGATTCGTAGAGAACTGTGAAGGTGACATCTTTGATATAGTTTTCACGTTCTGGCCATTTGGCACCATCTGGATCTGCTGGGTTAATTGGTTTACCAGCTTCTTGGATGTTATCTGGGCCTACTTGAACAGTACCATGACGAAGGGTAACCATGAAGTTTTGGTCAACGTGTGAATCGCCATCAAAGATAACGCCGTTAGTGAAACCATCTGCAAGGAGGGTGTAACCACGATCACTGTAGTACTTGATACGTTCGATTGTTGAGTAATCAATCACTTCACCTGATTTACCAAGCAAGTCAACAACTTCAAGTTTCTTACGTGTCGTACCATCAACATAGGTCACTGTAGCTTTCTGAGCATCTTTAAGGTAAGTAACTACTTCCAGAAGTTCAGGTGTTTCTACAGCAACATCCGTCATTCCAGCGATTTCCATACGGTCTGGTGTAAATCCAACAACTTCTGGAGAAGGAACTGCTGAGAAGCCTGTTTGCATGCTTGACCATGCTTCATAATTGATTGCGCCTGTCACAAGGTTAACATTAGCCAAACGTTTGAAATTAAGAACTTCAACATAATCGTCGCTTGCCAATCCGCCTTCTTCGAAGACATACTGAATAGTACGTGTTACATCAGCATGGTTTTCGAGTGACTCAACACTATTTGGCCAAACTGGGCTATTGACATCATTTGCATCGACGACTTCACCTGCAACTGGTGCTGGCATGTCTGGGTCTACAAGAACCAAACGTTCACGAAGAACCACTTCGAAGACTTGATCAAAGTCAGAATCACCATTATAAGTGTGGTCAAAGGCTTCTGCAAAGCCATCGTTGACGAGCTCATAACCTCGTTTAAGCAAGTTAGCGAGTTGTTCATCAGTAGAGTAGTCAATCTTCTCACCTGAGCTTCCGATGACTTCATCACGTGTCAACTCTGACTTGTCCATTTCATTCATGTAAAGGATGAGAGCTCTTTGTTCATCCTTAGCATAAACCACAGTGGTGTCTTGACCTGGATGTTCTGGCGTGATAAAGGCCTTTTCAGAGATATAACCAAATACATCTGGAACGACTGTTTCCATAGCCATGGTTGGATCTTCAGGATCGTTGTTGTAGCTTGGTGTAGAGGCGCTTTCAATTGGTGTACCATTCTCATCGACCGGAATAATCTTACCGAGTTCGGTATAAGTAACAGTATCTTCAACTTCTGGGAGGTCAGGTCTAACTTCCAAACCACCAGCTTGACGTTTATCTGCAAAGAAGCCTTCAACAACTGGGACGTCTACAACATCATAAGTGAAGCTGTCTTGATCCCATGTGCTCGTTTCTTCCACTTGGTTAAATTTACCATGGAAGCTGAAGCTGTCTTGGATATTGATAACAGGATCCTTGTAACCTGCACCTTGGAAGGTAACCGTTTGTTTGGTATCTTGAGTAATATCTTCCAAGATTGGCTCATAAACCAAGGTTTGGTCAAGACTGAGGTCAATAGGCAAGACCAATGCACTCTCAGCTTGGTAACCCGCAAGCTCTGGTGCCAATGTCTCAATAACTTGCGTAGCATCTTTAGGATCATTGGCAAAAGGAACAGGCTCTGCATCTGCGATTGGATTTCCAAAGGTATCAACAGGAATGATTCTACCAAGTTCCTTGTAGGTAACATTATCTGTAGCCTCTGGTTTATCAGGTGTTACCACCTGCATACCGGCAACTGCCTTGTCAGCATAATAACCTTCTATCACAGGAACAGTAACCTTAGCAAAGGTATGGCTGTCTTGGTCCCAAGTATAAGTGTCTTCTGCCTGATTATATTTACCAGTGAAGCTGAATTCAGACTGGATATTAACAGATGGTGTGGCTGCGCCAGCTCCCTTGAAGAAGACAGTTTGCAAGGTTGGTTGCGTCACATCTTCAAGGATTGGAGCGTATTCAATGAGAATGTCATCTGTCAAATTTTCAGGAAGAACACTCTCTTGGACTGGACGGTAGCCAGGAATATGAGGTACGAGTGTCTCACTGACCTTAGTTGGATTGTTGGCATCATTGTTAAAGGTTGGCGTTGGAACGTTCGGAATCAAGCGTCCGTTAGCATCAATAGGAATAATCTTACCAAGTGGCATGTAGGTAACAGTTTCTTCCATATTGTCTTCTGTTACATCTCTACCCTTAACGTCCACTTTATCGGCATAATAACCTAAAACAACTGGTGCGTAGATGTCATAATATTTTGTTTTGTTTGGAGACCATTCAGTTTCATCAACAAGCTCTCCTGAGACCTTGTCAAAGGTAAGGGTACGTACCCAATAAGCCTTTTGAACATCAGCTTCCGGAAGGTTGGCATTGCCATCTGTGCTTCTATAAAAAACCGTAAAGCTTACTTCTTTTTCGTAAGCATATTTAGATGGCCACTTAGGTCCATTGGGATTATTTGGATTGATTGGGGTATCTGGAACTTGATCATGATCAGGCCCTACTTTCGCAACATCGTGTTGCAAAAGAACGAACCATTCTTGATCATCAATATCTTTATCATCAAAAATGGCATCTTTAGGGAAATCATCCTGAATCAAGCCATATCCCATATCCTTGAAAGTCTGAATACGTGTTGCTGTCCCGTATTCAATAGCTTCACCTAATTCACCGGTCAATTGGTCACTAACCAAGTAAGCACCGGTTGTTTCATCAATATAGGTAATGCTGGCTTTCTTGAAAATTTTACGATACACAACCGGAGTATCGACTCCTGGTTTGTTCGGTACTACACTTTTAATATCTGTCATATAATCTTGAACAGCTGGTGTTGCTGTCTCACCCGCCTTTCGTGGATCTTTATTGTTATTGTTATACTGCTTAGTCAAAGCACCTGGAATATAGTCACCATCTTCAGTGACTGGGATAATGCGTCCCAATTTCTTATAGGTCACATGCTCCGTTACTGTCGGCACATAAGGTGTCACGACGTTAAAGCCTGCTTCTTTTTGGTCAGCGAAATAGCCCTGGACAAGCGGTACTGATATCTTAGGATAGGTAAAGCTGTCCTTGTCCCATTCAATTAAGCCAGTCTTAGCATCTCTAGTCCCTGTAAACACATGATTTTCCATGACTTCAGGGTCTGGTGTTTTAGAACCTGCTCCTTGAAAAATAATCTCTTGCTTTGATGGAATCCTCACGGTTTCTGATTGGGCATGATTATCAAAGAGGGCTTCGTCTGCTCTAGCAAAATCTAATGGAGAGGGGGCACTGTGGTCAGAGCGACTTTTTGGGTTAGTCAATAATTTAGAAAGATCTATAGTATCAACTAAATCAGAGTCCGCTGATTTATGTGCAATATGCTCTTCGGCAGTTCTTGCCGCTGCTTCAGTCGCATCTTCCCTATAGGCTCTCAAAAATACTCCCCCTTTCTTCTTTTTATGAGAAATAAAATCCTATACTTGCTAAGTTCTCATGGAAATCTTTTCTATTAAGATTTCATTTTCCCTCGGAGAAGCTAACAAGTTCTTATCAAAGATTAAAATTTTTGATATCTCTTATATATACTATAATACGAGAATCGAATTTTTACAAGTAAGGTGTAAGAACTTTAATCATTTTAACCCCTAAGTGAAAAAATAGTGCTT
>OBZA01000173.1_pt1 | contig 27446 bp, 24 predicted proteins | sample 1476871 | NCBI WGS metagenome assembly OBZA01 (sample SAMEA2580227, study PRJEB22360) | human gut metagenome | biome: human gut; feature: human-associated habitat; material: faeces | place: Denmark | collected 2008/2010
CATTTACAGTTTACTTGGAAACCGAAGGAGCTTCCTAGCCTGTCCCATGTGGCGGTCGGCCTCAAAATGAGTAATAGCCTTGATTTGATCCCCTTGAACAGACTTGCCATCCTCAGTATAAGGATTGACAGCAAAATTCCCGCTTCGAATAACTTCAGCAGCACTTGTGAAGAGCTTGATATTGTAGTCTAGCAAGGTTTCTAGGTCCTCCTTGTCATAGGTGACAGTCTTTTGTAAATCATAGTTCCCACCAGCCAGATGCTCTGTTTCTGAAGCCACAAAAAGTCCCTTATAGGTCAATTCCTTATGAGCCTGAGCTGCTAGCTTATCCAGACCAAACTGAGCTAGGTTAAGCTGTGGGTCCTGCATGTGAAGATACATGGCCCCAAAAAGCTGATCAGCATCCACCTTATAGGTCTGGCGGAGGGCTTCTAGATAGGTTACCAACTGCGGACTAAGGCCATTGTAGAATTTTTGAATGTCAAAGACATTTTTACCTGACTTGTAGTCAACGACACCCAGAGCCCCATCCGTTAAACGGTCCACACGGTCAATAATCCCTGTAATCTTGATGCTATTTGCTAAGAGCAAATCAAACTTGGCTTCCTCACGCTCAACCTTAACAGCCGCATTGTCACGCAAAACACTGGCAGTTGAACGGGCGATATCTTCCAAGATCTGACGAGACAAGCGACTCTCTTGGTCCTCGGTATAGAGAATTTCAAAGGGTTGTTCCTGATTGGTCTGAGCAATAGCCTTTTCCAATTTATCATCGAAGTTTTCTGACGAAGAATCACCCATCACACGCTCAAAGACACGGTGTAAATAAGTCCCGTGGTGTCGGGCATCTGGATGGATGGACTCCAACTCTTCAAGTCCCAAAACATAACGCAAGAAATAAAGATATTGGTTGTTATAGAAGGTCGTCAGAGCCGAAGCTGATAATTTTAGTGGTTCTTCCCCCGGAAAGACCAGCTGCATGACCTGATCATCCACCTTGGTCGTCGTCACATCGTAAATCACATTTGGAATCAAGACTTGCTCCTTATCAAGTCGCTTACGGAGATAACGCACAGCAACTGACCAGAACGTCTGCGTTTCCTTATCCAAATCATCATCTAGATGGCTGCTGTTAAGGGCAATGACAGTCGATAGGAGGTCCTTATAGTTCCCAATCTGGTCACCCTTAGCCTCGAAACGATTACGTCCCTTTTCAACCAAAGGAAGACCAAGGTCAAGAAGTTCCTTCAAATAAACCGACATGTCATCCTGCGTCTCATTGAGAATTTGTGGCTGACTAAGCACCAATTGTTCACTAGCCGCATTGAAAAGCGACATGGCCACAAAATGCCCCCGCTGACTATTACTCTGCGTAACAATATCCAAACTCCTATGCTCATCCGTCGCCTCATTGATACGACTACGTTCCTCGTCAGACAGGAGACTCTTATTTTGCCCTACCTTAGGAAAATGTGACTGGGTCATCCCCAAGGCAAAAACATAAGGAGCAGAGTGTGGTTGAATCAAATCGTATTTCTTCACATTAACCACATCGACAGTGGCTGGGACCGTACGGTAATCACAGGCCAACATTCCTGAACGCAAAATGGACAAAAAGTCGTCCACTGACAGAGTTTCTTCCCCAAAAATAGTCTCAACCTGCTCCAAGAGTTGTGTGAAAGCCTTCCAGACCTGTTCGTTCTGTTCTTTTTCGGCCTCACTGGCCTTGGCAGTCAAACTAGCCATCTGACTTGGCACTTGCACAGCCTCTAAAAAGACCACTAGTTTCTTGAGTAGACTAGAACCCTTTTGTTTGCGACTATTAAGCAACTTGTCCAAGGGCTCTACCAGTTGTAACCTTAAGGCATTGAGCTGGTCTAAATCATACTTATCACGACTATTGGCCGTAAAATCAGACAAGAACTTGTGACGCCCCTTGATATCTGCAAAATTGACATAATATTCAAAAAGATCTAAGTCCTCTTGAGCAAAACCACCATAGAGACCGGATTTTACGAGATTAAGCAGATCCTCAGCACGATAATTATAGCGCTTGATACGTTCCAGCGAATCCACAAACTGTACCAAAGGATGGCTAGACATGGTTTCTTCCTTACCGAAATAATAGGGAATATCAAATTTTCGGAAAATCTGCCCCACCTGAAGCTTATAACTCTCCTCATCACCAAGTAAGACCAGAATATCCTTATATCGCTTGCCATCTGCCAGCAACTGACGAATACTCTTGGCAACCTGAGCCACCTCTTCCTTTTGGTTGACCACTTCCCAGACCTGCAAGGCTTGCTTGTCTTGATCGGTCAACTGCTCGTCTACCGTACTAAAATCATGACGGCTCTCCAAAAGACGGCTAATGCGAGCAAAAGAAGGATTGCCCTCTTTGTCTGTCGTCACGTAGTTGGGTGTCACCTTATAGGTCTGAGCCAAAGTTCTCAAAAAATCCACTGAGGCCTGATAAACATTGCCATAAACAAAGTTAGCCCTATAAGCTTTTTGACTGGCATAAGTCCCAATGACAATCTGGTGGCACTTATCATTCAAGAGAGCAACTAGGGCCTCCTCCTCGGCAGAGAAACGCGTAAAGCCATCAATGACCAAAACCGTGTTACCCAGTGCCTTATCCAGATGTCCTGAGGTAATTTCCTTGAAGAAGGCACTAAGTTTTGATTGATTGTCAAAATCTCCTGCCAACAAGAGATCCTGAGCCGCACTGAAAATCCTGAGCAAATCCTCTTGTTTTTCAACCTGATCCAAATGCTGCAAATCCAGAACCGTCATATTAGCCTGCTGCAACTCTTTATAAAGGCCTACCAATTGATTAATAAAGTTACTATCCTTGCGCAAACGGCCATAAACCTTGAGCTCATCATCGCCCATATGCGACAACACCTTATAAAAAATCATGGCCAGACCAGTATCATCCAGCTGCGTTTTGGGGTTGCTCGTATTGAGAATAAAGTATCTCGCCATCTGAGTAAAACGAGTCACCGTAATCTCAAAGGATGCTGACTGAGGCAGGTATTCCAAGACCTTACGCTCCTTCTCAAATGACAGGGCATTAGGGGCAATATAAAAGACCCTCTTTCCCTTTTGAGCATAGCTGGTTGCCTGCTCCGTCAGAATTTCTGTTAAATCCTGAGACATATCCGTATAAAGTAATTTCATAAGACGTCCCTTTCTTGTCTCTACACCAGTCGTTAGGCTAAGCAAGAATTGCCATTCACTTAGCGCTAACAACCACTAATCCTTGCTATTATAACACAGAATGAAGCAACAATCAGACTCCTCCCTCGCTCCTATCTCCTCCGATGTCCTAAATTTTCACACATAAGCACAAACTCAACAGCAAAGAGCCCTCCTTTATGGACCTGTACCTAAAAAAAGAGCCAAATCCTTTGATTTAGCTCTATATATTTATTTAAAAATCAATTCCTGTTTGAAGAGGTAATCACCACTGCTTGTAATCAGGTTGGCATCACTATACTTCCTAAGAATGTCCTTGGCTGAGTGGATGTTAAGACCTGAGGTCTTCTTCTGGTTTTCTTCCTGCATAATGGCATCAAGGTCAACTTTTTCTTCTTGCGTCCTATTTTCCATGACGAAATGGTAACTTCCATCCTCATCATGTCGATGAAAACTAAAATTGATTTGACTGGCAGGTACCTGCTTACTCTCATCAATCGCATTATTAAAGAAAATAGACACCAGCAAGGTCAAGTCAACCACGTTCATGGTAAACCCTGAAATTTCCTCAGGAATATCACAAGTCACTGGAATATTACTACGTTTAGCCTCCATCATACGAGCCGAAAGAAGACTACGTAAGGGTAAGGACTGAATATTTTCCAGCTTAGGATTATCAATGACACGGAAACGTTCAAACTCCTTGGCACTCTCTCTAAGCACATTCTGATACACCTGCTCGGCAAGAGCCTCTTCCTGGTCACGCACTTCCTCTGAAAATTGTTCCACAACCGTCTGATAAGACTGTCTATATTGTAACAACTCATTGTAGAGAAGATCAATCTTTTGGTTGGCCTTGGTCAAACTATTCAAATGCCTCTTTTCCTCCATGGCCAAACTCTCTTCCAAATACTGCCTAGACAGTTGATTAAGATGGGCAACTAGGAAAATGAAAGCCACTGCGGACAAGAGAACCCAAAGCATCCGAAATCTCAACTCCACCTCTGAAGAATAGCCAGGGAACCAACTGTCTAAGTTCACACTGAGATAGATTCCCAATAAATAAATGGCCATTGCTATAGCAACTCTTCTAGAAATCTGGAGGTTCTGGAAAGAGTCATCACTATAGACCTTCCAACGCTTCAAATCCAAGCCCAAGAAACGGTCAAATACAAAATAAAGTGGCAAAATCAAGCCGTAAGATAAGAGATAGAAAAGAGCATTGGACCCTACCTCAGCGACAGGGAGATTTAAGAGAAGGGGAATAAAGAAGAGTCCCAATAAGCGATAAAGTAAATCTGACGTCACCACTGGAAACAAAGTATGAAAAGCATACTGGGTCACTGACCAGGTCTTCCCTTTAGCAAGAAAGGCCAAAATCATCAGGATAAAGACATCAAAAACCATAATCATGTTAGTAATATTATACTGAATGACTACATCTAACAGGGCTAAGGTCAAGAAGACCGTCCAGGAGATACGAATGTCTGTCATTCGTTTGAAAATGGCACAATTTATCGTCAGAGTTAAAATAAGCTGAATGGCTAGAAAGGCATCTGTATCATAGAGATTTAAAAAATTTATTCCCAAAAACGATTCAAACATCGAATCTCCTTTCTATATTTTTTTTACAAGTCTTTAGTATTCAAATTGCTGTCTATAGATGAACTTATCATTCTTAAAGCTAAGTTTAGACTGAGGGTAACGCTCCATAATATCTTCGAGCTGCTCATTGATTGATAAGTGACTCTCATACGCCTCGTGGGGCGCCTCGGCACTATCTTGCGAAAGGGTTGTCTCTACAGAGAGGACCTGGACCTCACCTCTTTGGTAATAAGACATACGAACTAAACTATTTTCTTGACCATGAGCTCTCAACAAGGCATTGTCCAAGAAGGTGGTTAGAACAGCTGATAAATCCACTACATCGATATGAACTGGGGATATAGGGTCTGGAACCTCCATGATAAAATCAACGCCAACAGCATGAAACTCCATATACTTACTCTCAATGACGGAACGTAACAATTGAGAAAGCAGGTTAGAAATATCTGGCATAACCTTGCTGAAGGGAACCTCTTCATCAGATAGGTTCTGAGTGTCTCCCTCTTGACTAGTAGCCAGAACGGTCTTAGCCTTCTTAGGTACGACTACCTTAGGCACTCCATCACGGTATAGCTCCTGATAAAGATGGAGGATATGTCTACTAGATTCCTGTAAGCTCTGGAAATGACGCTCCTGCTCCTCTTTCAACTCCAGAAAAAGTTCATCCTTAATCCACTGGTTGGCATAGGAAACAACGATGAAGAAGGCTCCTGTTGCTAATAGAACGATCAACTTGGCATAATTGTTAACCACTTCTACAGGCCAGATGCTAGCAAAGTAAGGCATGAAATCATTTAGAAGCCCGTATGAAAGAAAGGCAAAACTAACCCCAATAACAATAGGGGTGAAGTGTATGCGTAAGCGCTCCTTTTCCTCGACCTGCAAATATTCATAACCAATAAAACGGTGAACCAAGAGGTAAAGAGGATAGGTAACTACCACACATATAAACTCCGTTAAAGATTCTGGAATGCGGCTCATCAAGTCGGCTCCCAAAAGTAAAGGAAAAACGATTAATGACAAGCCTCGTATAATAATATTGGTTGTCCCCCAGGCATAAAAACTATTAAATACCGGCTCTATCCATGGCAAGTCTGGACGTTTGTAATAACTAAAACAAAATAAAATGAGAGGATTAAGTAAAAATTTGAATCCCATAGGAAGAAGGGGAGTCAAAACAACTGATAAAAGGCCACCTAATAAAAGTAGCCACCAAGAAATCTTGACCCTACCAGCTGCATGAAACATCAGATAATTGACAAAGAAAATCAAGAGCATGTCTATAGATACTAGCCAATGAAAATCTTTAAAAACAGCAAGTAGTGATTCAATAATAGAAGTCATTCTTTTCCCCCTCTCCCTTTAATCTGATTTAAGAAACTTCCTCAAAAACCCCCTAGGAAGCCCTTTTTACAACACTACTCATTATATAGCTTTTTGTAAGTTTTCACAATAATTAATTTTCTATTAAGGTCTATAATACCTCTAAGAATCCATTTATTTATAGAAGATAGACTCACTATTAAATTAAAGTTACAAATGTAACATAAAAAAGTTGAGACAATTTTATCTCAACTTTTTCATTAAAGACATATTCTTTTAGAAACTTTCTTTAGGTGACTAGGAACCTCTGCGACCTTCTTCGAATTTCCAAGACTTTTTTTTAAACCTAAGGTCTAGTCAGCCTTGTAGTAGAATTGTTTGGCGTCAGATTGTGGTGATGCTGACTGGGTAATCAAAATACGGTCTTTAGTATTATCCGAACCATCCACAAATCCCTGTACTGTCGGAAGCGTTACTCCCTTAGGAATAAAGACAATCGCTGCTCCGGTAATTCCCATCCTTAAACTTGATGTGAGATAGCCATTCTCAAGTTTTCCATTTGTATTTTCAACAACATAATTCTCAGGAGCTGTTAAATTGTCCTTAGAAAAATTCAGACTTAAGCCATTCCCATTCTTCCAAGTCCCTTCGAGGCTTTGGAAGTTATTATCCTTGATAGCATTAACATCCATGCCTGTTTGTTCGGTCTTAGTTTCTGTTTTTGATTCTGTTTTGGCCTCTGATGAGCTTGATGATGACTCTGATGTTTGTGAAGAACTTGAAGATTCTGAGCTTTCAGACGTGCCAGCACTAGAGTAATGCTTGAGCAATTCTTGGTAAGCCTCTTGCATGTCGTCTGGTGCTACCTTATAGGTCTGAACAGCCTTCTTATCGTAATTGCCCTTCCAGTAGTTAGTTACATAATAAACAGTACCATTAGAGCCTAGAACGATTTGGTAAGAATCCTTATCTTGGTCAACCAAATCCTTATAGAGCTTGTTATAGCCATTATAATTGCCACCAGTTTTATCATCAGCTGAAAAGTCCTTAAAGAGGGCTTTTTGTTCAGCGGCATCGTCTTCATACATAGCATGTTTCTTATCCTTCAAGGTATAAAGACGGAAAGATGATGTTGGGCTATAGTCTGCGGTCTTACCACTATTGTCATTAATCCCTAAAGCAAAGGAATCAACCGTGTTTTTATAGTCCTTGAAATCATAGTTTGAGACTTCCTTACCATTGATGATACCACTCGGAACACCAGTAATATGTTCATAGCCATCCGCATTGATGAGATTAGCAAGGATGGTAATCGTTTGACTGCTATCTTTTTCCTTAGGTGCCTTAAATGAAAGGAAGGTTGGACTACCATCATTGACCTTAGTGATACTGTCAAAACCGCTTTGAACTAAAACAGCATCCTTGGCATAATCAGACTGATAGAGCCATTTCCCAAAAGCTTCCGTGATAGACTTAATGTCCTCAGTCGAATAGTCTGCAATATAAGTGGTTTCCTTATCACCATTGACATCGGTCTTAGTCTTGATATCTGCATTTGGCTTATTTGGATCGTTAGAAGACGACTCTGAGCTTGCGTCGCTACCAGAGGATGAACTACTTGATTCCAAAATATCCTTAATAATGCTTTTAACTTGGCTACTTGAAGAACTAGACGAAGCCTCGCTAGACTCAACGACTTCAGAACCTCCCTCAACCTGAGTATAGGTGTTTGAGTCAGTCATTTCAACCTTTGCATCTCCTCCAGGCACCATACTTGGTGTGATACGGATAGTACCGTCTGAGTTGCCGTTAGTTCCAGCCAACTTAAAGCTCAAAGAACGGTCTTCGCCGGCTTGGGCATTAGCCTGATAAGTATCCCCAGTCTCCGTATTTTTAACTTCGTATTTGTCTCCCTTGATTTTTCGGACTTCAAAACGCACCTTGTTCCCGGTATTCTTATCGACAACGGTTGTGGCATAAACTCTTGAAGACGATGTAAAAGCCGTGCTCTGAGTGTATTTTCCAAGTACCATGAAGACCAAAAAGACAAGCAAGGCCAAACCGATAAACTTTTTATGTTTAAACTGTTTCATGAGGTTCTCCTAGATAAATAGATAGCCAACAACATAGCCAAAGAGAGCAATACAAATCAAGAGCAAAATTTCCAAAACTAAAAACCAGCTAAACTTGAGATCTCCCAAACCAACCTTAGACAAGACTTGTCTGAATTTAGAATTTTTCTGTCTGCTTAAGCCACTAGAAAGAGCAAAACCAGTCTTAGCAGCTTCGGCAACTTCCTTATCACTTGGCTTGCGACCATACTGAACTTGGAAGTCAATTAGCCATTCATCATATTGTTGCATTTATTTCTCCTTCTTCTGAAGTGTGACGAAAAAGAGTAGGGCATAAACGAGGCAATGAAGTACCAAAGCCCACCATTGGCCCCAGAATTCACCTGTAGACCCTTGAAAGGCCTCCAACTGGCTCTTAGGAACAGGGACCCTGTACTTAGCCAAGCTAGATGGCAAGTCTGACAAGTCACTAGAAATCCCAAAAAGCTTGTGCCCATAACCTAGATAGATAAATTTTTGTACCCAATCAATCGCTTTTGGCAAAGATAGGATAGTTCCTGACAATGAAAATTGCATGATCCCTACAACAACTGCTAGGATAACAGAGGTAATCTCAGATTTCCCAACCAAGGCTGAGATAAAAAGGGCAATGAAATGCGAAGCCAAGAAAACCAGAAGCACTGTAATCCCAACTTCCCAACGGTAGGAACCAAAAATATGACCAGCGTCTGGGAATTCTTTATCAAAGAACTTACTAAAAACAGAGTAAGATAGGATAAAGACAATAGTTTCCAAAACGGCAAAGAAGGCGTGAATCCCCATACTAGCCAAGGCAAAGGCCGAACGACTCAAACCTGAGAAAAAGTCACGGTTGAGGACCGAGCGTTCCTTAGAAATATAAATACTGTTTTGAACCACAATCAGGAGACTGGTTGAAAAAAGCAAGAGAAAGAGGGTCATTCGAGTTGTTTCGAAATCTTTCAAAAATCCCTTGTCCTGAATATAGAGGATTAAGCCTTCGAAAGCGACAATGCCCAGAAGAACCTTAACAAAATCCATGTAGTGGTGTTTAAATTTATACCAACTTAATCGTAATGCTGCGTTCATAAGTCTCCCTAAATCTTGTAAATACGTGTTGAAGCATTGAGCTCTTGGTAGACATCTGCGATATTCATATCCATATATTTATGAATCATATAAGGATCGCTAGTCTTGTATTCCAAAAGCAACTCTTCATAAGTCCCTGCAAATGTCGGACGTCCCTTAGACAAGAAGATAATCTTGTCAAAAATAGCCAAATTTTCTGTGTTGTGGGTAATAACCACAATAGACTTGTTAGCTGATTTAGCCAAGATTTTCAAGGTACGTAAGAGATTACGGTCACTAAGAGCATCCAAGCCTGAAGACGGCTCATCAAGGATAAAGTAGGGGCTAGGGCTAAGAAGCTCGATACCAATAGAGACACGACGTTTTTGCCCACCAGAAAGCTCTGAAATCTTCTTATTGGCAAATTCCGTCAACCCTAAATCATCCATGATGCCTGCAATGCGATGCTTTTTAGTCAGCTTACCGCTCCCTTTCAGATGGTGGTCCGCATAAAAATCAAAGGTCTCAGATACCTTGAGGTACTCACGTAGGAGATTTTGTTGGGGCACATAGGACCAAGAGCGTGAACCAGCAGTCACAGGTTTGCCATTTTCTAAAATACGAAATTGTTGGCAGGTTGGTTTAAGCTGGCCAAGGAGAATCTCAGTTAAAGTTGTTTTCCCTGAACCAGAAGCACCCAAGATACCGACAACTTGGCCAGTCTCCATAGTAACATCCAAATCTGTAAAGAGCTGGTTATCATTTCCCTTATATTTGAAACAGATATGTTCAAATGTTAATTGATTGGTTTCCATTAATATCTCCTAAGACATAAGTAACATCAAAGCCACAATTAGAATGGCTCCGATAATAAGAACGATGACATTGATATTGAAGAAGAGAATCAAGCTTAGTAGAATCACAAAGGCAAAGGCCGCAAAGAGGTAATTTTTAAGAGGCGACTCTTTAGTCTGAGTCACCGCAACAGGTTCAAAAGGGATTTCCTTTTTACCTGATACATTGCTAGCATCAGTGGTCGTCCCCTTGTCAACTTCCAAGGTCTTTCTCTGAGCCTGTCTAAGCTTTCGGTCGTATTGTAACTTCTCATGGTCTGAGAAAAAGATTGAGCGAATCGTGTAGAGCTCACTGCGCAAACGCTCACCTTCTTTATCCAAGGTACCATTTGTCCAGAGCTCCTCCAGCTCCTCACGTAAAAAGGAAAGGGCCACGAAACAATCTTGAGCCGACATCTCTGGAGAGATACGGTTACTGACCTCTCTTAAATAGGGCACTTCCTGTCCTGTCTCTGTATCAATTGCTTTGTAGTAGTCTATCATGAGATGAATTTAGCAAAAATAGCTTGAAGTTCTGACAAATCTTCCTTAACCACTTCTTGGGTTTGGTTGACTTGTGCATTGACTGAAAAGCGTGCCACAACAGTATTGCTTCGAGGATCCGACACTGTCACAGTAACAATTTGTTCTGAGTCAAAGGCATAGGTGACTTGCGCCAAGAGCTCGCCTTTCTGACGAGGTTGTGGCACTTGCCCTTCCACTTGTCCTAAAATCTTCACAGCAAATGGATTCTCGTAATTTCCTTCTGTGATACGAAGTTTAAACTTGCTCTGTCCATCCACGACCGCAAAGAGATCCTTGGTAACAGCCAAAGGCAAGACCGAGTTACGTGGAACCACGACACTATTATAGTAGTCACCCACAAAGCTGTAGTTCTTATTTGGATTTTTCTTGAAGAGCAGACCGATTCCCTGAGAGGTCACATCCTTGACAACCACTCTATCTGTCTCAGTTGTCTTACCATCCTGGTGTTCAGAGAAGCTAACCTCGTTATTGACGATAAGGTCAGCCAAAATAGAAGCCCCTTGTGCCACAATAGTATCTGGATTAAGGTCAAACTTAGGCTCCAAACCACTCATCAAACGAATCATTTGACGAATCATTGGCATACGTGTTGACCCACCCACAAGGAGAATATGGTCAATCTCTTCCCATTTCAAGCCAGATGCTTGAAGGGTAGACTGTACCTTGATTTCAGTATCTTTGAGGAGGTCCAAGGTAATTTCATTGAAAATCGCTTGAGTAATCAAGACACCGTAACCTTGACCATTGACATAGTGCTCATAGAGAGCTTGGTCATTCACAGATAGACTTGTCTTAATCTGCTCAGCCTTATATTGAAGTTGAATTTTTTCCTTCTCGGAAAGGTTAGTCATATTGACCCCTTGTTTTTCCAACTCCTGCATGATGTAGCCCACAAGACGCTTATCAAAGTCAATCCCACCAAGGCGTGAATTCCCGTCAGTTGCCAAAATATCATAGGCATGATCAGCCACGCGCATGATGGTAACGTCAAATGTTCCTCCACCTAGGTCAAAGACCAAGACATTGCCTTGGGCATTTTTAGTGTGGGCATAGGCAATGGCCGCAGCTGTAGGCTCATTGATAATACGCAAAACATTAAATCCTGCAATACGACCAGCATTCTTAGTTGCCGCACGTTGATCTGACGTAAAGTAGGCAGGCACTGTGATAACAGCGTCCTTGATACCATCTGCCTGACCCATCTCCTGCCCAACGACATAAGCGCGTTTACGAAATTCGTTCAAAACCAAGGCCGAAAGAATAATAGAATTGACACGTGTGTGGTCTGGTGTATCACTAGCAATTGGACGCCCAATATCACGTTTAAAGTCAAATTTAAAATTTTCTGTACTTCCGATTTCTGTCCCACGTTCAATGGCTTCCTTACCAAAAGACACATGGTTTTGGCCACTAATATTTGAGAAATAAACCGCTGAACGTAGGACCTGATCGTCATTCGTTCCCATCGGAATAATCTCTGGCACATCTTCACGAACAACAGCCATAACGGAATTCGTTGTCCCTAAATCAATACCAATCGCTTTTTTTCTCATAACAATTTCCCTTCTAGCCTCATTCCTCATTTTGAGTTTTCTTGACTATAGCTCCAAGCAGGCATCCGCTTAGATTGTCTCTATTCATCGCTGTCACATAAAACTCCAAAAGAGTAAAGTTATTCCAGTCTAGTTTTTTTCACTATACTATATTATCACAAATAAAGAGACTATAAAATAGGAAAAAAGGGAGTAGGACCGAACAACTTTTTAAAAATTGTTCCTTGTCCCACTCCCTTGAGTCTCAATCAATCTGATAGACTGGATGAACTTAGAAATACAGGAGTATTATCCACTTAAAGTGTCATGCTTTATAGCAACTAAGATACTCCTACTTTCTAAAAAAAGCTGAGAGTCTTATCTCAGCTTTCTTTGTTATAGTCAAAGCGAATGACTTGCTTCTTTGCATCTACATGGGCGTGGACTCCAAAGGGAACAATCGCTCTTGGAGTTGCGTGTCCGACATTCAGATTATAGACAATTGGGATATTGCTATCAATGATATCCAATAGTGCCTCTTTATAGTCGTCATAGAAGGTTTCATCCATAGGTTTCCCGACCAAGAGTCCACTGACGACCTCAAATATCCCAGTTTCTTTTAAAGTTTGCAACATTTTTTTGAAATCATCAGGTTCAGGCTTTTCTTCACTTGTTTCTAGCAATAGAATCTTTCCTTCCCAGTCGGATAAGTCAGGGAAAAGTTTGTATTTTTGGCAAAGGTCTGTGCTATCTGCGTGTAGAGAGTTGTCAAAAATATCGTAGAGGGATTCGAGGCAACCGCCGAGGATTTCCCCCTCGAACTTAGCATTGCCTTGTAACAAGTCAAAACCTGTATTTGCATGGCTGACACGAGGAGTTCCCAAGGCTTTGGGACTGAAGTCAGTTCTTTCCTCATACCAAACGTCACTAGGGCGAATTTCCGAGATTCTTCCCGTCTCAATCAATTCCTTGAAGTAGTGGAGGCTATATGGCAACATTTCTTTGTCTAACTCACAAATGTCTGCTAAAAATGATTGGCCGTAAAAAGTCTTGACCCCTAGCTTATGCAACATGAGGTGGTTCATGGTTGTATCCGAGAAACCGAGAAAAATCTTTGGTTTGATAACCTTTTGTAGTTGGTCATTTTCAAAGAGGTAGGGTAGCAAGCGATAGGTATCGTCTCCACCAATGGCACATAGAATCATGTCAATGCTATCATCAGAAAATGCCTGAATCAAATCCTCTGCACGTGCCTCAGGATGCTCCTTGATAAAGTCTAATCCTTTTAGTGAATGGGGCAAAAAGATAGGATTGAGTCCGAGGTCCTTGAGACGTTGAATACCCAAGTCCACTTCGTGCTTGACAAAGTCTTCACCGATAATTCCACTAGATAAGCTCACAATACCAATAGTAGAAACCATGTCTTGACCCTCCTGAAAATAGATTGAGCCTATCTTATCACAGGAGATGAGATAAAACAATAGGTATTATATTAATCAGAGGTTCCCTCCACTAACTTAATTAATCGAACTCTCACCAACATAAATAATTTCTAAATTACCCAAGGAAACATCACCTTTGATGTAGAAGTCCTTGTTAGTTAAGTTGCTAGGATTTTCCTCATGCTGTACAGCTGAAAGAGAGTTATCCACATTCACATGAACCCGCCAATCACTGGGCACATAGAGGCTAAGACTTCCAAGAGAAACGTCCACATCAAACTGGGCAGATGGCCCCTCAATACGGCAATTATCAAAATAAACGGAAGCCTGTCCTAAACTAATATCCGCACTCCCATGCGTAAATTGCTGGTCATTGAGATATTTGGTCACTGCTGAAAAAGTGACATCAATATCATTTCCACCATTGTTAGCGTCTGAACCAGTAGCCCCTAATCCAAAACGATTCTTTGTTTTACTAGAAGAATTGAAGAGAATGTTCAAGCCAATAACTGCAAGAATGGAAGAAAAGATAAGGACCGAATTAGATACTGGAAGAAAATGGAACTGTCCATTAAGTGAAAATAGAGCCACAATGCCATAGGCGAAACCAAGACCAAAATGTCGCTTCAAAAGACTAGAAAGGGACAAAATTGCCAATAAGACCACCCAGGCCAACATCCAAATACTAATTTCCCATTTTATAAAATAGTCTTGTACAATTACCAAAGCTGCCAAAAGGATCAAGAGGATCCCAATTAATTTCTTTCTCATTATCTTACCTCATTTCGTTTAGTCGTTCTTTTAAAACTTGATAGTAGCGTCTTGATACATGGACCTGCTTGTGGGTCTGATAGAAATTCACCGTACTAGTCCCCGAAAAAGACTTCTCTAAAGAATAAATCTGCTTAGCATTAACAATCGTCGATTTGGAAATCCGACAAAAGGCAATCGGGAGCAACTCTTCTAATTCGTAGAGTTTTTGCTTCACCTCATAGGCCTCATCCTTGGTATGTCCAAAAATCTTTTCCCCGTCTGTTTCAAAAAAGAGAATATTTGCCAAATCCAGAAAATATTCGCTTCGATCCTTATAAAAGGCTAAAGGAACTAACTTTTGCCTTAGAATAGATTCTTGGAGCTGGGCCAATTCCTGTGTTAACCGAGGAGCTCGAATCAAGATTTCAGGCTCGTCCATGGATGGGTCCAATTCGATTCTAACTTTCATAATACTCCTTTCCTGTCTTTTTGATGCTTCCATTATAACAACTGCTTTACACAAAACAAGGCCTTTTAGGTAAGTGGCTCGGTTTAGCCCCTAAGAGGTAATAACAGACAAACAAAAGAACCTGACAATTGCCAAGTTCTTCATTTTTTAGTCTGGAGGACTAACCTCTTATTTGTAATCAGTTCAACAATGACTAGCTCTATGAGAAAGCATCTACTATTTCACAGTATTTTCACGACTCACATTTTGTGATTCACCAGCCTTACCATTGATACGGTAGTCGCTGTAGTTAGAACCGCTACCGCTAGAATCACTATCATCGTCGCCAACGTATTCCACATTACAAGACCAAGAGATTTTATCTTTGATATCTCCTGATGACTTGAATTTCGAATCATAACCATAATAGAAATCATAAACTGCAGTGAAGGTCACCTTGAAGGTCTTCTCACCAGTCTGAACGACTTCTGTGACGTCAACGTCTGAGAAAGTAATACTATCAGCGGCTCGGTTTTTGGCACCTGTAGTATTTTTATCAATATCAGCCGTTACATCCTTGTACATGGTATCATCAGTACCATTAAGGAAAATGTCGGATACACCATCTGGTGTCGTGTTGTGATTAGATGCGTAGCTACCAAATTTACCGTAAGCAGCGGTCAAAAGACGATCTGCCGTATCACGGTCAAGAACACCATCAGCATCAAGAGTAACCGTTTGGCCTTCAGAGATTTTCTTAATAGACAATGTCTCTGTTTTAATAGAGCTACCATCTTCGAAATTCTTCTTAACATAAACAGCTGATGAACCTGCTACTGCTACCTTGTTAACATCTAGTTTCCCTGAGCTAAGGGTTCCAACTTTGGTACCACCAACGTAGAGGTCTCCGTCCTTAAGATTAGACTTAACGGTAAAGCTGAGATACTCTACAGAAAGGTTGACTTCTGTTTTAGAAGTAACATTTTCCTCAGATGAGACCGTGATATCTTGATCATTGACCTTACCAGAAGCCACAAAATTGTAAGTACCTGGATAGAGATGGTTCAATTTAGCCGTGTAGTTATTGCCATCTGTAGTAGCATAAGAAACTCCGTTAATAGTCACATTCAAATCAGCTGTATTAACAGTTAAATCAACCGTTCCAGGATCTACCACGACTCTCCACTTAGGAAAAATAAGGAACTGACGTCCAACCTTTTGCATACGTTCGCCAGACAGGAGTTGGCTCTTGCTATAGGCTTGTGTACTTTTAGTGTCTGTGTACTTGACTTCGGATGTTTTAATTTTCTTTTTAGTATCAGACCATACTTGGTATTCCAAGCTATCTTTAAAACTCTTCTTAGCTGCTGCTTCATAACGCTCTGCTACTTGACCACGTGAGTAGTAATAAGAACCAAAGCCGTAACCAGCTAGCGCTAAGACTGCTGCAACAACACCAGCAATAATCAGGATTTTCTTTCCTTTAGCCATGGCTGGCTTGGCTGGTTTCGCAGCCTTACCATCTGAGATAAACTGATGGATGGTTGACACATCATAACCTGAAGACTTACCAAGTAAGAATTCCTCAGGAAGAGGTTGACGTCCAACATAGGTTTTAAAAGCCTTCATCCAGATGGCTTGTGCTTCTTTAGAAGTGGCCTCTGAATTTTCTTCAGCTTGACCTTGATCTGCTTGAGATACTGGTGCAAGCTCCTCAGTTTCTAAAGGAGTCGTTTCCTCTTCATCACCAAGCGGTACATCTTCAAACACTTCCTCGGCAACGTCATACTCATCAACTTCTTCTGTTGGTTCAGAAGGAGTGGCTTCTTGGTCCAAGCCCATTGCCGAAATGCCTTTAATAGCCTTTAAGTCAAAGTCTGCTTTCTGGCCTTCTTCAATCTCCAAAGCATGGGGCGGACGACCAACTGCCTTTTCAAATAAATCAATCCACTTTTCTTTTGTTGCCATAAAGACTCCTATAAACTTGCTTTTTCAAAAATCGTCAGAGGTTTACTTAGAATAGAAGACCTACTGTAAATGATGACATGATAGCAAATACGATTGCAAACAAGATTGACAAAATCACACCATTCAAAAGTGCTGCCAAAATCATTTGATAGAACTTATCAGCCTTCCACGCTGTTGTTACAGGAACAATTGTAAATAGATTAGCAATTGCAAATAAGAAGTAAACAACATAGAACAAGAATCCTGGGAAGGCAACAAGTCCAATAGCTCCCAACAAGATTGTTACAAGCAAGATTGGCAAGGCTAATGATGTCAAACGACCAAAACGATCAAAGCTATTCAAGAAAGTAGTCTCAGGGTCACGGAAGATGGCCTTACGTGTCACAAATCCTGCCAAGATAAAGGCAAAGATAAAGAGGAAGGCAGCTAGGATACTTGCGAAGAAGGCTCCAAAACCAATGCTAGATGTATGACTTGAAACTGGAGATGAGTAAGCATCTGTTCCATAAGAACCAAACATACTAGACAGTACATTTGTGGTTGACACAATTGAGCTAACAACTTTACGTGCAACAGCGCTCAAAATTGCAAAGAATGCAAGTCCAGTCAAGAGTGACAAGAAGATGTAGTTAAGCCAACCATTGTGCTTACCATAATCTGTCATGTCAGCTGGACGACGCCATGCATTAAGCAACCATGTCCAATAGTTTTTGAAAGTTGTCGCAAATGCTGATGGTTGCGCTGGAACAACTACAGCTTGACCATTGATAAATTGAACATTTTGACCTGGTTGAAGCGGTTGACCGTTAGCAAAAGCTGGTTGTTGACCAGCTTGAGCATTCACAAAACCAGCTTGTGGTTGTGCTGCCTGATTTGGCACTCCTTGTACTGGAGCAGCTTGAGCACCTGCAAAGGTTGGTTGAGGTTGTGCTGCCTGAGCATTTGTAAAAGGAGCTTGTGCTTGTGCGTCTTGTGCACTCGCAAAAGTCGGCTGTGGTTGTGCTTCTTGGGCACCAGCGAAAGTTGGCTGTGGTTGCGCCTCTTGGGCTGGTGTTTCTTGAACATTAGCGAAAGCTGGTTGCGCTGGCGCTTCTTGTGTTGGGGCAGTTTCTACTGCTGGTGCGTCATCTTGGAACTCACCAGCTGCAAGTGCTGCTGCAATTTCTTCTTCAGTCGCTGAACGACCATTGATGGCTTCAAAAAAGTCTAACCAATCTGCTTTAGTCATAATAATCTCCTTAAAAATACATAGAATGTCTTTATTTTATCACAAATAAATACATTAATAAATGTCATTTTTATTAGAAAAAGGCTTGGAGCAAACTGTCCAAACCTTTATATCTTCTTACTTATTTCTTTGTAGAGATTTTTGAATCTGACGATCCAGCTCTCGTTTAATGTGTGGTTCTGGTGCAAATCGCTCTTCCCAGTCACTTGGTTTAAGAATTTTGTGGGTCACGGGATCAAAGTGAGCCTTGCCATCGGGGAAAATTTTCCCCATATTAGCCTCATGAACTGTATCAAAGAAAGGTTTAGGATCCACCCCCATAAGAACAAATGAACCATAGGTCAAGTAAAGCAAGTCAGTCAAAGCATCCACCTGACCAACCATCGTTGACTCTGAGTGCTCTTTAGAACTAACTTTGAGAGCTGCCTTATCAAGAGCAGCATGCAAATCCAGAACAGCCTGACCAAAGACACGCTTGTCCCCACCTGATGAAGCATAAAGAAATTCGACGATTTCTTCCAACTTGAAGTCCGCACGGTGACCAGCTTCCTCGATACCGTAAACACGAGGCATGTCGTTAGTTGAGCCATCCATCAAATGGTGGAAATCCTTAACCTTGTTGAAGTTGCCATCATCACTGGTAAATGAATTTTCTGTCTCAAAATGAATCAAACCGTAGTGTGACAAGGCTTTGGCAATCCCATTCTGGTTATTAGTATCAGTGACATGGGTAGCCTGGTCTTTCAGCTCGTCTTCACCATTACCCATGGCAACACCAATGCCGACGCCAGACAGCATTTCTAGGTCATTTTCCGAATCCCCGAAGGCCATAACCTCACTGAGTTCGAAACCAAAAACCTCACCTAGATGAGCGATACCTTTCAACTTAGATTGGTCCGCTGAAATAATATCGGCTGAATAAGGGCTTGAACGGGTAATCTTCACATGAGGAAACTTTTCTTCAATATCTTCTGTTTCCCCCACCGTCGCTACCATAACCACCTGATAAATAGGCTCACGCATGATAGTCTTAAGAGTCTCAATACTTTGTGGCTTGAAACGACGAATCAAAGACTTGAAACTACGTTCCACCATCTTAGCCCAGGACTTAGGGACAATACGGCTGACGATTTGTCCAAACTTACTCGTTCCCATACTAATAATATTGGAACCAACTAGACCTGTGCTAGTCCCTAGAGAAATCTCTCTACGGTGCTTGGTGGCATAGCGAATCAAGTTGTAGACTGTTGATTTAGGGAGCTGATTTTGATACAGGACCTTGTCATGAGTCAAAATATATTGACCATTATAAGTGACTGCAAAATCCAGACCCAGATTGTCCATGAAAGGCTGAACAAATCCTGGACCACGACCTGTTGCCAAACCAACCAAGATACCATCTTCCTTCATTTGACTGATAGCTTTTTTGGTTGAACTTGACACACGTTTTCGGTCATTTAGAAAAGTCCCATCAATATCAAAAAAGACTGCTTTAATGGCCACAGAGCTCCCCTCCTTCTAACATATTATGCTAAAATAAATTATAACATATAATATAATGGTGAGTAATATAAATGACAAAAAAAATCCTAGTCCTTCACACTGGAGGAACAATTTCCATGTCAGCGGATAATGATGGCAAGGTCAGTCAAAACGCTGATAATCCCATGAACCATGTGGGGCTTGATTTAGACAATTTAGAACTAACCGTTCTCGATTTTCTTAATATCCCTAGCCCACATATCACACCCTACCACATGCTGGATATTTACAAAAAAATCAAGGAAACAGCTGGGCAATATGATGGTGTGGTCATCACCCACGGAACAGATACTCTGGAAGAGACAGCCTACTTCCTAGACACCATGGCCGTCCCTGAGATTCCTATCGTCCTAACTGGTGCCATGCGTTCGTCGAACGAACTAGGAAGCGACGGAGTCTATAACTATCTCTCAGCCCTACGTGTTGCTAGCGACGACAAGGCCGCTGACAAAGGAATCCTGGTCGTTATGAATGATGAAATCCATGCAGCCAAGTATGTGACTAAGACCCATACCACAAACGTGGCAACCTTCCACACACCAACCCACGGTCCACTAGGAATCATCATGAAGCATGACATCCTCTGGTTCAAAACTGCAGAGCCTCGGGTTCGCTTTGACTTGGAACAAATCACAGGAACAGTACCAATCATCAAGGCCTATGCTGGGATGGGTATCGGAGATGGAATCATCAGTCTCCTAGACCCTGAAAAGATTGATGGCGTGGTTATCGAGGCACTAGGTGCTGGAAACCTCCCACCATTGGCTGCAAGAGAAATCACAAATCTTATGGAAAAAGGAGTCCCTGTTGTGCTCGTTTCCCGCTGCTTCAACGGTATCGCCGAACCTGTCTACGCCTATGAAGGCGGGGGAGTCAAACTCCAAGAAGCTGGCGTTATGTTTGTTAAAGAACTCAACGCACCAAAGGCTCGCCTCAAACTCCTCATCGCACTTAGTGCAGGACTCAAAGGCAAAGAATTGAAAGATTATATCGAGGGATAAGACATGAAACTTAGTATTGAAGCAACCGATAAATTGGAAAATAAAGATTTCCACTATGAGCTGACAATCTCAAAAACACATATCGCCATGGTATGCGGTACCGTGCTAGCCAGTCTGGCTCTTGTCGCTTGGATGAAGAAAAAATAAAAAAGCTTGAAGCATGGTCACTAGAGAAGTGACTGAATGCTTCAGGCTTTTAGTTTTCTTCGTCTGGTCTATATTCAAGAATATCCCCTGGTTGACAATTTAATTCCTTACAAATGGCATCCAGAGTCGTAAAACGGATTGCCTTGGCCTTGCCTGTTTTAAGAACCGAGAGATTGGCTGGGGTAATGCCAATGCGTTCTGCCAGCTCACCCGAGCGCATCTTCTTCTTGGCAAGTTCAACGTCTAAATTGACAATAATCATAAGCCCCTCCTAAATCGTGTACTCATTTTCCTCAGCAATGGCATTAGCCTTAGTCAAAATCATAGCAACAGCATAGAGAACAAAGCTAACTAGCAAATAACTGATATTAAAGAAACTATAACTATGGTTGCCTGTCCCAAATGTAAAGATACCATTATTGATAAAGGCACCAAGAACTAGCAAATGCGCTGACCAACGAACCAACTTAGCATTTTTAGCGATAAAAATATCAGAACGATAAAGATTAATCAGAAAGGCACGTAGACACAACAAGAAGCCTATGTTGACTGACATACGAAGGAAATCAATGATTGCTGCAAAAAGCGTCAGACTAGTGCTACTACTTTTCACGGTAACCCCCGAACCAAGAAGCATACGCAAACCTTGTTGTAAGAGTCCTTCATGACCAGTCAGGATAAAGGCATCATTAAGAATGGTAATAACAAGACTTAAAAAGCCCGCAAAAAGAAGGACATTAACGAACAGGAGAACACTACGCAGACGTTTCTGTTCTTGCGTTTCCTGACGATTTTTAGCACTTTTGGCAGATTTCCAACCATAATAACTAGAGCCAGCCAAGGCTAGGATGATTAAAAAATAAAATAAGATAGTTGTCATGTGTTACCTCGATTGTAAATTCATTTGATTTCTTTGAGCATAGACTAGAAAAAGCCAAGGTGCCTCTAGGAGCCCTTGACCTCATACTAAATCATTAGCTAACTATTAACAGTATCAATTATATCGAATATCAATATAAAATACTAGTTTATAGGTAAGATTTTACTACTTTTCAAATAAGATTCTTTCAATTATTTGACAGCTGTTTGTCCCTTACGAAGACGGACAGCATCACAAGCTAGAGAGACCAAGAGGAGCCAGACTGATGTGCTGAAGTCCACTACAAGGTGATTAGTCGTTCCCAACTGCAGGAAGATATTCAAGGCTGATGGCACAAAGGTTAGAAGAGCAGCCTTTTTCAAGAAGAGAGAAAAATCTTCTGTCCAAAATGCCTTCCAAGTAAAGTCTTTAAGCTCTTTACGAAGGAGACAAAGCAAGGCAAGATAGAAGGCGAATTGTAACTCTGAGACTAGCCAGTAACCCCATCCAGAAAGATAATGAACCTCAGCACCTGGAAAAAGATTAGTCACATCCACAAAAGGAAGGATAAGTAAAGCAAGCATTGCAAGACCGTAGATTGCCATAAGAAGAATAAGAAGAGCGTTGATGATTGGTTTAAGTGTTTTCATGATAAGTATTTCCTTTGTTAAATAGTTTTAGTAAATAATTTCTCTTTTTCGCGAATAAGGTTATCTTTATCGAAAACTTATTATCGTTTTTCGATAATTATATATTACACTCTTTATTTCTCCTTGTCAACACATTTTTATCGTTTTTCGATATTTTTTATCTAAAATTCAAAAAATAAAAACCAGCCAAGAAAATCTCAACTGGTTAGCTTACTTATTTTAATCGCCTAGACTGGTCATGCTTCCGTCTAGACTTTTTATGAGTTTAAGAAGAGGGATTCTACGTTATGAAAAAAAGGAAAAAGGGATTTTGGAAAATGAGGGATGAAAGTTGTAGAATATGGGTAAATTGAGCCTCTTCCTAGCATCAATACTAGTTTTGATAAACCTTAAAGTCTTGAGGATGCTTCTGGAAATTTCGGTTGTAGGTTACTTTAATTTTTACTGTCATTGTTTTGTCCTCCTTTTTTAGGAATGGTTTGGCTTAGCCAAAACGTTTTATTATCAAAACCTATCTCGTTTTGATGGTTTTATTATAGGTGTCCTAACTTAAAGAAAGCTTGTAATAAGCTTGAAGGAAACTTAAAACTCTCAGTGAGTTTACTGAGAGTTTTTCTGTCTAAAGCATGGATAAAATAATTCCCAAGACTAGAGCCACCCAAACAGCATAGCGAATTGTCGCATGATAGCGGTAACTTTCAAAAACCTTGGGTAGCTTTGTAAAGAGATAGGCAATGTAAGCAACTATGGAAAGAAAATACCCTTTAAAATTCAAAGTGGAGCCTAGAAGACTAAATTCTCCAAAAACTGGCACAAGCATCAGTACAGCCGTAAGCATACACCAGACCGGCAAAAGCGTCCTTTCCTTTTGATGCTGTATATGGATAATCAGCTGAGCTATAAAACCCGCAACGTACATAATCAATAATACCGAACAAGCTAGAGAGATAAGAAGTGAATAAAGATATAGGGTATGAAAGTCCGTCTTTCCTTCTATCAGCTTTGCCAATTCGGTAAGAAACCAAATCAAGATGAAGGCGAAAAAATAAAATATAAGACCTAACATCATAAGAAATAAGGGATGCAAGATCGCAAAAAAATCGAGTTTTAACCGTTTCTTTTTCATGGGTTTCCTCCTCAATCAAACTCGCCTTGGCTTCTCAAATGAGCTCCAAGCACCTGCCAATCAGGATTCTCGCGCCAGTTAGGGTCAGACACAATTTGGCTGGCCACGCGCCTTGCTTCTTCTAAGATATTGTAGTCTTCCACAATATCAGCCACTTGAAATTCAGGAATTCCTGACTGACGTGTCCCAAAGATCTCTCCTGAACCACGCATCTTAAGGTCCTCTTCTGCTAGAACAAAACCATCAGTAGTCTCACACATGGCCTGCATGCGTTTTTTCCCGGTATCATTTTTAGGATTAGCCACCAAAACACAGTAGGACTGCTTATGGCCACGACCTACACGTCCTCGAAGTTGGTGAAGCTGGCTAAGTCCAAAGCGGTCGGCATCCATAATGATCATAACTGTAGCATTTGGCACGTTAACCCCTACTTCGATAACTGTGGTTGATACTAAAATCTGAGACTTTCTGTCCTTGAAGTCCTGCATAATTTGGTCTTTTTCATCATTTTTCATGCGACCGTGCATCAGAGCCACTGTAGCTGAATCCCCAAAGAAATCTGTGAGTTCCTGATGAAGGGCCACCGCATTTTTCAAATCGAGAGCCTCAGACTCTTCAATCAAAGGTGAAATAAAATAGACCTGAGCATCTTTTTCCAACTCGCCCTTAATCCAAGTCAGTACGGTATCTAGTTGCTCATGTTTAACCCAACGGGTAATAATGGGCTTACGCCCAGCCGGCATCTGGTCAATGATTGACACATCCATCTCTCCAAAGGCAGTAATCGCCAAGGTCCTAGGGATAGGTGTCGCTGTCATCATGAGGACATCAGGATTATCACCTTTCTCACGGAAAATACGACGTTGATTAACCCCAAAACGGTGTTGCTCATCAGTAATTACTAGGCCAAGCCTGTGATAAGTCACAGCATCCTGAATCAGTGAGTGAGTCCCCACGATCATCTGAGCCTCCCCAGATTCGATTTTGGAAAGAGCTACTTTTTTGTCCGCTGCCTTCATCCCAGAAGTTAGGAGCACTACCTCTAGCTCAGGAAAAAGCCCCTGCAAACTCTGATAATGCTGCTCTGCTAAGATTTCCGTCGGTACCATGAGAGCAGACTGCAATCTTGCCGTATAGGCCCCATACATAGCCAGGCTAGCGATAACTGTTTTCCCTGAGCCCACATCTCCTTGCAAAAGACGGTTCATATGAGCTCCAGATTTCATATCAGCTAGGATTTCCGATAAACTGCGCTGTTGGGCTTCTGTCAAGGGGAATGGTAATTCTGCAATTTTGGCTTTGATTTTGGCCTCATCGTAAGCAATTGCTATACCATTGGTTTCGGACTTATTCTCAGCCTTCAGCACCTGTAAGTTCATCTGGAAATAAAAGAGCTCCTCAAACTTGGTCCTACGTAGAGCCTGCTTATATTCAGCCAAATCTTTCGGAAAATGCATGGCACGCACAGCCTCTTGGCGTCCCATAAGACGATACTTGTCCATAAGCACCTGAGGGAGACTCTCCTCCAATAAATTCAAGGCCCCACTATCAAAAGCTGCCTTTATTGCCTTTATCAGCTGGGCCTGACTAACGCCTTGGGCCACATGGTAAACTGGCTGCATATCGTCCTCAACTTGAGCCAACACTTTCATACCAGTCACTGCAGACTTCTTCTGGTCCCATTTGCCAAAAATAGCCACTTCTGCCCCCATCTCAATCTTGTCCACAAGATAAGGCTGGTTGAAGAAACTAATGGCAATCACTGCTTCTCCTTGCTTGATTTTAAAACTCAGACGATTACGTTTAAAGCCATAATATTGCACATTGGCAGGTGTCACCACCGTTCCCGTAATAACAGCCTTCTCGCCATCCATCAGTTCAAAGATAGACTTACTCTTAAAATCTTCATATCGGAAAGGAAAATAAAGCAAGAGGTCCCCAACCGTGTGCAAATCTAATTTGGTAAATTTTTCAGCGGACTTAGGACCAAAACCTTTCAAATCCGCAATTGGTGAATCTAGTCGAATCATATCCTCTATCATTTCTATCGTGTTCTTCTCCTCGTGAAAGAGGAAGCCTTATCAGCTATTATAACACATGAAAATGGACTTCACTAAAATCAAAAAATCCAGTATCAAACTGGATTTCTCGTTATTTATATTAGTCATAGCTACGAGGTACACGATCACTAAGCAAACAAAGGACCTCGTAGTTGATAGTGCCACGTTTTTCAGCCACCTCTGTCGCAGTGATGCTTGCTCCCCCATTTTCACCCATAAGAGTGACAGGAGTTCCTAGGGGATAAACCTTAGGAAGACGAACGGTAATCTGGTCCATAGACACACGCCCAACAATAGGACAAAGCTGTCCATCCACAATAACGTGGAAACCTTGTAAATCTCTGGTCCAACCATCCGCATAGCCAATCGGAATGGTTCCAATAACCTCATCAGCTGTCGTCGTATACGTTCCACCATAACCCACATCTTGACCTGCTGGCAGGGTCTTAACATGAACAAGCGCTGTCTCCAAACTTAAAGCAGGACGAATGTTATAGGGAAGGTCTAAAACACTGCCACTAGGATTGAGACCATAGATAACAACACCTAGACGTACCGCATTAAAGACTGTTTCTGCATGCCAGATACTCGTCGCAGAGTTGCTAGCATGTACCAAGCGAGGGCGGTCCACTAAGTTATTAACCAAATCCGTAAAGAAGGTCAATTGACGCTTGAATTTACTATCATCTGCCTCATCAGCTGTTGCAAAATGGGTAAAAATACCTTCGACATCCGCACCAAGTGCCTTCAGACCAGCAATCAAGCTATCTGCATCTCCTTGGCTACGCACCCCAATGCGTCCCATGCCTGAATCAATCTTAATATGACAGGTCAAACCAGTCAAATCAAGCCCCTGATCCTTAGCCATTTCCAACCACTCAAGCGAAGCTACCGTCAGAGTGATGTTTTCTTGAATAGCCAAAGGAGCCTCGTCTGGCAAGACGACTCCTAAAATAAGTATCGGTTGCTCTAAGCCAGCTTGACGGAGTTCAAGTGCCTCGTCTAGGTTGGAAACACAAAAACCATCTACCTGTTTAGACAAATGCTTGGCCACCGTAACAGCACCATGACCATAGGCATTGGCCTTAACAACTGCAAAAGTCTTTACCTTTTTAGGAATGTGGCTAACCACTTGTTCAATATTTTCTGAAATTGCTGATAGATCAACCTTTGCCAAGGTTGGTCGATGTAAACTTGAGATCATAAGCTATCCTCTTCCAACATCTATCTCTTAGTTTTTTTCTAAAATGACACTTGCCTGAACAAAATCACCGCTATGGGAAATCGAGATGAAGACATTGCCTTCAAAAGGCGACTGGGTCACCACTGGCGCTCCCTTGTCATTGGTCAAAATTTCAATATCCTTAAAGCCGACTGCTCCAATACCTGTACCCCAGGCCTTTGAAAATGCTTCCTTACCGGCCCAGCGACCTGCTAAATAGGACATCTGACGATTGCCAGAAAGGGATTCAAAACGCTCCCACTCTTTTGGTGTCAATACCTTTTTTGCAAAGCGTGGATTGCGGTCATAAGCCTTTTTAACAGCTGAAATTTCCTGCAAGTCTATACCATGTCCAAAAATCATAATTCTTACGAAAGTCGATTGTGGATTTCACGAATCAATTCTTCTGTCTTATCCCAACCAAGACATGGATCTGTGATTGATTTACCATAAACTTCAGGTGTGTCCTGACGACCATCCTCGAGGTAAGACTCAATCATAAAGCCACGCACGGTATCCGCAATACGCTCATCCCACTCACGGTTAAGAAGGACTTCACGCACAATGCGAACTTGTTCCATGAAGTTTTTACCAGAGTTATCATGGTTTGTATCAACAAGAATAAATGGGTTTTCCAAATTAAATGCACTGTACTTGTCCAAAGCCTTAACCAAGTCCTCGTAATGGTAGTTGACAATGTTCTGTCCATTTTCATTGTTGGCACCACGCAAGATAGCGTGAGCGAGTGGGTTACCATCTGTTTTAACTTCAGCGCCATTGTAAAGGAAATGCTGTTGGTTCT
>OBZA01000183.1_pt1 | contig 26615 bp, 22 predicted proteins | sample 1476871 | NCBI WGS metagenome assembly OBZA01 (sample SAMEA2580227, study PRJEB22360) | human gut metagenome | biome: human gut; feature: human-associated habitat; material: faeces | place: Denmark | collected 2008/2010
AAAAAATTAATTTCCGAAGCTTTTTTGCGTGAGCTGAGACTTTTGTCCCAGCCTCTTTTATATTTTAAAATAAGTTACTAATCATCATCGTTCATTTTAACGGTGTCGTTCAGCTTCTTGGCCTGATAGAAATCAGGGAAAACGTGGGCGGTTTTGATTCCCCAGTAGTAAAACGCCAGGGATGCCAAGGCAATGACAACGAAGTCCCATGGATAATGGATCCAGTTGATGCCATTGAACTCGGCGCTGCCAATATATGACATGATCGAAATAAAGATCAGATAAATAATCATCCACATACTGGAGTAAAACGCCTTTCTGGTATCAACGTAACCAGCTCGATATTCATAGTAAAAGTAAAATGGTAGGCCGATCAAAATGACCAGAATGACTTCAACGGTTGTTGGCCACATTGCCCAATAAATGGCCAGAGAGGCCAAGACAAATGAAAGTGGGGCCATCCAGCCAAGATTCTTTAATTTGACCGGACGCTTGAAGTTAGGCGCCAATTTCCGGAAGGCAACCGCGGTCACCGGACCGGTTAAATAAGCGATTAATGTCGACGTTGAAATAACGGTTGCCAACGTTGACCATGACCTGAATACGGAAACCATCAGCATACTAAGTACGAGGTTGACGATCATCGCAACTCGCGGGATGCCGTACTTTTGATTGATTTTACCGATAAAGCTTGGAATATGTTGATTGCTTTCCATGGCGTACAAGGCGCGGCCAGTGGAAGCAGCAAATGACACGCCGGTTCCGACTGGCGAAACAAAGGCGTCCATGTACAACAGAACGGATAACCAGCGAATGCCCAACATAATCGCTAAATCAGCGAACGGCGAGTTAAAATCAAAACCACTCCAACCGGTTGACGCAAGCGTTGACGGCTTCATAGATGTGATGTAAGTGCTTTGAAGCAGAATGTAAATAATCCCACTGATCAGCAATGAAATAAAAATACCACGACCGATATTTTTCCGAGATTTTTTGATTTCGCTTCCCATATTGATCACGGTCTGAAATGCGTTAAATGAAAAGATAATCCCGGCGGCCGACGTTGCGGCGAAAATCGGAGCCGAACCATATGGCATAAACTCGTGAACAGAGTGACCGTAGTTTTGCGGATAAAATCCTGACACGGTCAGCATGATAATTGTTAGGGCAGGAACCCCGATTTTTAGAATTGATATTAAACTGGTGAAGCTGGTTAACAGTTTAACGGACCAGAAATTTAAGAGGGTGAATACTAAGATAAATACGAAAACAACCATTAAGCCGGACGTGGTGATCGCACCGTTTTTCAAAAACGCGTGGGTCCAGTTCGCCCATGACCACGGCCAGGAACTCATATACTGAACAGCGGCGACGGCTTCAATCGGAATTAACGTGATTAATGAAATCCAGTTGGCCCATGATGCAATGAACCCCAAAAGTGGCCCGTGTGAATATTGGGCATAGCGGCTCATTCCGCCAGCCTCGGGAAACATTGCGCCGATTTCGACATAGTCATAAGCGATTGCCGCAATCACGACGCCACCAATGACCCAAGAAATAATCGCTGCCGGGCCGGCAATCTTAGTTGCTTCCCATGATCCGAAAAGCCAGCCGGAACCAATCAGTGATCCCAGTGTCAGCATGACAAGTTGAAAAAGTCCAATCTTTGTTGTGTTTTTTGAATCCATGTATACCTCCTGTTAGCAATGACAACTAGTTTACCAAAGATAAAAATGATTGCAAATGATTGAAAACGGACAACCGCGGGCTATGGTTGTCAAAACAGGGGGTTGGGGAAATTTGATGGATTTTGAAATTTCACAAATATTGCAAAAAAACACCCAAATTTTGGGTGCTTAACAATGAATCGATCACAGATTATTTTTGGGATGCATTATTATCGGATTTGGACTGACCGTTTGCTGGTGAACCTGAGTTACTGTTTTGACCAGGTAATTCTTTTGTGCTGTCTTTAGGTCCTTCAGTTTCTTTAGGTTGTATTTTATCAGAAGTTGACTTATCTTCTTTGACTGGCTCAGGAGCAGGAGTAACAGCGTTTGAGCCGGTACCAATTTTGATTTGTGACCAATCGACATATCCCGAAATCTTACCATCAGCCGTTTTAATCATAACTTGCTTGTGGCCATCATGAGGGTCATTTAAGGCAATCAAAATTTTAGTTCCCTTTTTTACACGTGCTGCAAGAACTTGAGAAGCTGGTTTACCGGTGTTGTCTTTTGAATCCCATGTTTGGTGGTAGACCCAACTTGTATCGGCAATCTCGCCTTCAGTATAGGTATCGAAGGCATGCTCAGAATCCGGCTGAGCAGCTCGTTTCTTTTCAACTTTGTTAGTCACCTTGCTTTTTCCTGAAACAACTGTACTTGGTTGGGAAGGATACGAGGAAATGCTTGAAGTGCTTTGAGAACTTTGACTAGCAGAATTTGCTGGTTTTACCGTATTTACACTATTAGAAGCCCCTGAAGCGGCAGGTGTTGATTGTGATGACGCAATACCAGGTTTGGCGTCACCGTTAGTGATTGGTGTAACCTTACCACCCTTATTTTTGATCAACTTAACACTGTTTTTGTTGATCCAGCCGCTAATTTTGCCACCTTTGACAAAGTAATAAATGGTTCCGCTCTTAACTTTCATGTGGCGAAGGATGGTTAAGACCAATCCCTTTTTATGGGAGATTCGGTATTTAATTTTAGAATTTTTGGAAGTCTTATATGGTTTGTTCCAAATAATTCCCTTACCGTTTTTTAACCCAACTTTGTGGTGAGCCATCGCCTTGTTCCAAAGAACCTTTTGATAAGCCTGGTGATGACTGGCTGAAGCGTTGGACGAAACGCCCCCTAAAACACCCAAAGAAATTAGTGAAGCCAACGCAATTCTAGATAATCTCATAAAATATACTCCTCCAAAAATATTGTTTGCAGTTATTTGCAACAGGGTAAATTATATGGGGAATTAATTAAAAATGGGGTTAAATTTCGTGAATATTTCATGAGTATTGGATAAAATGTATTTAATAAAACATCTAAAAAATAAAAACCGTACCAAAAAATATCCCGTTATGGTAAAATAAAAAAGCAGGTTACCCTGCCATTTTTATTCGTGGTGTTTGTTCTTTGAATTGTCCGTTTCAGTCAATCGATTAGACATCCGTTCGACTTGATCCACAATCGTAATAAATGAATTAACGTTTTTATTGTATTCAGAGTCGATTTTGGTAAGATGTTCCTCATAATCCGTCCGCAGCCGTTTCAGACGCTCAAATGTGGCGTTGATTTGATTTAATCGGTTACGCAGCATTTTTAAGTTTGCAACGGTTGGGGTCAAATAGTCTGGATTATTTCCTTTGACATTCAAGTAGCCAACATAATCAAATGTGTCGAGGTCCAATTCGGGTTCGGAAAGGACTGTCAGGCCACCGTCCAGTAAGGCTTTATTGCCACTGAGATTGGTCAAAACAAGCGACTTTCCTGTATCCATATTGACGACCTTAACGTATCCATATGAACTTTCGTTAACGTCGGCACTTACCGTGTAGCCAAGGCTGAATATCAGCTGCAAGGCGTCATTTTGAGGCGCGGTAAATGTATTGGTTAAAAAGTTCTTTTGGTAAATTTTTAAGACTTTTTTGATTGCTAAATTTGGTCTTAGTTTTCGCGGCATATCATCACACTCCCGTCCTTACATACATATTATACTGTGCCACAAGTTAAAAATGGGTTTAAAGGGGCTAAATTTCTATTTTCTTCAACATTTATTTAGATATTCATCTAATTATTCTTCAATCATAATCGCATTGATACCTTTTCCGGCTAAAACTCGAGAAGCATTATACGGACCAAGTCCCTTACGGAATGTGATGTAGACTTTTTTATCCTTTGGAATCTCATCAATTCGGTCACGTAGTTCTGATAATGGGATGTTCAGGGTGGGGGTGATGGAACCGGCCACCGGTTTGCCAGCCTCTCGGATATCTAAAAATGCCGCATGAGCTAAGTCATCTGGAGAAATCGCTTCTGCTTTAATCGTGGCAGTTGTATTTGTAAGCTGGTTAATGGCGACATATCCCGCAATGTTCAAGACATCTCGGGTCGATGAGTAAGGCGGCGAATAAGGAATTTCCAGGGAAGGCAAATCAAACGCCGTTAAATTACCGGTAATTGCGACGGACAATTCGGCAATCCGCTTATCAATCCCGTTTCGACCAACAGCTTGACCGCCCAGAATTTTACCGGTTTTATCTTCGTAAATTAATTTGAAGTTCACTCGATCAGCATTTGGATAGAAATAAGCTCGGTCAAAAGGTGTGATGAAGACGGTCTTGTAATTCGTAATCCCAAGTTGCTGTAAAGTTTGCTCTGTAAAGCCAACGAAACTGGCAGTTAAATCAAAGAACTTTGATACGCCAGCACTAATAAAGCCTTTGTATTCTAAGGAACTTCCATTTAAGATATCGGCCAATAAATGACCCTGCCGATTTGCAGCACTCGACAGCAAGCTTGGAATGGGCTTGCCGGTAATTAAACTCGTCGTCTCGATCACATCGCCAATCGCGTAGATATCGGGTAGATTTGTCTGCAGATGATGATCAACGATCACGTGGCCATCATCAGACAGGTTAATGCCAGCAGCCCCTGCGATTTCACTATTTGGTTGAACACCTGTGCCTAAAAACAGCATGTCTGTTTCATGAATTGTTCCATCGGCTAAAACGAGGGTATGACCGTTATCGCGGATCTCGTCGACCGTTTCATTAAGGATGACATGAACGCCTTGTTTGTGCAATTCTTCGGCAACAATATCCGTAATTTCCGGATCAAATGGCGAAGCAACGTGTCCGGACTGCTCGACGATTGTCACGTCAATATTGTTATCGACGAGTGCTTCTGAAACTTCGATTCCAATTGAACCGGCCCCCAGGACCGTTGCGTGTTGCGGGTGCTTTTCGTCAATAAACGCTTTGATCTTATCTGCATCGGTCACGGCTCGTAGAACAAACGCGTTATCTGCGTCATGAATACCCTTAATTTCGGGGAATGTTGGACTGGCTCCTGTTGCAATGATCAACTTGTCATAAGACTCACGATAAGTTTCCCCCGTTTGAAGGTTTTTGACGTCAACATTTTTGTCGGCGGAATTAATCTTGGTCACTTCATTAAATAATCGAACATCAATATTATTTTTCTGCTTTAAAATTTCTGGGGTTCGTTCGATTACTGCGGACCGATCCTTGATCAGGCCACCCAAGTAATAAGGCAGGGCACAACTGGCAACAGAAATTGCCGCGCCACGTTCAAGGATAATAATTTCAGCATTTTCGTTTATTCGACGAAGTCTGGTGGCAAATGAAGGCCCACCGGCAATTCCACCAATAACTAGTACTTTCATAGTTGATTCTCCTCTCGGATTACAGCGCTTACATATACTAATTTAATCATACCTTGTTGGGGAATAAGGTCAACAAATTGCCCCCTAAATATAGCCATGAAAAAAGACCACCAAAGAACACAGTTGTCCTTCGATGATCTATATGGGTGATAGTTGATTTAATCCTTTGGAAATGGAATATATGGCTTATTGTCTGTGTTCGTTCGAATGACCATGACGTCACACTTGGCATTTCTGTCAACGAATGATGACACTGATCCTTCTAAAACACGTTGTAGCCGACTCATACCGGTTGCGCCGATGATGATTAAGTCAGATTTGTGGTCTCTTGGGAATTCCATTGAAATAACAGTCTTTGGATTACCGAAACGAATGTGAATTTGAATGTCGTCAAGACCCGATTCTTTTTTAATCCGGTCAACGAGTTTGTTCAAATAGTCCGTGGTATCTTCAACAAGATTGTTGATGACATCGCCGTCTACCATTCCGCCGTAGTTATAACCGTATTGTTGTGTGCTCAGAACATGAAGTACGTCCAAATGAGCATCGTTATTTTTTGCAAATTGTGCGCCCTTTGCCAATGCGTCCTCTGACTGACTAGACCCATCGACCGGTACTAAAATGGTTTTATAATTGGATTCCATGAAGAAACCTCCCACAAATTAATTTAAGTTCATTATATCACTAATTTTTCTTTGTCATAACGTCTGAAAACCAAATATTATGGCTTACTTGGAATGGTGAATTCGGCAGTTGCCAGGATGTGTCCGCGCATTGCGTCTTGCAGTTCGTTCAACCAAAAGCCGTCTTTTAACGGTAATTCGGCGTCCAATGCAAACATTGATAAATGATAGTTGTGAACTTTATCCGGTGGGTTGGGTCCGTTATAATGCCACGCAGTTTTAACGTCTTTGTTACCAATCATGCCGCCTGCCGTGCTGTTTCTGCCCTGAACCATTGGCACCTTCAACGTTTGACTGTTGTCTTCCGGAATTTCGGTGACGGTTGGTGCGATATTGGCAGCAATCCAATGGATCCATGGAAAGCCACTGACTGGTACGGCATCCCAATCCAAAAAGGTGAGTGCCAAAGATTTGGCTTCTTCCGGGACACCGTTAATTTTAATTGGAAACGAGACAATTGGTTTGCCGTCCACGATGTCGGCAGCTGCCGCATACTTCGCGTATTTGTCTGCTAAGAGACCCTTTGTAAGTGGTACTTGAATGTCCATGGTCATCCCTCCTTAAGTCCATGATATGTCTTTTACGTTGAGATTAAAATAATCTGTTTTTTAAATTATTTGATGAAACGTAAGATGAAATAGCCCTGACCGTTTGACGTAATTGTATAATTCACATAGCCGGCTTTGAGCCACTGCTGTTTAGTCGCATTTGCCCAATTCTTGGCGTCTTGAACCGAGGCAAAGGTATGGGTGCTGGCAAATTGGTCGGGCGCCTTCTGGGGCTTGGCAGGTTTGTTGCTCTTAATGCCATTGAGTAGATTTTGCTCTTGTGAACGAACCGATTGGTTTTGTTCCTCATTGATTGTCGTTTGGAACTGGGAACGTTCTTTGGGTGACAGTCCGCCGTCACTGGCGTCTTTGAGCTTGTTGCTAAACGCGTTCACCCGATTTTTTTCAACTTGACTCGTCAGTGCACCCTTGTCACTTTTTCCGGTTAAAGCCTTTTCGGACTTGTTGATGGTTTTGCTAATCTCGTTTGTGGAATTACTCTTAGACCGGCCATTACCGGACGTTAACAACCAACTGACAGACAGGGCAAGGGCAATCCCGATAACCAAAATTAAGAGTGCCAACCACCAGCCGCTATATTGTTTCTTGTGTTGACGGCGCCGATTCTCTTCAGAATTGAAGTCGTATTTTTTGTATTGTGGTTCATTGTCATGCCTATTCAAATCAATACCTCATTTAGATTCTATTATTGCATATTAATCTAGTTGAATATATTATAACAGATAGCGAAAATCTTGTATTTTTAAACCACAAAGGATGGCCAATATGGATGATGTGTATGTAAAACAATTTTCCCAACTGACAACAAACGAACTCTTCGATATTTATAAGCTCAGGGTAGCAGTCTTTGTGGTCGAACAAAAATGTTACTACCAAGAAGTTGATGACGACGATAAGATTTCCTACCACTTGATGTTTAAAGACGCGCGTGGGCAATTAACCGCTTATGCACGGATTATCCCTGAAGAAAATCGGACGGTTGCCCGAATCGGACGAGTGGTCGTCGATCCCCAAAGCCGTGGCGGTGGTCACGGAAGAAGACTCGTCGATCAAGCATTGGCTCAAATTCCACAATTAATGCCCAAAGCCAGTAAAATTGTTTTGGCAGGTCAACAATATCTCAATCAGTTTTATCAATCATTTGGTTTTAAAAATGTTAGTGACGTTTATTTGGAAGACGGCATTCCCCACATTGACATGGAGAAGCTGATCTAAATTAGATTGACAAGTGTTTTCAGTATATTATAATTATTTCAACGAATGAATCTTTAACTCTGGTCCCGTGAGGCTGGTAAGAGGACGATATTGAACGAGTGAAGGCTCGAAAATGTCTGTCGGCTTGCCGGCGGGCATTTTTTTGTGCGGTTCGAGGTGCAGTGGTGACATAAAGATTTAAATTTAAATGAGGGTGGCAAATATATATGGCAGACAAAAATGAATTTCACGACGATCGGGCGATTCTAGATATCCATGACATGCCGAAGTTCTTCCCGTGGGTTGGGTTGTCACTTCAACACATGTTTTCGATGTTTGGTTCGACAGTGATTGTCCCGTTATTGGTCGGGTTGAGTCCAAGCATTGCGTTGTTTGCGTCAGGTGTCGGAACGCTACTTCACATTATGATTACCCAGCGGAAGATTCCGGCCTACATGGGATCAAGTTTTGCATTTATCACACCGATGTTGGCGTTAATGAAGACGACCGGCTATCCTGGAATCGCTCAGGGAGTTATTGGTGTCGGAATTGTGTATATGATTGTGGCGGCGATTATCTGGGGCATCGGATCGGACTGGGTGGACCATATTTTACCGCCGATTGTGGTTGGACCGATTGTGATGGTGATTGGTCTGTCACTGGCTGGTAGCGCAGCACAAGATGCCATGATGAAAAATGGCCATTACAGTCTGCTATACTTCTCAATTGCACTGGCAACGTTATTCTTAGCAATTATTTTTAACATGTTATTTAAAGGCTTTATTGGTCTAATTCCAGTGTTATTGGCGATTGTTTGTGGGTATTTGATTTCGGTATTCTGCGGAATCGTTGATTTACACGCGATTGCAACTGCACCCTGGTTCAAAATTCCGGCCTTTGATATTCCCGGAATTGATTACAAATTTCACATTGATTGGGCGGCAATTTTAGCCATCACCCCAATTGCCTTCGTCACGATGACTGAGCATATGGGACACATCATGGTGCTGGACGAATTAACCGGTCGGGACTTCTTCAAGGACCCTGGCTTGAATCGAACGCTTGCCGGTGATGGTGCCGCTTCATTGTTTGCCGGTTTGGTTGGGGCGCCAGCCATGACCAGTTACGGTGAAAACATTGGCGTTATGGCCATTACCAAGATTCACAGTGTTTATGTATTGATGGGAGCGGCCATGTTCGCGATTTTATTTGCCTTCGTCAATAAATTAAACGTTTTGATTATGCAAATGCCGATGCCGGTTATTGGCGGAATCAGTTTTCTCTTGTTTGGAACAATTGCGACAGCCGGAATTCAGGTTATGGTGGAAAATAAGGTTGACATGGGTCTCAAGCGAAACCTGATGATTGCCTCAACGGTAATGGTCGTTGGTGTCGGAAATGCCTATTTGCAAATTGGCCACTTTCAATTTACTGGATTGGCATTCGCCACAATTATTGGGATTGTGCTCAACCTGGTATTGCCACAAAAGGCTGCCAGCGAGCGGGAACATGATCAAAAGATGGCAGATAAGGCGGCCGAAGAAGAAAAGCAGCGACTGCTTCATCAACGCAATTTGCATAAGTAATCAACATTTTGTAAAGTAGTCCCAAGCATAAAGGGAGGGATAGCCATGATTGATCCACAAAAGCAGCCACAAATTGCTTATAAGCACGCCGTTTCCAACGAGGATTTTGAACTCGCCAAACGGTTATTCATTGAATATTCCCAGTCGCTGGGATTTGACCTCAGCTTTCAAGACTTTTCCGATGAGTTAAATGATTTATCAAACAGGTACAGTCAGCCGGGCGGTGATTTAATTTTAGCGTACGTTGATCATCAGTTGGCTGGTGCAGTTGCCGTACATCCATTTGAACCCGGAATTGCGGAAATGAAACGACTCTACGTGAGGGATGCTTTTCGACAATTGGGCATTGGTCAAGAGCTGGTTGCCCGAATTTTGGTAAGTGCCAAAAGCCTCGGGTATGATGCAATTCGCTTGGATACTTTAAAATCCATGCAGGGCGCATTAAAAATTTACCGGGCGGCTGGTTTTAAGGCGATCGATCCGTATCGGTTTAATCCCTTGGATGGTGCGGAGTATATGGAATTACGTTTCGACGAAATTTAGACTGTTGGATAATACACTTGTTTATAAAATAATGGGCTGAAACACAAGCATCGTTGCTTGTGTCCAGCCCATTTTTTTATTTAGTGTTATTCGTTTAATACCCCGTTGCTTATCACATTAATGCTTCAAGTCTAACCGGGGTCGTGTCACGCGCGCAGATACACACCTTGGTTTCTTTGCATTGATTGTGCCAGCAATGCGAGAAGCATTGGGACGATTATGGCAATAGAAACTTTAACCATGACGCCTTCGATTCCTGCCTGCTCGGCGATATCCAGCAGTGCGCCGTGCAGATACATGATGATCATCGTGTGTTTACCAATCGTTGATAAGAATAAACTAATTGGCAATCGACTGGTCAAATACGAGATGCCCATGACCCCAAATGAGAAGATGAGGGGAATCGTTGCCAACATCAGGATTTTTGGCTCCGATGATTCAATCAAGTGAGACTTCATTGAGAATCTGAAGTCAAAGTTATGATTGATGTAAAGGCCCATCAAAGCGACCGCAGCAGTTACCAGCACGCCGATCGAAGCCGGCTTTTCAATCCATTTCCAATTGGTGTGGAAGAATAAGTAACCGACATAGGTGAAGAAAGCCGCAATCAGAACAATGTCGGCATTCCACGGCAACGTTTGATACTGATACAAGTTCGACCAGTCAATTTTGTCGTAGCAAGTTGCCACAAACAAACCGCCAGAAACGATTCCCAACTGAAGCCAGCGTGATTTAACGGTCGAAATGAGCAGCGTCACTGCCGTAATTGACAGCAGGTAAACGTTGACGAACCAAAATGTACTGGTATAGTGGTTCAGCGTTCTTCCGCCGACCAGCAGCCGGGAGAGGTAATCGATCAGGTACTGCCAGTCTTTGTTATAAAGGATGCTGTACAAGAGGATTAATCCAATTCCGGCCGAAAAGTAAATTAAAAGATCCTTGTAAATTCGTTTGTTAAAAAACTTTTTCCATTGTTCAAATGTATTTGTTGTAAGTGGTTTTAAGAAGAAGCCGCCAATAATGAAGAATAATGGCATGTGCCACCAGTAGATGATATCAGTTGCCTTCCCACTGGCCATTGCGTGACCAAAAACCACCGCAATGATGCCATATGCCTTGGCGATGTCAATCCATTCAATTCTCTTTTTCAGCATAATGTTCTTTCGATCACCGTCCTTAATTAACTATCTGTATGAACTTTATACATTATCAAGCTTAAGTCAGGCTTAAAGCAAAAATACAGTCTGCAACGCAAAAAGAGCAAAGGCACATGGCCTCGGCTCTTAGCGGGTCGAACGTTATTGAACACTTTCGATAAAGTGCTGAAAAATGCGGTTTTTGGTAATCTTGCCAACAACTTTTGTCTGGTTGTCCTGGTCGACTACCGGAAGTGAATCAACTTTTCGCTCCAGCAATAGTTTCCCGGTTTCGATCACAGACATGTCTGGTGTGACCGTAAAAATATTAGGCATCCGTGTCATCACGGTGCTGGCTAACGTGAGTGATGCATTAGTATTATTCAAGGTTGCCCTGAGCAAATCCTTTCGAGAAATCAGGCCAACTAATTCATTTTGGTCGCCAACAACGTACAACGAGCCAACATCTTCAATGAATAAAGTATTAACGGCTTCGGTGAGGGTCGCATCTTCTCTGATCTCCGTCGGTTTTTGCAAAATGCGTTGGATGGGCTCTTGATAAAGCTTTTGATAACTCAAAGACTTGGCTGGGGAATCATTAAACGTGTAGCCAACTTTGGGCTTGGCTTCGAGAATTCCGAATGCCGTTAATAATCGCAGGTCCGATCGAATTGTCGGCATGCTCAGTTTCAGCTCAGCGGAAATCTGCTTACTGGTGATTGGGCTGTCCTTTTTAACAATAGCGATAATTTGATTTTGGCGAGGGGTAAGTTTCAAGGTCGTCGCTCCAAACGTTTTGATTTAGTGGTCCGTACCATTCAAATAGATTCTAACATACAACGTTCTATATGTATCCAATAAAACGTGTTATTTGACAAAATCTAGCAAATAAAATATTTTTTGGAGGTCTGAAAATCCCAGCAGATCAATTGTTTTGAAAGTTGCAATAAAACGTTCTATAAAATTTAATTTGCATTAATAAGACGTATCATATATGATATACGCATCAAATGAAATGTGTAATTGATTTTAGAAAGGACGTCATTATATGAAATACATCTATCGATTCGAAGAAGGCAACAAAGATATGCGACGCTTGCTCGGTGGAAAAGGTGCCAACTTAGCCCAGATGACCACATTGGGCTTTCCAGTTCCGGATGGGTTTACGATCACCACTGAAGCATGCCAGGCGTTCTATGATAACAACAATCAATTAAATGACGACACATTAACTCAGATTGAAGCGGCAATTGCCCAACTGAGTGAAAAAGTGGGCAAACAGTTCAATAGTCCAACCAATCCATTATTAGTGTCAGTTCGTTCCGGGGCAGCAATTTCGATGCCGGGGATGATGGACACGATTTTAAATATCGGTTTAAATGATCAAACGGTCGAAGTTTTGGCTAACATGACTGACAATCGCCGATTTGCTTATGACAGCTACCGCCGTTTACTGGCGATGTTTGGAAACGTGGTCTATGAGATCCCTGAAGGTGTTTTCGATCAGGTCCTAGAGGATGTTAAAACAACGCACAACTATCAATCCGATTTGGACTTAACCGTCTCTGACTTGAAGGAGATTGTCGATCAATTCAAGGATCTTTATGTTGGCAAGGCAGGAAAGGTCTTTCCTCAAGATCCTAAAGAACAATTATTAGCGGCGGTCAACGCCGTCTTTGAATCCTGGAATAATCACCGAGCCCAGGTCTATCGTCGTGAAAATCACATCGCCAGTGATTTAGGTACGGCCGTCAACATTCAGATGATGGTCTTTGGAAATGCCGGTGAGGATTCCGGAACCGGGGTTGCCTTTACCAGAAACCCGGCAACCGGCGAAAACAAATTATTTGGCGAGTATTTATTAAATGCTCAAGGAGAAGACGTTGTCGCCGGTATTCGGACGCCACAGCCAATTAGTACGTTGGCGGACACAATGCCCGACTTATACAACGAATTTGCTGCAATCGCTAAAAAGCTCGAATTTTACTACCGTGATATGCAGGACTTGGAGTTCACGATCGAACACGGGACATTGTATATGCTTCAAGCAAGGGATGGCAAACGGACGCCAACAGCCGCCGTTAAAATTGCCGTTGACCTGGTTGATGAGGGACTGATTTCTCAAACTGAAGCGCTTTTGCGAATTAATCCCGATTCAGTGGGCGCGATTCTTTATCCTGAGTTTGATGAAGCAGAACTGGATCAAAATACCGTTGCTGCAAGTGGGCTACCCGCATCGCCAGGGGCGGCGTCTGGACAAATCTATTTTACGGCTGAATCAGCCAAAGCGGCGCATGATGATTTGGAACAACAAGTTATTTTGGTTCGTCAGGACACGTCTCCTGAAGATATTGAAGGCATGGTCATCAGTGAAGCCATCGTTACTTCACGAGGCGGGATGACGTCTCACGCGGCAGTTGTTGCCCGCGGGATGGGGACACCTGCCACGGTTGGCGTCAATGGCCTTCAGGTGGATTATCAAAACCGAGTAGCGACGATCTCCGGTGAGCAGTTGAATGAGGGCGACTGGATTTCGGTTGACGGCACCAACGGAAATATTTATATCGGCCAGATTAAAACCAACGATACCAAGGTCAATGATAATTTATCGACGATTTTAGAGTGGTCCAAACAGGAAAGTGACATGGGCGTCTATGCCAACGCGGACACGCCGGCTGATTTTGCCCAAGCCCTTAAATTTGGGGCAGACGGCATCGGCTTAACCCGAACGGAGCACATGTTCTTCAAACCGGAACGATTGTTGGAGATGAGACGGTTAATCATTGCTGAAGACGCAAAAGAACGTGAGGCGCCATTGGCTGAATTAGCCAAAATGCAACAGGGTGACTTTTACGAATTGTTTCGCCTCTCCGAAGGTCGCTCAGTGACCATCCGTCTCCTGGATCCGCCGTTGCACGAATTTTTACCGCACGACGAGAAAGAAATCCAAAAGGTTGCTGATCAGCTAAATATTGATCCAACTTATCTGGCGCGCCGTGTTGATGCCCTGAAGGAAATCAACCCAATGCTGGGCCACCGTGGTGACCGATTAGCCGTCACCTTCCCGGATATTTACGAAATGCAGGTTCGTGCCATTATTGGGGCCGCATTGGACTTGCTTGATCAAGGACTGATTATTGAGCCGCATATCATGATTCCACTCACCGGATCCAAGGCTGAGATGAAGTGGGTTCGAGAAGTGGTCGTGAACCAAGTTGAACAACTATTTGCAAAAAAGGGTGCCAAACTTGAATATACAGTTGGAACAATGATGGAAATTCCGCGTGCCTGCTTAACGGCTGATAAAGTCGCAGAAGTATCGGACTTCTTCAGCTTCGGGACGAATGATTTAACCCAGTTGACCTATGGTTTTTCCAGGGATGACGTCGGCTCCTTTATGCCAGAATATATTAAAAAGGGGATTCTACCCGCCGACCCATTCCAGACAGTGGACGTTGACGGCGTCGGTGAGTTGATGAAGATGGCGGTGGAAAAGGGCCGTTTTGCTAAACCCAATCTGCCGATTGGCGTGTGTGGCGAAATTGGTGGTGATCCAAAATCAATTGAATTCTTTGAAGCAATTCACGTGTCGTATGTGTCCTGCTCGCCGTTTAGAGTTCCGGTTGCCAAATTAGCGGCTGCCCAAGCCCACATTAAGCTCAACAAGAAAAAAGACGTGATGGCGAATTTAGTTAAGAATTAGTATGTATGAAAAAAGATCGCCGGTGCAAAGTCGGCGGTCTTTTTTAGATGCTATCGGTTAAAAGAAGTCTCTAGGTCCATGAGGTCCTCGAGGTCCACCATGAGGTCCTCCGTGAGGGCCGCCAAAAGGTGGTCGGCCGAATGGTCCGTGGTGGCCGTGTCCGTGTGGTCCCCAAGGCTCTTCATCACGGTCAGGAAGTTTGCTCTTAAGTGAGTTGTTTAACTTATCCATCAGGTCGTTAAGTTGGGTTAATTCTTCATCAGATAAACCTTCAAAGATCTCGTCTAACAAATCATCGGCTGAGTCGTCTTCTTGAATTAACTTCTTTCCTTCATCTGTGATTGCCACATTCGTCACGCGTTTGTCGTTCTCGTCAGGGGTGCGGGTGATCAGGCCACGTTCCTCTAATTTGGCCAACAGTTCCGTGAGTGAGGATGGGCGGATGTCCATAATTTCAGCGAGTTGGCTTTGAATCAAAGTGCCTTTTTTTGCCAAAATGACTAGGGCTCGGTTTTGTCCCCGTAAGTGGTAAGGCCGTTCTTGGTGTCGGGCCAGGCGTTGAGTGCCGTGCATGAAGCCAAAGAACTTGCCGAGTAATGCTCTTTTATCGTTTGTCATATTAATTCTCCTTTGAATGTTTTACTTAGGTACCTAACAATATGAAGTATACACGGAAAAATTCAGAAGGCAAGGAAAATGTTTCGGTACCTAACTAGATAAAAAATACGCGTTATATTTTCAACTGTAATTCCACTAAAGGCATGAGATGCAGGTAAAAAATGTAAATACTTGTAAACTTGACCGGATGTTTTTACACTAAGAGCAGAAATAAATGAATGGTTGCTGGGGAGACTAAATGGCGTAAAACGTTTACATTTCATATGTAAGGGCTTACAATTAGTAACCGTTCATTAAATTATATTCCCTGGGGAGGGACGTATCTTGAGAGCAAGACATTTGAGTACATTTTTTATTTTCTTCTTTGGTGCATTAGGGGGCCTTTTATTTGGATTTGATACCGGTATTATTTCTGGTGCCTCACCATTGATTGAAAGTAATTTCAATTTAGGAACTGCACAGACTGGCTTCATTGTCTCTTCAGTTTTGATTGGTTCGTCTGTTGGTGCCTTATCGATCGGGTCATTGTCTGATCGATACGGGCGGAAGCGGTTGTTGGTTTTTGCTTCGATTCTATTTTTAATTGGATCTGGGCTGTCGATGTTTGCACAAGGATTTGTTTCGATGGTCATCGCCCGAATTATTTTAGGCTTTGCCGTAGGATCTGCTTCAGCTTTGACACCGGCATATTTGGCTGAATTAGCTGACGCACCGCACCGAGGCTCACTTGGCACGATGTTTCAGTTGATGATTACTTTAGGGATTCTGTTGGCCTATGTTTCCAACTTGGGATTCCTGCACCACAACTTATTAGGCTTACGTGACTGGCGTTGGATGCTCGGGTCGGCTTTGATTCCAGCGCTGATGCTGTTCATCGGTTCAATCATTTTGCCTGAGTCTCCTCGTTACCTGGTTGAAAAAGGTGATATTGATGAGGCCCGTGACGTCTTGCATGAACTTCGTGCGAAGACTAATGAGGACCCTGATAAAGAATTGGCCGACATCCAAACGGTTGCCAATCAACCAAAGGGTGGCTTAAAAGAGCTGTTCACGGTTGCCCGTCCGGCCGTGATTGTTGCGATCTTACTGATGTTACTGCAGCAATTAGTTGGGATTAACTCAGTTATTTACTTCTTGCCACAAGTCTTTATTAAGGGCTTTGGATTCCCTGAAAGCAATGCAATTTGGATTTCAGTTGGAATCGGAGTTGTGAACTTTCTTTGCACCATCTTGGCGTACAACATCATGGATCGGTTCAACCGGAAGACGATCTTGCTATTCGGATCAATCGTGATGGCACTTTCAATTGGCATCCTTTTAATTTTAAACTTTACGTTGAAGGTTCAAGACGCCGCTGTCCCAACCATGATTTTAATTGGGATCTACATCTTCGGTTTCGCCGTTTCATGGGGTCCAATTTGCTGGTTAATGATTGGTGAAATTTTCCCATTGAACGTTCGTGGTGTCGGAACCTCAATTGGTTCAGCTGCCAACTGGATTGGAAACTTCATTGTTTCACAATTCTTCTTGGAATTACTCCACATGTTTAACAATAACGTCGGTGGTCCATTCGCCGTCTTTACATTCTTCGCCATCGTTTCAATCTTCTTTGTCATCTTCATGGTCCCAGAAACCCGTGGGAAGACGTTGGAACAAATTGAAATGGATATGCGAAAGAACGCTGCTTTAAAAGCGGCTGCCAAGTCTGCTGCCCAGGCTAAGTAAGCTGCGTTTGCAATGAAAAAAGCCTCGAGAATTTTCTCGAGGCTTTTTTGGTCGCGGTAAGTTAATCGACGCACAGACGTTTAATCGCTTCAGCGTAGATATCCATTGCTTTAAACATACTTTTCAGTTCCCAGTTTTCATTGACTTGATGCATGAAATCGGGCGTTCCCGGCAACATTGCACCATAGGCAACACAATTGTTCATGGTCCGGGCAAACGTGGCACCACCGGAAATTTGTGGCTGAGTATCATCTCCGGTGAGGTCCTTATACGTGGCCATCAGGGTTTTAACCAAGTGGCTGTCAGTTGGGACGTAGAGTGGGGCAACGTAGTCAAAAGCTTCGTAGTGTAATCCGTAAGGTTCAGCGGCTTTCTTAAGTTGCTCAATCAGCTCGTCGTGATCAACGGTTACTGGAATTCGCATATCGACTTGCATTCGGGTCTCGTCCTTGGTGATCTTCAAGCTGGAAATGTTGACGGTCAAATGGCCGGATGCTTCATCTTCGACGTCACCCAACAAATTGGTGCCGGTTGCGTCTTCTTTAAATTTCTTGCCAAAGAAATCAAGCACTTTGTTTGGGAAAACATCATCTAAGGCAATCGCCAATCGTAACACTGCATTGGTGCCTTGAGGGGCATTCATGGCGTGAACGGCTTTACCAACAACTGTAATCCCGTCCGATCCATGATCCTCGTATTCAAATCCGTGCTTGTCAAGACTTGCCTTGACTTCCGCTAACTTGGGACCATTGTAAGGTGCCTTGGCAGGAACAGCGTTGAAGGCATTTTCGAGTTCGAGTGAAAGTTCGTCCATTCCTGGTCCAACCAAGTAGGACTGCTCAAGGCCTTTTTCTGCGTAAATCAACGGGAATTCTGCATCTGGTGCAATCCCAAAATCAATTGGGGATTCTTTCTCATTATAAACGGCGATGCCGCGCCAGAGGGTTTCCTCGTCAGTGCCAAAGATAAAACGAATTCGGCAGTTAAACTTGTAACCGCGGTCAACTAGAGCTTTGACAGCAAACATCGCGGCCATTGACGGCCCTTTGTCGTCTTGGGTTCCACGGCCATAAATATAACCATCCTTAACAGTAGCGTGGAACGGATCGGTGTCCCAATCATTTGGATCGCCGGCAGGAACAACATCAACGTGGCCGATGATTCCAAAGATTTTATCGCCGGATCCAATTTCAGCATAACCATAGTGGCCTTCAGGATCTTTGAACGTCTTGAAGCCATTTTCTTCGGCAATCTTCAAAACTTCGGTCAGTGCGTCATCAATCCCTTGTCCAAATGGTGTGGTTTTGGAAACGGTTTGGGGATCGTTGGCTGAAGGCTTGCTGACAAGACGTTTTAAACCTTCAACGGCGGCATTCTGTTCGGTTTCAGTAACTAATTTTTCTGACATGTTTGTTGTGCCTCCTAAGTTGTATTGTTTATGAACTTATTTTTTGAAATGAGTTTCTTTGAGCTGTAATCCGCACCTAAGCCAACTTCCGGTGAAATCAAGGTAGATTTCTGTGAAAGTTGGCTTAGCTGATGAGTAAATGCTTGTCGAGCTAAACTTGCTCCGACGACCGCAAACGAAGTGTAGCGTCTAGTCCTTTGGACGACAGGCCTGATGCTAACTTCTAAGCCAGCTTTGATTCAAACCCAAAGGCGGGGTTTAAACCAAAACTGCCTTAGAAACCGCATCACCCAGCCCTCGTCGCACTCTTTAAATAACCGCCATCACTCCCAAGAATATTGCAGTGGCTAAGAACAAGTAGATCATCAGTTTGAACATGAATTTCCACCACGTTGTGATATTGACGTGCGCGATCGTTAACGCACCCATTACGACACCCGAAGTTGGGGTAATCAGGTTTACCCAGCCGGATGCACTTTGGTATGCTGTTACGACCAAGCTTGGATCAACGCCCGCAAACTTACCCATTGGTCCGATGATTCCCATAGTCGCAGCTGCAAGGCCCGACGTTGATGGAATCAAGAAGGACATTGGGATGTAAAAGACGTACGCCAAAATGATGAAGACAACTGAACCGAGGTTGGATAATCCCATTTCACCCCAGTGCAGAACCGTTGCGGTAATGTTTCCGTCATTCATAACGACTTGAATTCCACGCGCAACGGCAACAACGATCGCAACGCCCATGAAGTCGCTCATTCCCGCTAAGAATGATTCAATAAACGTTGACTCCTTCATTTTGAAGACAAACATCACAACGATTGCCATCAAGAAGAAGAGGGTGGTGATTTCGGTAAAGTACCAGGAACCAAACGGTGTTAAGTTTGACCCGATCAAGCTTCCCAGGAACGGAACGCCTTGGAGCCATTTAGTGAAGCTGGTAAAGAATGTCCAGTTCTTGTTAATTTGGTCCCATGGGATGAGCCCCATGATCATAATTAAGAAGGTCAATCCAAACATCCAAAGAACGGCTTTTTGACGGCCGGTCATTTTGGTACCGGGCTGGTCTTCATGGTTCAATGCGAACCGTTTCAGATCTTCCTCGCGCTGCTCAAAGACATAGGATCTTGACGGATCCTTTTCAATCTTCGCAGCGTATTGATAAACAAACAGGATACTAATTGTCACGACGATGACAAACAGAACCGCCCGGGAAATAATACCGTCACCGGGTGAAATGTGAAGGGTTTGAGAGGCAACACCGGTCGCAAACGGGTTAACCGTTGAGGCCAAGCAACCGACTTGAGAACCAACCAAGACGATCGAGACCGCAACCAGCGAGTCAAATCCCACACCAATCATGACTGGAATCAATAGTGGATAAAAGGCGATGGTTTCTTCAGCCATCCCATAAGTTGATCCACCAAGGGCAAACAAAATCATCAGTAAGGGAATTAAAACTTTTTCCTTGCCTTTATACTTTGAAACAACGGTGGCAATTCCATCATCAAGGGCTTTTGTCTGGTTGACAACGCCCAAGAATCCACCAATTACCAAGATAAACAAAGAAACAGAGATGGCACCTTCAGTGGTGTCGTTTCCGACCATTCCATAGATCGGGGCTGAAAAGACGTCCCAAATACCTTGAGGGTTAGAGGCAACCGCCTTATAAGTATGGGCAATAATGTTGCCGGCTTTATCAGTCGAGTACTGCCCAGCTGGAATGATCCAAGTTAAAATTGCAACGAATATAATAATCAGAAATAAGATCGTGTACGCTGAAGGCATCTTAAATCTTTTTTTCTTTGGTGTTGTTTGTTGATTTTGCATCATGTTCACTTCCTTTTCTTTTACTGACTTAAGTTTACAAAAAAACTATAAAGAATCTGTGAAGAAATTTCGAATTATTTTCATAAGTTTAAGTTATTCTAAATTTCACAATCACAAGACTTTATAGAATCCCCTCCATGCCCTCATTATAAATAAGAAGGTATAAAAATTACAAAGAAAGTGCTTTCAAATTCTCTAATAATTCATACTAATTGGTGAAAATGTCCAAAAGACAAAACGCCGGTTAGCAAATGTTTTAGCAAGATAATATGAAAAACATCAAAAAAGGCTGAGTCAAAAGTTGACACTTTTGACCCAACCTCCAATTGACGTTGTGATTATAAATGAGTTTGTGCGTTACTCTTCAATATCGTTGAAGAAGCTCAATAATTCTTCCTTTGTCAGGTTATCCTTTTGGTCGCCTGCAATGTCGTAGGTGATCTTTCCGTTATCCAGGACGATTAATCGATTTCCATACTTTAAAGCATCATCCAAATGGTGGGTGATCATCAAGCAGGTGAGGTGGTTTTGTGTGATTTGGTCGTTGGTCGCGGTCATCAGTTCCTGAGAGGTCTGGGGATCTAAGGCAGCGGTATGTTCATCCAACAATAAAATCTCAGGGCGCTTGATTGTTGCCATTAAGAAGCTAAGCGCCTGTCTCTGCCCACCTGATAATTTGCCGGTGGCGGTATTTAACCGGTGTTCCAGACCATTGTTCATAACGGACGTAATCTCCTTGAACTTGTCCATGTGGGCTTTAAGATGCCTTGAACCAAAGCCACGGTGCTGACCGCGCTTTTCGGATAATAAGAGATTTTCGGCAACGGTCATTCGTGGGGCGGTGCCCATTTTGGGATCTTGGAAAACGCGGCTTAAAAAGCGGGTGCGATGTTCCACGGACATATTAGTGATGTCTTTGCCATTAAGTAGAATTTGACCTTCCGAAACGGGAATATTTCCTCCGATGACGTTAAATAACGTCGACTTTCCGGCACCGTTTGATCCCAGAATTGTCACAAAGTCACCGGGATAAATCGCCAAGTTAACGTGATCCATGATGTTAATTTGCTCCGGCGTTCCGTGATTGACGGTGACGACGATATCTTTTAACTCAAAGATTGGCTCAGTCATGTTTGGTCATCCCCTTTGCTAAAGTATGGCGGATCCGGAAACGTTTCTCCAGCACTGGGAACATCATGAAGAGGGCCAGAACAATTGCTGAAATCAGGTTCAAGTCGTTGGCGTTGAAGCCCAACTTGAGAACAAGTAAGATGACAAACCGATACAGGATACTTCCGATCGTGACGGCAATCAGCCGCTGATTCATGGTCAAATCACCAAAGACAACCTCACCAATGATAATTGAGGCTAAGGCAACCACGATGACGCCGATTCCCATGTTAACGTCGGCAAAGCCGTTATTTTGGGCCACCAGAGCACCACCAAGGCCAATCAGACCGTTGGAAACGCCGAGTCCCATAATTTGCATCGCATCAGTACTGATGCCAAGTGAGCGTGCCATGTTGGGGTTATCCCCAGTCGCAATGAAGGCTTGGCCCAAATTGGTTTGCAAGAAGTAGATAATCAGGGCAGTCACAATTGCGACCACAATGATGCCCAGAACGACGCTGTCAAAGTAAGGTGGCAGTGATTCCAGGAAGTGGTTCTTCAACATTGTTGGCTTATCAAATAATGATAGGTTGGCACGGCCCATGATCCGTAGGTTGACGGAGTAAGCAGCGGTCATTACCAAGATTCCTGCTAATAACACAGGAATTTTTCCTTTAGTGTACAGCAGTCCCGTTACCAAGCCAGCCAGCATGCCGGCAATAAAAGCGATTAGGGTTGCAACCAGTGGGGAAGCGCCTGAATAAATTGCGGCCACACAGGCGGCAGCACCCATCGGGAAGGTGCCTTCAACGGTCATATCGGGAAAATCAAGAATTCTGAAGGTGAGAAATAGGCCGATGCCGACGATCCCCCAAGTTAATCCTTGGCCGATTGCTGATACGATAATACTCATTTAATCAATTCTCCTTTTTCTTGGGCTTTCTTCAAAAGTGCTGCAGGAACTTTGATGCCCAACTTGTGCGCTTGTTTTTCATTGATGATCAATTTTCCATAACGGAAGAATTTGATTGGTGTGGTGGCAGGCTTCTTCTTTCCTTTGAGGATCTGGCCACTCATCTTACCAGTTGCAACTCCCAATTTGTATTGGTCAATTCCATACGTTGCAACACCACCTTGTTTAACCATGGTGTCAACGGCCGGAAAGACGGGTACCTTTGCGTTGTTTGCGGCTCCTACCAGCGTTTGCATCGCACCGGCAATGGTGTTATCGGTTGGAACGTAAATCGCGTCAACCGAACGAACGGCTTGTTCAGCAACTTGGGTTAAATCATTGGTATTAGCGATTGAGTAAGCTTTCAAACGAACATTTTCCTGTTTACATATTTTGACGAACATCTTATATTGGGCGACGGCGGAGTCATCGCTTGATGTGTAAATGATTCCTAATGTCTTCATGTGAGGCATGAATTGCTTGATCAAGCCTAGTTGTTCTTTAAGTGGTGCTTGGTCGGAAACACCGGTGATGTTGCCACCGGGCTTGTTGTTATTTTTAACGAGGCCGGCGCCCTTTGGATCGGTGATGGCACCGAGGATGACAGGCTTATGGGTAATCGTATTTGCCAAAGCCTGGGCCGATGGGGTTGCAATTCCGATGGACAGGTCTGCATCCTCATTGGCAAATTTGGTGCTCATTGTTTTCAAATTACTTTGGTCATTTTGGGCATTTTGAAAATCAATTTTGATGTTCTTGCCAGGGGTGTAGCCCTCTTCTTCAAGTCCGTGAATGATTCCTTTGTGGATGGCGTCCAGCGCTGGATGTGACATTAATTGAAGAATCCCAACGGTCGGCTTGGCCTGGGTCTTTTGTTTCTGATTCCCCTGAGCAAATGCGACGCCCAAAATCACGATTAACACAGCGATGACACCTGAAATTAAATATTTTTTCTTCATAATTACCGTCTCCCTCAATCTCAATGATTTTATTTAAAAAATTAATACGAACAAAAACGAGCATTCCAGTCTGCCCAACCGAAATGCTCGTGATAAGTCGGCCTGCCGGAATCATCTGTACAGACCGTTCGTTTTCCGAAAGATTGCCGGTACAGATGCGTTCATGATCGCATGCTTAAGATCAAGTCGCATCTGTATCGATGTGACTTGTTACCGGCTTTGCCAACTGCGATTAACAAGTGAACTCATAGCAATCTTTCCTTTCGTAGTAGAATACATTTAATTTTATATGATTGTTTCTGGTTCGTCAATGTCTGAATCTGAGAATATTATGACAGTGTCATTTTGAGTTAACCGATTGGTAACTTATTCATGATATCCTGTTAGTGAAAGAGGGGGTTCATTCATGAAAAAAATTGTTAAGTTTGTTGGCATCCTGCTTGCGTTCGTGGCATTTGCAATGGTTGCCAGCCCACAGTCGGCGCGGGCTGCTCACAGTAATTATCGCGTGAAAACGCTGAAAACGTATCGGATCCAAACCAATTCCGGTTCAAATGTTGCTTTTCACGCAAAGCCGGGAACAAAAGCGACGCTGTGGGTTAATCCTGACAGTGTCAATGCAAAACAGATTAAGTCGTCTGTCTTTCATAAAAAAGGCATTAAGCTTTCCAGTTACAAGACAACAACCTGGTTTGTTCAAACCAAGGTCCGAATTTATCAACATTCGAAGAGCGCAACTTATTATTATGTTAACAATCGGTATGGCAGTGTTGTGGGCTATGTCAGAACCAATGCATTAAAGCGGGGATTCAGCCCTTACGGTTATCAAATTACCGGCATTAAATGGTACGGCAAGTACGATTCTTTCCATGTTAAATCTGCTTATAAACAGAAAAATGTTTACGTCTGGAATTACACCCATACCAAACGGGTCGCTAATTTAAAGCATTATCCTGGCGCAAACTTTGCCAAGACCGCTGACGTTGTCATGCGCCATAATGGTAAGAATTCAAAATATGTTTATCTGGTTGGTTCACTGAATGGGACTGCCAACAGCGTTCACAGCTATGTTCCGGCAGCTGCAATTACAAGCGGCCTAAATCCTGATCATACCGGTATGAACTATGTTCCAATTGATGATTTTGTTAATAACACTGATTTTAATCAGTACCTTCAAACTGGAAAGAACCAAAAATTGGCCAGAGAAATTCTCAAACTTTTTCCCAATTCCAAACCGGATTTGGAACTGTCCAAGATTGCTGTAAAAAATTACGATCATTTCACTGAAAGCATGAACTCAGAAGGAGACCCAATCAGTACTAAAGGGTATACTGATATCAAGACGTTCCCGACCATTCAGAAATGGCTGTATGCTCATTCAAAGAGCTCCAACGCAACTAAGATTGCTGGAATTAAAAAACTGTTGGATAAGAAAGGTTACACCGCCAGCAAGTGGCAGTCACTCTCCGATGACAATCTGGGCATCCAAATCGTCAATAACATTGCTTTTAATTATCCAGAACATGATTTGTTTGGCCGCAAGAACAGCTATACATTTATATTAGGTAAACCTGATAACAATTAATATTGTTAAAATCGTTAACGTAAAAAGTAGAGGGGAATGGTTACATATGAAAAACATGATTAAGCTCGTTGGTGTGTTGGCAGCCTTTGTTGGGCTCCTGTTTATTGCTAGTCCTCAACCAGCACAAGCCGCACACAACGGTTATCGGATTAAGGTTCTCAATACTTACTCAAATGATTTGCCACAGAATGCCTACCATACGAACTTGAAGTCCAAAGCTTCTATTTGGACAGCAAAACGTTATCCAAGTGACAAGCAAAAAGACTTTCAAAAGCGGCTTTATAGAGTTTCCAAGTTAAAAGGCGTGACGTTGTTTATCCAGAAAAAGGCCAGAGTGTATCATAAGCTCAAGAGCGCTATTTACTACTACGTGGCCGATCGGAATAATGGCTATCAGGGATGGGTTCGCTCCAGCGCATTAATCAAGGGATTCAGCCCTTACGGCTATCAAATTATCAAAGAGAAGTGGGGGAATCAGTCAGCAACATTTCATGCTAAGAACCCCAAACAAAATATTTACATCTGGAATTGGCGACATACCAAGAAACGGGCGAATGTAAAAAATTATCCTGGTGCCAACATGTATCGTTCAGAAACGGTAACCATGCTGCATAATAAGAAACAAAGTACTTACTACTACGTTAATATGCGACCAGACGGGAATTCGACAAAGGGCACTTCTGGATATGTTGCTGCTTCACAGGTCGCAGCCGGTCACAATACCAACTACCCGGAGATTGAGTATACAAGTATCAATCAATTCACTGACAGCGCAGATTACAACAATTACATCCAACGCGGCAAGAAGCAAAAGCTGGCCAGAAAAATTGTTAAGCTGTTTCCCAACAGTTCGATTGATCTAGGGTTGTCTAAGATTGCTGCCTATAACTATGACACCTTTAACAATGACGTCGATGGTGATCCTAATCCCATCAGTAAGAAGGGCTACACTGACATCAAGGCGTTCACAACCATTCAAAAGTGGCTGTATGCTCATGAAAAAGCATCCAACGCCACTAAATTGGCTGGCATTAAACAGCTGCTTGATAAAGAAGGCTATACTGCAAGCAAGCGGGCCTCAATGTCTGGTTATAAACTTGGCATCCAAATTGTCAATAATATCAGTGGCTATCAAGAAGAAAGCGGGGATGCGACTCGTTGGAATGGATATGTGTTTATTTTGGGACGGGTTGATAATTAGAATTTTTTGCTGAAAAAGTGCCAACTTAAATTCGATTTGGGTTGGCACTTTGTTATTGAATGATCAATCTAAACTATTTTGTTGTGTAGACGTTAAATTGTATCAAAAATGCGCCCTCTTAAGGTGACAAGCAAATAAGGAAAGCTTGTTGTGTTAAGAGGGAGTTTTGCATGACTGGAAATAATTAGTCTTTTTGGAAATAATAATCATCCAAAGTAAAAGTCTCAACAGGGGTGACATGAAGCTGATATTTAGCAACGAGTTCTGCAACCCGTCTGCCATCAATCAACGTGACTGACTTGGAGCCTTGTACTGCCTTTTCTTTGGCAGAATCAGTGAAGTGGCTGGGGGGCTGAAACTTGAAAGTATGAAGACAGACTGATCCCTTGGTATCACAGGGCATATTT
>OBZA01000189.1_pt1 | contig 25931 bp, 20 predicted proteins | sample 1476871 | NCBI WGS metagenome assembly OBZA01 (sample SAMEA2580227, study PRJEB22360) | human gut metagenome | biome: human gut; feature: human-associated habitat; material: faeces | place: Denmark | collected 2008/2010
CGAATCAATTTGAACAGGTGTTGGTGCGGCCGGTTCTTCCACCATTGGTTGGTGGGTTTCAACAGGTGTTTTTGTTAAGCGCTCGGCTGCCGCTTGTTCCATACGTTCCCGCTCTTGTAATTTTTGTTGGGCAGCGGCTTCAATTTTTGCTTGGCGTTCTGCAGCCTTAGCTTCTTTCTTCGCTGCTCGCTTCGCCTCTTTTTCTTCTTGTCGCGCCTGTGATTTTGCCGAAACATGACTTAGGCGATCTTGAATACTTTGGAAATGATCAACAATTTGCTGAAAATCCCACATACTCATCAAGAAAATACCCGCTAACAGTAGCAAGGTGGCAATTAAATAGCTCCCAAATTGTGCCACCAAAAAGTACGTTCCTTGATAAAGCAGCGCGCCAATCATACCGCCCCCTACGTTTTGCGTCACCTGGTTGGCTTTTAAATCGCTTTGCAAAAATTCCCAAGTGTTACCTAAAATATCTGGTTGACTGCCACTAACATTTCGAAACATAAAGGCATGGAAAAATAACAAAACACTAATATAAATCAGAACAGCCCCAAAAATAGGGCGCCCTCTTTTTAACGGAAAATCTTTTCCATAAATCATGACTAATAAGCCATACAGGATTAGTAAAATCGCTGCAAATGGAAAGGTATTACCTACAACTAAGCGTAAACAATTCGCTAATAACGTGCCTAAAAACCCTAAGCGAAAGAGTCCAAAGACACCGAATAAAATAAAAATCAGGCCAAGAAACATATAATTTAAACGTTCTTGTTGTTGCTGTTGTTTTTTGGTCTTTTTCTTTGTCGTACTTTTTTTCTTATTTGTTGATCTTTTTTGTGCCATTTAACTTCCCTCTTTCCATCACTTCTCATTATACATAAAAATGGAATCGAACAAAAGTGCCCACCTCATTTTACTTGAAAAATCATGGAAATTTTTTTAAAACTTTCATTTAAGAAAAATGAGCGTGGGACAAAAATCACTTTGGATTTTTGCTCCACGCTCAAAAACTGATAAACGGCGGGAACAGAACCAACTCCTTCGGAAATAAGCCGAAATTCTCCAAAAATTAAAGAGCAATTTTCGGAAATTTCTTCTTATTTCTCGGAGCTAAACGGTTCTGTCCCGACCTCATTATTTCTTATTTTGCTGATTCTTAATGGTATAAGTCGAAACGACCTTTAGCCATCATTTCTTTGGTACCACCTGTTTCAAAGAGCGCTTTGTTCATGATAATTTTTTTCATGAATGAAGCTGGGTACCCTTTAATGTCTGTTTTACCAACAATTCCTAAAGCACGTGTATTTCCGACAGAACAAACAGAACCTTGTGATTTAAAGCTGAAAGGTTTAGTTGCTTCCCCTTTCAATTGTGCTTGAATATTTTTAGCAGCATGCGCCCCCATTTTCAAGGCGATTTGTGCTGTCGTTGGGTAAGGTCGATTAGTTTCTGTATCCATAACTGCTGAGCAGTCACCAATAATATAGACGTTGCTATGGTTCGCATCTGTTAAATCTGGTTGAACCATGACACGACCACGACGAGCTTCAAATCCAGAATCGCCTACAACGTGGCTTCCACTAACACCCGTTGTCCAAATAATTGTTTTAGCAGAAAGTTCTGCCAAGTCGCCTGCTTCGTTATCTTGATAAACAACTGCGCCTGGTTTGATTTCTTTAATCGGTTTACCTAATAATAAATGAATAGCTGAATCTTTTAATAATTGCACACCATAGTTCGCAAGTTTTTCGTTAAACATCGGCAATAGGCGAGTAACTGCTTCGACACAATAAATTTGGATTTGATCTGCTGAGACACCTGCGATTTCAGCAAATTTTGGTTTGTTTTCAACAAGAGAACCTAATAATTCAATCCCTGTAAAGCCTGCTCCGCAGACAACAATTTTTAAGAATTCTTCGTTTTGAGTTGCTTTGTATTGACGCATTTGTTCTTGGATATGTTCATACACGTTTAAAGCCGTTTTCACATCTACCATTTGTAGAGCATGTTCTTGCACACCAGGGATACCAAATGATTCTGATTCAAACCCAAGAGAAACAACTAAGTAATCATAATTGATTGTTTGGCCATCTTCTAAAGCAACTGTTTGTGTTGCAGCATCAATTGTTTTAACTGTTCCTTGGATAAAGGTGGTCATTTTTTCATCGACAACATCCATAATATTGTATGTGATTTTTTCAGCTGGTTGTGTTCCAGCAGCAACTTCATGCAAATCCGTTGCTTCGTAGTGATAGTTGTTACGATCCACTAAAGTAATTTCGACGTCTTTGGCGCCTTTTTGTAATTCGCGTAATGTTTTTAAGCCTGCGTAACCAGCACCTAAAATAACAACATGTTTCTTATTCATTTTGATTCCCTTCCACTCTATAAAAAATTTACAGCCACCACAAACCTATGGCAAAAAATAGCACTTGTGCAGTTGCTCCCACAGCTAAGATCTTCACAGCACAAACAAATGTTTTACTCTTCACTTGTTCCTTCAGTAAGGCTTGGGTTTGTTTCCGTACAAAAGGTAAAGTTAAAAGCATGAGTAACATTGTTGGCGGCGTCAATCCTAAACCGACAGCTAACAAAATGGCTAACATTGCTATTGTATTTAATCCGACGAATAATTTCAAAGAACTTGCTTTGCCAAGGTAATGAACTAATGTATATCTCTTGTTATTTTCATCTTCCTCTAAGTCACAGATATTATTTGCTAACATTAAGTTAGCAATGTAACAAGTGTTAGGTAAGGCGACTAAGAAAATCCCCCATAAATTAGCTGCTGACCAATTGAAAACTTCAAACGTATTAATGTAGACACAAATAAGGGTAATCATGAACCCCATTGTAAATCCTGAGAAAACTTCCCCTAATGGTAGACTGGATAAAGGTTTCGGTCCTGATGAATAAAAAATACCAATTAAGTAACAATAAAGACCCATAATTAATAACGGCCAGCCGACAATAAATGACAACCCAATCCCCATTAAAGCAGAAACGAGAATCATCCAAAAAATCATTTTGCGTATTAATGGCAAAGATAAATTTTCTCGACCGATAATATTCGTTTTTTCCTTATAATCATGAACTTCTGTGGCATGATGGTAATCATTATAATTATCTAAAATATCGACCGCCATATTAAAAATAAACATCGCAATGAAAAAAATTAAAACATAACCAACATGGAGCCGCCCATATTGGTACCAACTAAAACAAATTCCTAACAAAAATGGCAAAACACTCGCTGTTTTTGCTTTTAATTCTACTAATTCAAAAAATATTTCTCGATTCAAACTATCCCTCCGCTACTTTTTTACAAACTTTGTTACTTTTAAAACTTAATTACTGTATTTCTGTCGCCAATTCGTATACAATCAAATAGTATTGAACCACTGAAAGGATCGTAGTATATTTATGAACACATTTTGGAAGTCGTTTCCTGACGTTGAACGTTCTTTAACGGAAACATGTGAATTAATTGAACAAACGTTGCATACACGCAACGAAGACATTGAAGAAGCCTTAGTAACTTTGGCTCGTTCTGGCGGCAAATTATTACGCCCCGCTTTTTTCTTTCTTTTTGCTCAACTGGGTGATGAAGAAAAACAAGAGAAACAACAATTATTAAAAATAGCTGCATCTTTGGAAATCCTACATATGGCTACGTTGATTCACGATGACATTATTGACGATTCTCCATTGCGCCGAGGCGCTGTGACTATTCAATCACAATATGGTAAAGACGTGGCTGTTTACACAGGTGATTTACTATTCACTGAATTCTTTACTTTGATTGCAGATGCCATGAATGGCTCTGAATTTATGAAAATCAATGCACAAGGAATGAAACGGTTATTACTTGGTGAACTCGATCAAATGAGTCATCGATTTGACCGCCGCATGTCGATTCCTGCTTATTTAAGAAGTGTCAACGGCAAAACAGCCGAACTTTTTTCACTAAGCTGTCTTGAAGGGGCCTATTTCGGTCATAGTTCAAAAGAAGTTCAACGTTTAGCTAAACGAATTGGCCGTCATATTGGCATTGCTTTTCAAGTCTATGACGATATTTTAGATTATACTGCCGACACGGAAACCTTGAAAAAGCCCGCTTTAGAAGACTTGTCACAAGGTGTTTATACGTTACCCCTTCTCTTCGCTTATCAAGCAGCACCTGACGTATTCAGCCCTTATTTGGATAAAGGACGCGCCATTACCTTAGAAGAGGCAGCTGAAGTTGCGGCGCTAGTCAATGACTATCATGGCGTTACAGAAGCACAAGCTTTTGCTAAAAAAGTAACCAACAAAGCAATCACTGATATTCAACAATTGCCTGATGGCACAGCAAAAGAAACCTTGCTTTCCTTAACTGAGCTCTTATTACATCGTTCATTTTAAACGTTTTATGGAAGAATTGCCATTAATTGAAATAGAAAAACGACTGATTGTTTGCTTTAATCAACAACCAGTCGTTTTTTTATTCCTCGAAAGAACTAATGCCACGATCAATTCGGTAAAGTTTTTGATAATGCGCATTGGTTGCAAGTAATTCCTCTGGCGTACCACTCATCTCTAATTGGCCATCTTCAATAAAGATCACTTGATCCATCAAAGTTACGCCTTGCAAATGGTGGGTAATCCAGATGACGGTTTTATCTTTTAATGCCTCAAAAAAGGTTTCCAGCAATTGCTGTTCTGTAATTGGATCTAAACCAGTAGTTGGTTCGTCTAATAACACAATCGGTGTATCTTGCAAAAGAATCCGCGCTAGCGCCAAGCGATGTCGTTCGCCACCAGAAAAACGTAAACCTGCTTCATCCACCATTGTTTGTAAACCTTCTGGTAATTGGGCAACCATTTCTTTTAAGCCAACTTTTTCTAAAACCGCCCAAACTTCTGCTTCGCTTGCTTCTTCTCTACCAATCCGAATATTATTTAAAATGGTTGTTCGAAATAGGTACGGTGCTTGATGCATAACCCCAATATATTCAGTCATCGTCTCACCAAATGCCTCAGTTGGGATATTTCCTAAAAGGATTTCTCCCGAAGTAGGCCGTAAATCACCACGAATGAGCGAAGCCAACGTACTCTTTCCGGAACCACTGCGCCCTAAAATCGCTAATTTTTGTTTTTCAGGAATTGTTAACGATAAGTCATTTAATACCTTTTTCTCTTGATTTTCATATGCAAAAGACAAATGTTCTATCGATAAACTGGTGCCATTTGGCTGAACAGGCGCTTCTGTTGAGTCATCTTCCCCTTCAGGAAGCTCATTAAAACGACGAATGGAATCCTTATAAATCGTTGTTTCCTGTGCTGCAGCAGGTAGCGGAGCAAAGGCATCAATTAACGGAAAAACGGTTAAAACAAAGGCACCAATCCAATTGGCTGCGCCCCCATGATTACCTGGAAACCGCACACTAGTCCAAGCTAAGACAGCAATCGCAATCACACCAAACAGAAGTTGTAAAACAAAGTCTCGTCCACGGTTAAATTGCTTCATTTTTTCATCTAATGCACGAACGTTTGCTTCATCTGTTTCATAACGAGCAACGAATTCAGAGCCTCGTTGACTAAATACCCAATCAGACACACCTAGAATATTGTCGGTTAGTGTTTGATATAACTCATTTTTGGCATATTTATGTTTTTCTTGACGCGCACCATTCACTAGAACTGAAACAAGTGGTAATAGAAAAACAACCACTCCTAACATCAGTAACATACATAAAGCAAACCACCAAGAAAAGAAACCTAACGCAATCACTAAAAAGATATACAAAATCCAAGCAATAACGGTTGGGAAAATCGTTCGTAAATATAAGTTTTGGATATGATTAATATCCTCCGAAAGCAAACCTAAGATATCACCAGTGCGATATTTTGTCTTAAAGAAAATCGCATCTTTTTCTAGCACATTATAAAGTTTCAAGCGCAGATCAGAGGTCATTTTTAACACCCAGTTATGACTCGTTAGACGCTCCACATAACGAAAAACAGGACGGCCAATCCCGAATGCTCTTGTTAAAACAATGGGAATATAAATTAATAAAATATTCTCTGGTAAGGAAGCCGCACGACTGATTAAGTAACCAGACGTAAACATTAATGCCCCTGCGCTAAAGAACGTCAAGAAGCCTAAAAGTAAGGCAAAATACAAGGTTTTTTTATAGCGTTTTAAGAAAGGACGAACCCATTGATCGTTTTTCCAAACGTCTTTCGTTGTCGGCTGTTTTTCCATCATTGGCGTCCTCCCCTCATTTGCTTCATTAATTGAACATAGTAGCCATCTTTTTCAATCAACTCTGCTAGCGTTCCTTGTTCCACTAATTGACCTTTTTCCATCACTAAAATGTAATCCATTTCTTCCATCCAATGCAGACGATGTGTCGCAAAGAAGACAAGATGATTGTTCATTAATGGCAACATGCGCTCTTTCATTTCAACTTCTGTTTCAATATCCAAATGCGCTGTCGGCTCATCAAACAGCAAGACGTGGCGTTTTTGATCGACAAAGGCGCGGGCCAACGCTACTCGTTGCGCTTGTCCCCCACTTAACATTCGACCACTTTCCCCAATCAAGGTTTGAATTCCTTCGGGAAGATCTTTAACCAGCTCGTCTAAGCCAACTAACTGAATCGCTTGCTGAATCGCCTCATCTGTTGCTTCAGGTGTATAAAAGCGAATATTGTTTGCCAAAGTATCTTGGAAAATATATGGTGCTTGCGGAATATAAAGGATTTGTTTTTGCCAGTCTTTTTGTAAAAAATGTGGAATCGTTTGGCCATTTATCGCCAATTGACTCGTTTCTTCTGTTGGCAATAAAAAGCCACTTAATAAATTAATTAACGTTGACTTACCAGAACCACTCGCCCCAATAATTCCAATCTTTTTGCGACCATCAACAGAGAATTGCAACGATTGAATCGCTTCTTGCGTTGCATCTTCATAGGAAAAATTTAACGCGGTGACTGACAACTGACTTTCTTGATGCCAATCATCTAACGTGAGCACATCGGTCTGTTCTGCTTCTGGCAATGCTAATACCGCTTGGATCGCTTGAAAAGAGTTTTTTCCATCTAAGGTTGCGTGATAATCACTTGAAAAATCACGAATCGGTAAAAAGAACTCGGGTGCTAAAATTAAAGTAACCAAGGCAGGAAATAATAAAATCGTGCCGTTTAATAAACTTAATCCAAGGAAAACTGCCACAACAGCTACCGATAATGTCGTAAAAAAGTCTAACGCAAAGGTTGATAAAATAGCAATTTTCAATGTACTCATGGTCGCTTTTCTGAATCGTTCACTTGTATGGTAAATACTCCCAGCATATTTTTTGCTCAACCCAAACAGTTTCAGCGTGTCAATTCCTCGCAAGGAATCAATAAAATGATTGGAAAGCATTTGAAACGCCGCATATTGCTTGTCCGCTTTACTTTGTGCTGCATAACCTAACACAATCATAAAAATAATAATAATCGGAAAAACAATCAGCAATGTTATGCCTGAACGAATATCTTGTGTAAAAACAAAGGCCAAAATAATCCAAGGAATAATCATCATATTCATCATTTTTGTCAAAATCAATTGTAAATAATTTTCGGTTTGACTGATGCCTTCTAAAGCCATGGTAACCATATTTCCAGTCCCATTTTTTTGAACAACATTTGGCCCCAAACGGAAAATTTTGGTTAATAATTGTTCGCGTAATTCTTTCGAGCGTTCATAACTAAATGTATCGAGCATTCTCTCACGAAAATACGTAATAACATGTCGACCAAGATAAAAAATAAAAAAGAGTAAAATACTCTGTAGTTGTTGGTTAAGATGCCCGCCACTCCAAAGGCCGACAATGGCTTTTGAAAGAAAAAAAGCTTGCCCAATTATAAAGACTGCTTGCAGGAAAGAAAAACCTGCAAGCAAGACAAGAATTTTTTTGATTTTAGGCATCTGTAAGATGTCTTTATCAATCATAGATTTAATACCCCTCTGGTACGGCTGTCTGTGAAATACGTTTTCTGAAAATATAATAGGACCAAGCAGTATAAGCTAACACGAATGGTAAAATGCTTAAAGAAATCCACGTCATAATTTTTAGTGTATATGGTGTGCTTGTTGCATCTTTAATCAACAAATCAAAACCTTCACTACCAATCATAACACGTGGGAACAAGCCACTGAACAAGAGAGCAACTAGTACAACTAATGTTAAACCACTCGCTAGAAAAGCTAACATCTCTTTGCGTTTAAACACCCCAACATTAGCAATGACCGTTAAGACCACAATTGCTAACGTTAAAATTAAAGTGACCGCAAAGTTCTTTTCATAAAAGTCCGTTTTGAAGTACATCAACACTGCAAAAACAACTAAACCGACATATAAAACGCCATATAAGATTTCTGCATAATTTCGAGCACGTTCACGAATTGGGCCTTCTGTTTTTAAAGCAATATAGTTCATGCCGTGTAAGTAGCAAAGTAATGTTAAGGCTACTCCACCAACAATTGAAAACAGATTAAAATAATCCGTAAATTGCGCATGCATATTGCCGTTTGCATCTAAAGGCATTCCTTGGACTAAGCTGATAAACAAAATACCAAAGAAGAACGGTACAAGGAAACTACCAATTGATAGCGTCCAGTTCCACATCCGACGACGTTTACCTTCCGGCATGTTATGGCGGAATTCAAAGGAAACTCCGCGAATAATTAAGCCAAATAAAATCGTAAATAGAATTAAATAGTAGCCACTAAATAATGAAGCATACCAATATGGGAAAGAGGCAAACATTGCGCCGCCCGCTGTTAATAGCCAAACTTCGTTTCCGTCCCAAACAGGTCCAATTGTTGCAACGACTTGATCTTTTTCGTCGTCATTGTGTGCCAACGTTTGAACGGCCATTCCAACACCAAAGTCAAATCCTTCTAAGAAGAAGAAACCTGAGAACAAGACGCCGATAAGGACAAACCATAATAATTGTAGTGTACTCATTCGCCAAATACCCCCTTATCAAATGGATCCAACGCTGGTTCATTTTCTTTCGCTAATTTTTTCGCTTCATAGTCTGGTCCTTTACGTAATTCTAAAATAACCAAGTAAACCATGACACTACCTAAACCAGCAAATAATAAGAAATAAATGACATTTGACGTAATTAATGAAGCAACCGATACATTTGGTGAAACACTTTGTTCAATCGTAAATAATCCATAGACAGTCCACGGATAACGACCTAATTCAGTGACTAACCAACCTGTTGTATTGGCAAGGAATGGTGCGAATGTACATAAAGCAACAATCCACAGCATCCATTTCTTCTCGTACAGCGATGGTTTTTTCTTCCTTGTAAAGAATAGTCCTAAGGCAGCAACCAATAACATTAAGGCACCAAAACCAGCCATGATACGGAAGCTCCAGAATAAAGTGTTAACTGGTGGATAATAATTTTTATCATCCCCATATTTTTCTACCAAGCGCTTGTTGACTGTATCCATCCCATCAACCGAACCTGATAATTTATTATACGATAAAATACTTAGCATATACGGAATATCGATACCAAAAACTTGTTTATGTTCCCGTTCATCTGCCCAAGCAATCAATGTCCAAGCAGCAGGATCATCAGAGTCTTCATAGGCCCCCTCCATCGCCGCAAATTTCATTGGTTGTCCTTCAATTAGAGCTTTCATTTGCAAGTCGCCAGCTAATAAAACGCCGATTGAACCGAACAAAGTAACCCATAAGCCAATGCGCATAGATGCTTTGTGGAATGAAATATCCCGTTTTTTCAACAATTGGAAAGCAGCCATACCAGCTACTGCCATGCCGCCCAATGTAAAGGCGCCCATGATAACGTGTGAAAATTCATACCAAACTTTTGGATTGCTGATGACAGCTACAAAGTCCACCATTTCAGCACGGCCATTATTGATGACATAACCTACTGGATGTTGCATAAAACTATTGGCAACTAGAATCCAGAAAGCAGACATCATTGAACCGAATACGACTAACCAGATAAAGGTTACGTGAACTTTCGGATTCATTTTATCCCAAGTGAAGATCCATAAACCTAAGAATGTTGACTCTAAGAAGAAAGCTAAGAGCGCTTCTACCGCCAACGGTGCCCCAAAAATATCTCCGACGAATCGAGAATAATCAGACCAGTTCATCCCAAACTGAAATTCTTGAATAATCCCGGTTACAACCCCAACAGCGAAGCTTAATAGGAATATATTTCCCCAAAACTTGGCCATTTTACGATAACGTTCCTCTTTTTTCACAACGTACATTGTTTCCATAATTGCTACAACAAGTGCTAATCCTATTGAAAACGGTACGAAGAAAAAGTGGAAAACTGTTGTCATCGCAAATTGGATTCTCGCCAATGTTACAATATCAAACATATTATTTCCTCCCTAATTTGCCTCCACACAAAGAAACAAGCTTACCTGAATTGTTCATTTCCATTAGCGATGACTCCTTTTATCTACGAAACTAAAAGAAAATTCAAGTGAACTTTTCCAAAAAGTGTGAAAATGCATGTAATATAGAATAATTCCAATCTAAGTATACAACTTTCTGAGGCAGAAACCAAACAATACAGAAGCATTTCTCACAATTTTTTTAGGTGCTACCAAGATTTCTTCCCTTTCTTCTATCAATAAAAAAAGCCCTTCCTAAAAAAAGGAAGAACTAATCTCAATCTATCAACATTTTGACTTATCACTTGATTAGTTTTCGAAAATTGAAACAGCTCGTCTTTGATGATAAAAATTCTAATCTTGTGATGAAAATTACGGATTGCTTGAGGTGATAGTTTGTTTTTTAACAACATGGCTATAAAACAGGGGAGAAAAAGCCAAATCAAAAAAGTTTGTTTTGGTACCATTCTAAACAACATGACTCTAAAACTATAACGTAAATCACAGTCTTTTGTAAGTCGTTTTGGTACCATTCCAAACAACATGACTCTAAAACTGGTCGCAGTTTCCGCTCGAACTGCTTTTCGTTTTGGTACCATTCTAAACAACATGACTCTAAAACTATGGTTTTGAATAAATTGTACATCATTATGTTTTGGTACCATTCTAAACAACATGACTCTAAAACGTCTTTAAAGTAACCAGTAACATAATAACCGTTTTGGTACCATTCTAAACAACATGACTCTAAAACCTCGGAGAATTATTTTTTCTCCATGATTCCGTATTCGCATCACTTATCCATAGCTAGATTTCAGTTTAGAAGGTCTGAATTTTTTCTTCACGTTTATTATACCAAACTTTCTCCTTCTTGGCGGAAAAACCCACCATTTTTCAATGGTGGGTTTTCTTTATTTAGTAGCTGTAACAGCGAGCCAGATTTCACTATACTTAGCTTCTGCTGGTCCTTGATATTGCGTAAACGAAATTTCTGGTGCTGCAACGACTTGGTAACCAGATGAAGGCAACCATTCAGAGAATATCCTTGCCCAGGTTTCTTGTAAAGTTTGTGGGAAAGGACCTTCATTTGGAAAAACCGCCCATGTATGAGCAGGTACGCTTAGTTGCTCCAAATCTTCATAGGTATTTTCTTGCGAAGTGGCAAAGCCAATCATGTGTGTCATTTCTCCACCCTCTGTTGTTCGTCCCTCTTGAAAGTCAAAAGAAGCATTTACTACTTGATGAGGATATACATCATCAAATGTATGCATTTCCGCTCGTTGTTGTGGTGTAATGCGCTGTGCTAATTCCATGATTGCTTGATTTTCCCCTTGATACTGCAAGGGAACCTTCTGACTAACTCCGACTATTTGAAACGCTGGTTTTTCAATCAATTTAACATCCATTGATTGTCCTCCTTTAATATCAATATAGAAAGAGAATTTAGGGAACGTTTTTTGGATTTGTGTTTTCATTACTTCAGAAGGGGCTTGTCCTGTCCAATCGCGAAAAGCTCTTGAGAATCCTTCAATACTTTGATAACCATATTTAAAAGCTACATCTGTCACTTTTTCACCAGCAAGTAATGCTAAATTTGCTTCCGCCAAACGTCTCTTTTTAATATATTCAGCCAGACTCATCCCCGCAACAAACGAAAAAGTTCGTTTAAAATGGTAAACAAAAATCCCTGTCTTTTTTGCCAATTCATCGAAGGATACTTCTTCCGTTAAATGTTCTTCAATATAATCCATTGCTTGATTTAAATTTGCGAGCATCCGTGTCCCTCTCTTTCTATTTGAAAGTTTACTAAAGACCAACAAGGATGACTTGATTATTTAGAACCAACATTCGTCAAGTCGCTACTCTTGATTCATAGCGGCTTTTAAGGCCTGCGCTAAAGCACTTTCTTCTGGTTCGTCTGGTTGTGAATATTTTTTCATCAAACGACGTTCTTCATGTTTAGTCATTTTTTGTTTTCGTTCTTTTTTATCGGGAATTTTTTCAGTAATCGAACAGAATTTACATTTGAAAGAACGACCATTTTTTCCTTCTATGATGACCATTTTTTTATGGCATTGTGGGCAACGGTGATTGGATACTTTAGGATCTTTTCGCCGACGATAAGAACATTCTTGGTTTGTACAAACGTAAATCTTCCCATCTTTCGTATTTTTTTCCCGTAAGTTTGAGCCACAATCTGGACATTTTTTTTGCGTAATGGAAAAATCTTGATATTTTTTCTCGCTTTGTTTAATTTCACGGACTAATTTTTTCGTATCCTCTTCAATATCCTTTAAGAAAAGTTGACTCTTTTGTTGACCCGAAGCGATTGCTTCGAGCGACTTTTCCCATTTTTCCGTTAGTTCAGGTGTCACAAGTGATGGATTCACCAAGTCTAATAGTTGCTTTCCTTTGGCAGAGACACTTAAACCGCTATTGGTTCGTTCCATCAATTCTGATTTAATCAGTTTTTCAATGATTTCAGCTCGCGTTGCCGGTGTGCCTAAACTGTGTTTCTCCATTTTTCCTAACAACGTTCCTTCGGTTAATGGTTTTGGCGGCGACGTTAATTCTTTGTTAATGGTAAAGTTTGGCGCAACGGTCATGCCTTTTTGCCATTGGACAGTGGATAGCGGCTGTTCGGCTGTTGTTTTCCAGCCAGCAACAACTACTTTATTTTGATGAAAGACAAATGTTTCTTTTCCAAAAGCGACTGTAACTTTTGTTTGTTTGGTTTGATTTGGCTCAGCAAACAAACCTAAGAATCGTTGAACAATCATTTGATAGATTTTTTGTTCATCATTACTTAGCTTTTCATAACGAGGACGTTGTTCAGTTGGAATCAACCCATGGTGATCCGTGACTTTTGCATTTTGGAAAACTTTTTGTTGTTTAACAACGGCCCCATTTTTAAGGTAGCCTTTCACTTCTGGTGAAAAATCAGCAATGGCTTGAAGTCGTTCTTTCATCGTTCCTTTCATATCCGTTGTTAGATATTTGCTGTCAGTTCGAGGATAGGAAACAATTTTATGGGTTTCGTATAAACTTTGTACAAGAGACAACGTTTTCTTTGCAGAAAATTGGAATCGCTGGTTGGCTTCACGCTGGATTTCGGTTAAATCATATGGTAACGGCGCATTTTCTGTTTTAACTTTTTCTTGGATATCGGTAACTAAGCCCTTTTGTTTTGAGAGTTCTTTGACTAATTGTTCTGCTTCCTGCCGTTCTTTTAAAGCGTATGGATTTTTTTGGGTCATCTTTGCTTTTTCTGATTCAACAGTTAACGAGATAGTAAAATAAGTTTGAGGCTTAAATTGTTCAATCGTTTTTTCTTGTTGGCGCACCATTGCTAAAGTTGGTGTTTGAACACGACCTGCGGATAAGTTATCTTGATATTTCACTGTCAAGGCCCGTGTGACGTTTAGACCCACTAACCAGTCAGCTTTTGCGCGCGCCAAGGCAGAGTAATACAAATTATCGTAGTCTTTCGCTGGGCGAATTTTCTTAAACCCGTCTTTAATGGCTTTGTCTGTTTGAGATGAAATCCATAAGCGTTTGACTGGTTTGTTAAAACGGACATATTCTAAAATCCAGCGGGCCACTAATTCACCTTCACGACCAGCATCGGTGGCAATCACGGCTTCAGAAACATCTTTACGATTAGCTAATTGTTTAATCGCTTTTAATTGATGTCCCGTTTTCGGTAACGGTTTAATCCCTAAATTCTTAGGAATCATCGGTAAAGTTTCCATTTGCCACGTTTGCCATTCTTTGTTTAAATCTTCTGGCATTTTTAGTCCTAAGAGATGGCCTAAAGCCCATGTGACAATCACGTTGGGCCCTTCATAATAATTCTTATTTTTTTGATTTGCTCCTAAAACGCGGCTTAAATCTTTTGCTACGCTAGGTTTTTCAGCAATAATTAATTGTTTTGCAACCACTAGTTTCGCTCCTTTTTGAGTGCTATCTTTTCGTATTATACCAAATATTAGCTCGATTTTCTCTAAATTCCGAGAATAGAAAAAGAGTTTAAAGAAAATTCCCTGAGGTTTTTCTTTAAACTCATGCGTTTCAAATAACTTTCCGTTTGCAGAATTTTGTTTTGCCAAAATGATTGGATATTGTGGTAAACTCAGCTTTATTTTCAAAAGTAACCGCATGATGATTTTCTAGTAATGCTAAACCGAAGTATTGTTGTAAATCTTCATCGCATTCTTCACACCAGCGTTCTTCCCCATCATTCCAGAAAGCCGTTAAATAGTTAGGCTTTGTGTTGACGTATGTATAATTCTGAGAAAGTTTTTGCCAAACTTCCACATAATATGTCTCTGCATCGGTCAAGTTATCGAAGGTTTTTTCTTGAACAATGTCCTCTTGCCAATCATCAAAAAACCACCAAGGTTCATTGTCGCCATACATTGTAATTACTTGATACATTGAACCGCTCCTTTTTTTGCTACTGTAGGTATCATAGTCACTTTCTGAAAAAGTTGCAAGGATTTGGTTTCGGACTGAGAAATTTTTGAAATTTATTTTATCCTGCCACTTCTAAAGAAACAATAAAATCTTCAATCATGCGACGATAACTTTCTTCCGGCGTGGCTTCTTCGCGTTGAAAATAACCTAAAAAACGTAAGGTAATATAACCATGGATTAAGCTACGTAATTCTCGACTTTTATGCAGTCGTTCTTCATTATTAAATGGATAAAAAGCTAAAAGTTGTAAGATAATTTGATTGGTTTCATGGATGCCTTCAATTAATTGTTGGTTTTGCGTTTTCGGCACACTGATAAGTAACTCATAGACTGCAGAATTTTCAAAAGCAAATTGTTGGTACGTTTCAGCATATATCCGAATTGCTTCTGCGCCACTCTTACCCACTAAGGCTCTTCGCAATGCATCATTTAATTCTTGAATTAACAAGTCCACTAGAGCATTTTTTACTTCAGCAATATTTTTAAAGTGATTATAGAGTGAAGGATACTTGATGCCTAAATCAACGGCTAAATTTTGAAAGGTTAATTGTTGAACGCCCAATTCTTCCGCTAGGTTGCGGGCACTTTCAAGGATTTTGGCTTTCGTTAAATTCCGTTTTTTTGCCATCTTTCTGACGCCTCCAATTCTTAAATTTTGGACAATTATTAGTTTATCATATCTATTGACTCTTTTTAAACTATAAATTATAGTTTATAATAATAATTTGTAAACATCATTTTTGAAAGAAGGCTGTTTGGCATGCATATTACCAACCGTTCTCATTTGGCCGATCGTTATGGCAAACGAACCAGTGCAGAATTTTTATTACACGAACGTCCTATTTTATCTTTTCCTATTTCTTTAGCGGCCATTCCTAAAGAAGCCCGTTATTTATCCTGGGAATTAATTGATTATGACACGATTCCTCTAATCGGTTTCCCTTTTATTCATTGGTTAGCTGCCAATGTTCCTGTAACCAATGAGATTCCTGAAGACTTTAGTCGAACAGCACTCAAGCCTACCATTCAAGGAAAAAATAGTCTTGCTTCTCCTTTGGGGAAACAGATGATTCCTGCGCTTGCCACTGAAACGTTACCTGAGTTAACCGAACGTTATCTGGGGTTAAGCCCTCGCTCTGGTGTGCACACCTATACGTTATATGTGTACGCTACAAAAAATCCACTAAATTTAAAAGAAGGCTTTTTTGCGAATGAATTGCATCAAGCATTGAATGATCAACGACTCGCCAAAGCCAAATTTGAATTTCTTTACTAGAAAGTGAGGAAATAGAATGTATGAATTAATTAAAAGTAAAATTTTCCGTCCAAGACAACCTTGGGAAAAAAATCTGCTTGTTTTATGGTTTGGCACATTTATGGCTGGTATTGGCTTTAGCTTAGTGATGCCATTCATGCCTCTTTATATCAACACATTAGGTACTTTTACCCACCAACAATTGAATTTTTGGAGCGGAATCACGTTCTCCTCCACTTTTTTAGTCACGACCATTGTTTCTCCTTGGTGGGGCCGTTTAGCCGACCGAAAAGGACGCAAGTTAATGTTATTACGTGCTTCATTAGGGATGGCTATCGTCATTAGTTTAATGGGCGCAGTCACAAGTGTTTATCAATTGATTGGCTTGCGCTTATTACAAGGTGTTTTTTCTGGTTATATCAGTAATGCGACTGCGTTAGTTGCTACAGGCACACCTAAGGAAAAAAGCGGTCAAGTGCTTGGTACTTTAGCCACTGGTTCTGTTACCGGCACGTTGCTTGGTCCTCTTTTGGGCGGTGTCACTGCGTCTATTTTCGGTTATCGGCCAACCTTTTTCATTACTGGTACGATTTTATTACTCGTTTTTGTTTTGAGTCTCGTCTTTGTCCATGAAGAGTTTGTGCCAATTGAAAAAAATCAAGCCGCATCTGGGAAACAAATTTTAAAAAAACTAGAACATCCCCACGTGATTCTTGGAATGTTTATTACGACATTAATCATTCAAGCTTCCAATAATTCAATTAGTCCCATCATCAGTTTATATATTCAACAATTGTTGGGTGGTCACGGAAATGTCACCTTAATTAGCGGAGTCATTGCTTCTATTCCAGGGATTGCAACGTTAATAGCCGCCCCTCGTTTCGGCCGGTTAGGCGATCGTATTGGCAGTGAACGTATCTTGACAATTGGCTTAATTTTAGCCATTTTCGTTTACCTACCAATGGCCTTTGTTCAAAATGTCTGGCAGCTTGCCATGCTTCGTTTCTTAGTTGGGATTTCCGATGCCTGTTTACTACCAGCTGTTCAAACGTTGATCACTCGTTATTCCCCAAGTGACGCTGCAGGTCGTATTTTCAGTTACAATCAATCTTTCCAAGCGACAGGAAATGTGATTGGTCCTATGATTGGTTCAAGCGTATCTGCCGCTTTCGGTTATCGTGGGGTCTTTATTTCCACTTCTTGTCTGGTTCTCCTTAACCTTCTATGGGTTCGTCGAAGCACCGCCGAATTAAAAAAAGAGAAAAATGATGACTAAGTTATACACAGAAAAGTTATCCACAATTTGAATTTTTAATTTTTCTCTTTTTCTTATTTTAAAAAAAATAGGCATATAAAACAAAAAAGAAAAGCTGATATTTACTGGTTTTATGACCAGCATATCCGCTTTTCTTTTGGTTAACTATACGCTTTTTGTTTCACAACTCGTGAAACTTTTTAGACGTATTGTAGTTCTTTTTCATCTTGGTAGGCGCGATCAATTAAGCCGCCCCCTAAGCATTCCATTCCATCATAAAAAACAACAGCTTGGCCTGGAGTAACTGCGCGCGCTGGTTCCTTAAACGTAACGGTTGCTTTTGTGCCATCTTCAGATAAGGAAACATGCACTGGAATATCTGCTTGACGATAACGGAATTTAGCCGTACAGTCAAACTCTTTTGGCATTGGTGTATCAACAGTAAAATGAACCTCACTAGCTTCTAAATGTGTTGCATATAGTTTTTCATGGTGAAATCCTTGTCCCACATATAATGTATTGGTAGTTAAATCTTTCCCAATCACAAACCATGGTTCTTGTGTTTTACCGCCGCCACCAATTCCTAAGCCTTGGCGTTGACCGATAGTATAATACATCAGACCATCATGTTGTCCTTTGATTTCGCCATCTTCTGTCACCATGTTGCCTTTTTTAGCTGGTAAATAATTACTCAAAAATTCTTTGAAATTCTTTTCACCAATAAAACAAACGCCCGTTGAGTCTTTTTTCTTGGCTGTGGCTAATCCAGCACGTTCAGCAATTGCACGAACTTCTGATTTTTCCATGCCACCCAATGGAAACATTGTTTTTGCCAATTGGGCTTGTGATAATTGGCTTAAAAAATAGGTTTGGTCTTTATTATTGTCAATTCCACGTAACATATGCACTACGCCATTTTCATCCGTTTCTACTTGCGCATAGTGGCCAGTTGCAACATAGTCAGCGCCTAGTTGCATAGCATAATCTAGGAATGCTTTAAATTTAATTTCTTTATTACACATGACATCTGGATTTGGTGTCCGTCCTAACCGATATTCTGCTAAAAAATATTCAAACACACGGTCCCAATATTCTTTTTCAAAATTGACCGAATAATACGGAATCCCAATTTGATCCGCTACTTTTGCGACATCTTTATAATCCTCAGTTGCGGTACAGACACCATTTTCGTCTGTATCGTCCCAATTTTTCATAAAGATCCCAATTACATCATAGCCTTGCTCTTTTAAAAGCAACGCTGTGACAGATGAATCGACACCGCCACTCATGCCTACCACGACACGCGTTTTGCTGTTATCTGCCATTTTATCACCATCATTTCAATTAGATTCTGAAATCATCCACGATTTGAAGGTCGTAACTTTTCAGTGCTTTTCATTATACTATTTTTTTGAAATAAGTAAAGCAAGCCGGGCGTATAATGAGAAAATACTTGGAACAAAGACACAGCCAACAAGCTGTTGCTTTCAAATAAACAGAAAACCTGAAGGAACAAGCTACTTTCACTTGTTTCTTCAGGTTTCTCTAAATTATTCTACTTTCTCTAATACACCACGGCTAATTAAGCCATCCATTAAGAAAAAGTATTTTTCTTTACTCATTTCATGTTGTTCATTCTTGAAAATATTCATTGGTTTTAAACCATTTGCCGTTGTAATGGACATTTTCAACTCTTTTAGATCAGCAGTGATCGTAATTTTCAATTTGAAGCCTTCATTTCTCTGAGGCGTTGGATCTAAGGAACGAATCAATTGAAAGTTCCCTGATTTTGTTTCAGTAAAGCCGTTATCTTTTAATGTATAGCGTTTTGCACTAGGATGTACTTTGTAAAAAACTGTTGAGCCTTCAACAGCAGCCGTTGTTGTAAATGCCATGGGTTCCACCTCGTTATTTTCATTGTTATCTTCATTATAGCGAAAACCTGTAGCTGCCGCAATCAGATTATTTTTTCAATTGTTGAATCACTGCAACTAGTACTTCAGAAAAAGTCGCAATTTCTTCTGGTGTGTTCCCGTAGCCAAAACTAATCCGGATTGATTCTTTAATAGCTGAGGAATTTTCTCCATACATCGCTGTCAACACGTGCGAAGGATCCACAGTTCCCGCTGTACAAGCCGAGCCTGTTGAAATCGCAATACCTCTTAAGTCCAAATGCATTAAGAGCAAATCACTGGGAATTCCTTTGAAATGAAGATTTAAGACATGCGCTAAACGATTCGTTGGTTCACCATTAATTGAAAAATCAATATTGGCTTCTTCTAACGCTTTTAAAATAATCGTTTGAAAACTTTGATAGGCTGTTTTTCTTGCTTGCTTTTCTGCAGAAGTTAGTAATGAAACGGCAGTACCCATGCCAATAATTCCAGCTAAGTTTTCCGTGCCCGCACGTCGTTTTTCTTCTTGTTCCCCACCATGTAAAAGAGGTGGTAATTGGATTGCATCGCTTTTAAATAAAAAACCTACGCCTTTTGGACCATTGATTTTATGAGCGGAAATACTTAATAAGTCGATCCCTAATTCATGAGGTAAAATGACTTCACTTCCATAAGCTTGGACGGCATCTGTATGAAAAATCGCCGAATGATTTTTAAGAATTGCACCAACTTCAGCAATCGGTAATCGATTTCCAATTTCATTATTGCCATACATCATTGAAACCAAGATCGTTTCTTCGCGTAAAGACTTTTTGAATTGATCCATTGAAATCTGACCATTTTCATTCACCGGCAAGTAAGTCACTTCAAAGCCTAACGTTTCTAAGTATTCCATCGTTCGTAACACAGCGGGATGTTCAATTGCCGTAGTAATAATATGTTTTCCTTCCTTTTGACGAGAAAAAGCAACTGCCAAGATGGCTGTGTTATCCCCTTCTGTGCCACCACTATTAAAAATAATCTCGTGGGGTTTGGCTTGTAAGCTCTCGGCAATCGTTTGACGCACTTCTTCCAGAAGACCGTGTGCCTTTCGTCCAAACTGATGAATACTTGATGGATTGCCAAAAGTCGTTTGCATATTCTCAGTCATCGCTTGAATGACCGTTGGATGAAGCGGCGTTGTTGCCGCATGATCTAAATAAATGGGTTCCAAATGACTCGTCCCTTTCCTTATGTTCTGGCGTTATTCTAGCATAAAAAGCTTAAAACACAAAATCAGAATACTTTCTCTTCTATTTATAAAAGAGATAAGAAAAATAGGCCCAACACTATTAAAGTTGTTAGACCTATTTCTAGTTTAAGGAATCACTTATTCTCCTTTTGGTTCTAAACGGAATAATGGACTCATTGGTTTATTTTCATGAATACGAAGTAACGCTTCCCCCATTAACTCAGCGCAAGAAATAATATTCAAGGTTGCTGGTTGGCGGTCTGCTGTCGTATAAACAGAGTCAGTAATACTAATTTCCTTAATTGGCGCATTTTCTAAGGTTGCTTTTGCGCCTTCTGATAACAAACCATGCGAGGCGCAAGCATACACTTCTTGCGCACCATTTTTCATTAAAACTTCCGCCGCTGTGGCTAACGTTTGACCAGTATTCAAAATGTCATCAACAAGAATACATTTTTTCCCAGCGACATTCCCAATAACGTAACCTTCTTGGCGCACCCCATCAATCTCTTCATGGTCTACAATTGCTAAGGTCGCATCTAAGTACTCCGATAAACTACGTGCGCGTTGAACGCCACTGTTTTTAGGCGAAACAATCACAATTTCTTCCCCTACTAATGCTTGTTGACGATAATAATGAGCGAACAAAGGCATTGTAAATAAATTATCTACTGGGATATCAAAAAATCCTTGGACTTGAACAGTATGCAAGTCTAATGTTAACAAACGTGTTGCGCCTGCCTCTACTAACATATTAGCAACTAATTTCGCAGTAATGGGTTCTCTTGGTTTCGCTGTGCGGTCTTGGCGAGCATAACCATAGTAAGGCAAAATAACATTAATTGTTTTTGCACTAGCACGTTTTAATGCATCAATTAAAATAAGCAATTCCATCAAATGATCATTTACAGGGGCATTCGTTGCTTGGATGATGTAGACATGATCGCCACGAATACTTTCTTCAATATTAATTTGAATTTCGCCATCACTAAATTGGCGCACGGTGCTTTTTCCTAATTCTGTTCCTACTGATGCTGCGATTTTTTCAGCAAGTGGTCGATTTGCATTTAAACTGAAGATGCGTAAGGTGTCATCTTGATAGTTTTCGGTCATGATATCCTCCGTCAATATAAAATAATAGTCGTTTTCATTCATATTCTACCATTTTTTGTCATAAAAATCATGGGATCCTCCTTAATTTATTGAAAGAAACGGTTTTCTTTGTGAAAAAAGCGCTTGTATTTAGGTGCGCCTAAAAATTATTTGCATTTTCTTAAACTATCCCTTATACTGATTTTAAGGCAAACCTAAAAAGGAGGAATTTCATGAGAAAAAGCTTTAACTTAGCTGTTCAAGCGTTAACCGTTCAATATCAAGGACGGACCGCTTTAAATAATATCCACGTTACTATTCCCTCCGGTAAAATTACTGGAATTATCGGACCAAATGGTGCTGGAAAGTCAACATTTATTAAAGGGTTATTAGGCTTAATTAAAACAAAGGAACGTGATGTTTTGTTAAATAATCAAGCAATTGACCAACAAAAAACAACCATTGCCTATGTAGAACAACGTAGCGCCTTGGATCTTAGTTTCCCAATTAGCGTTTTTGAAACGGTCTTGCTAGGAACCTATCCAAACTTGGGACTATTAAAACGCCCAGGAAAGAAAGAAAAGCAAGCAGCCATGGCTGCATTAAAAATGGTGCAATTAGAAGACTATGCGCAACGCCAGATTGGCGAACTTTCTGGTGGCCAATTACAACGTGTGTTTATCGCCCGTGTTTTGGCCCAAGGAGCTGAGGTGATTTTTTTAGATGAACCTTTCGTCGGCATTGATATGTCTAGTGAAAAAGTGATTATGGATATTCTCAAATCATTAAAAAATCAAGGTAAAATGATTATCATTGTTCACCATGATTTGCACAAAGTGTCCCACTATTTTGATGAATTAATCGTTTTGAAAAACCGGCTAATTGCTGCGGGTCCTGTTGAACAAACGTTTACTGCAGAAACGCTCCAAGAAGCATACGGTGATTTGTTAGGTGATTTATTAATACAGGGGGTTGCAAAATGATTGCTGCATTTATTGATGGTTTATTCCGTTATCAATTTTTACAAAATGCCCTTTTGACGTCTGTAATTGTCGGACTCATTTCAGGGGTAATTGGTTCATTCATTATTTTACGTGGGATGTCTTTGATGGGTGATGCGATTTCCCATGCTGTTTTACCAGGGGTCGCTGTTTCTTATATGTTTGGTTTCAATTATATTTTTGGCGCTTCTATTTTTGGCTTATTAGCTGCATTATCGATTGGCTTTATTACCCAAAAAAGTCCACTAAAAAATGATACTGCCATTGGTGTTGTCTTTAGTTCTTTTTTTGCTTTAGGGATTATTTTTATCTCTTTTGCAAAAAGTTCCACCGATTTATATCATATTCTGTTTGGAAATGTATTAGCGGTCGCAGATACCGATATTTTAATTACTTGTGTCGTCGGCGTGATTGTTTTGATTTTTGTGGCATTGTTTTATAAAGAGTTGCAACTCACTTCTTTTGATCCCACAATGGCTCAGGCCTACGGTTTAAATATTCAATTTTTCCACTATGCATTGATGTTTTTACTAACACTAGTCGCTGTTTCTTCTTTACAAACCGTCGGAACTATTTTAGTCATTGCCATGCTGATTACGCCAGCGGCAACAGCTTATCTATTAACAAATCACTTACCGACAATGATTGGCTTAGCCTCTACTTTTGGGATTTTAAGTTCAGTGATTGGCCTATTCTTCAGTTATTCTTATAACTTAGCTTCTGGTGCGACGATTGTTTTAACCGCCGCCTTATTCTTTTTATTGGCTTTCTTTTTCTCACCAAAGAAAGGCCTAGTATTTGTAAACCGTGAGAAAGAAATGGAGGAATCAACGAATGAAAAAATTTAGTTTATTTTTTTTAACACTTTTAGCAGGGTTAACGTTAGCTGCTTGCGGGAATCAAGCCGCTGAAAAGAAAGAAAAATTAGCAATTGTGACAACGAACTCGATCCTATCTGATTTAGTGAAAAATGTTGGGCAAGACAAAATTGAGCTGCATAGTATTGTGCCAATTGGGACAGACCCTCACGAATATGAACCGTTACCAGAAGACATTGCGAAAGCTTCTGAAGCGGACATTTTATTCTTTAACGGCTTGAACTTAGAAACAGGCGGAAATGGCTGGTTTAACAAATTAATGAAAACGGCCAAAAAAGTTGAGAATAAAGATTACTTTTCTACAAGCAAAAATGTTACGCCACAATATTTAACAAGTGCCGGTCAAGAACAAACAGAAGATCCGCATGCTTGGTTAGACATTGAAAATGGCATTAAATATGTAGAAAACATTCGTGACGTGTTAGTAGAAAAAGATCCAAAAAATAAAGATTTCTATACAGAAAACGCGAAAAATTATACCGAAAAACTTAGCAAACTACATGAGGAAGCCAAAGCTAAATTTGCTGATATTCCTGATGATAAAAAATTATTAGTTACAAGTGAAGGTGCCTTTAAATATTTCTCCAAAGCTTATGATTTAAATGCCGCTTATATTTGGGAAATTAACACAGAAAGTCAAGGAACACCTGAACAAATGACCACGATTATTGATACCATTAAGAAATCAAAAGCACCTGTGTTATTTGTTGAAACCAGTGTCGATAAACGTAGTATGGAACGGGTCTCAAAAGAAGTGAAACGACCAATTTACGATACACTTTTCACAGACTCTCTTGCCAAAGAAGGAACAGAAGGCGATACGTACTACAGCATGATGAACTGGAATTTAACAAAAATCCATGATGGCTTAATGAGTAAATAAATAATAAAGAAGAAAGAACCAAGTTGACTCCCCCTCAACTTGGTTCTTTCTTCTTTATTTAACTAATTCCTCAATATCAATTACTCGATCCACAATTTCCTCATAAAAATCTGCTTCATGGGAAACCAGAAAAACCGTTCCTGGGTAAACGTGAATTGCTTCTTGTAAACTTTTTTTGGCCGCTTCATCAATATGATTGGTTGGCTCATCTAAAAATAACAAATTACTTGTTTGCATCATTAGTTCCGCTAGTTTTACTTTTGTTTGCTCACCACCACTTAACAGGGCTAGCGACTGCATTGCTAACTTATCTGGTAAACCTGCTCTAGCCAAATGACTTCTTCGCTCTTTAATCGTTGTATCTGGAAAACGATCTGATAAATAGTCTAGCGGCGTTAACTGCTCATTAGGCCACGCCAAGTCTTGGGTAAAATAAGCAATTTTTGTATTCAGCGGATAATGAAATTCTCCATCTAATGAAGGAATCACTTTCGTCAACGTTTTAATTAATGTTGATTTGCCAATCCCATTAAAGCCTTTCAATGCGACTTTTTCACCGACATGAACCATTAAATCTAACGGTTCTAACAAAGGGTCCCGATAGCCGACAACTAACTTCTGGGTCGTTAGTGCTTGCGTTGCAACTAACCCTTGATAAGGAAATTCAATCGCCGGCTTAGTCAAGGAACCTGGCGGAGCCAATCGTTCCAACCGGTCCAATTGTTTTTGTCGACTTTTAGCCATCGTTGCTCGATTTCCAGCTTTGTATTTACGAATATAGGCTTCCATTTTTTCAATTTTTTCTTGTTGGGCCTGATACTGTTTCAAATAGGTTTGTTTATTCTGCTCTTTTTGTGCAAAAGATTTTTCTACATTTCCAGTATATTTGGTTAATTTGCCAAACTCAATATCTGCGATGCAATTCGTCACTTCATTTAAAAATTGATAATCATGGGAGACTAATAGAAAGCTTCCTTCAAAATTATTCAGATAGCGAACAAGCCATTGAATATGTGTATCATCTAAATAGTTGGTGGGTTCATCTAAAAGTAACACATCAGGGGCCTCTAACAATAATTTTGCTAAAATCACTTTTGAACGTTGACCACCGCTTAGCTCCCCTAACTTTTTATCCAAACCAATTGCTTGTAGTCCTAACCCATTGGCTAAATCCTGAATAATCGTGTCGATTTGGTAAAAATTACTTTCATCTAAATCTGTTTGTAACTTGCCTGCTTGTTCTAAAAGTTTTTCCGAAGCCGTTTGACTGTATTCTTCATAAAGCTTTGTCAGTTTCGCTTCTTTATCAAAAAGTTCTTGAAAGGCTTGTTTCAAAAAATCAACCATCGTTAGTGATTGTTCTACAGAAACGTGCTGATCCAAGTACCCAATCTTGCAATTTTTTTGCCACTGAATCGTTCCTTCGTCTGGCAATACTTCCCCCGTTAAAATTTTAATTAAGGTGGATTTGCCGACACCATTTTGGCCAGTTAAGCCTAAATGATCCCCTTTATTCACTTGCAATGAAGCC
>OBZA01000190.1_pt1 | contig 25831 bp, 23 predicted proteins | sample 1476871 | NCBI WGS metagenome assembly OBZA01 (sample SAMEA2580227, study PRJEB22360) | human gut metagenome | biome: human gut; feature: human-associated habitat; material: faeces | place: Denmark | collected 2008/2010
ATAGGGATACTTCCAGCGAATAGATAATATATAGCAATAAGAACTACCATGACAATTAAGAATGGTGTAACGACCCCTAACGCTCTTACAATCTTATTAAAGTCTAATAATAGTGTTAAATAAATAACGACCGTCATAATTAACGCGCCAAGCCATGTAGGTATACCAAAGCTCTCTTCGAACGTTGCGCCTGAACCTGCAATCATCGTTACAGCAATCCCAAATAAGAAAAAGACTAGAATATAATCAAAGATTTTACTAAATTTTTGACCAAATAAATATTGTAATGTTGATTCATGGTTTGTTGCTTCAAAAGCCGTTCCAATTTTAGCGACTTGTCGCCCTATAAATCCTAAAATTAATCCTGATATTAACACGCCTATATATGACCATAAACCATAAGGCGTGAAGAATTGCATTACTTCTTGCCCTGTAGAGAATCCTGCGCCTACTACAATCCCCACATAAGCAAAACCTATTTTTATAGATTCTTTATTCAACCCCATGTATTGATTAACCTCCTTATTTTTGACACATTCAAAATTATAACGTACTAATAATAATATGCAACAGTGCATAAACGTTGTGAGACAACGCTTATCGCTTCTAAATACTAGTGTTAATACCCTTACAAACAATTTAAAAAATTTAATATTTTTAATAATTTGTCACAAAAAATTATATTTGAGTTACTAAGTAAAATATTATTAAAAAAGAGTTAGATAAAATGAATAACTATGGTTATTCATTATCTAACTCTCTTATTTCACTATATTATTTTGAACTTCCAAATTTCTTTAATTCATCAAAATTTACTATAACATTATCCATGCGTTTAGCTGAATCTTTTAACACATTTCTTGCTACATGATTATTAGGATCTAATTTTAAAATTTGTTTAGCTACTTTAAACGCTTCAGAATCTGAAATAATTGGATCAGGTATAGCATATAATAATAGCATTTGAAGCAAACTTTTTATTTCTTTACCATTTGTTAACTGAATAGAAGCATCTGCATGATAATATGCCGCTTCTAAAGCACCTTCCACTTCACTCAAAGGATAGACTAATAATAAAAATGCTAAATCATGTAATTCTGCTGTTTCATTAGCCTTCATCATATCTAATATACAAGTATAAAACATAATGTTTTCTTGTTCATGAGCACAGGATATATATACTTCTTCGAATTCCATAAAATCAATATTGGACATTATATTTTTAATTTCTTCAAATTTACCGTTCAGAACGTAAAATTTAATATCTTCTTGTAGCATAATGTCCACCTACTTTCATCATCAATATCATGCTATTTATTTTACCATATTCATTTTGGATAATCATTTTATAACCTTTTTTTTATATAAAAAAACATCAAAATTTATCATTACTTATTTAAATGCTGTAGACTTAAATGAAGAACGATTCACTTCTTGAATCGCTTCATTAGCAGTTTTACCAACACTTAAAGACATTGCTGCTGTAAAACTTCCTTCTACAATGGGTGCATTTACTTTGTAAATATGATACTTACCTTTATACATATCAATTGCTAAATCGATATTCATTTCTGATGATCCTAAATCATAAAAACATAATGCATCATCATCTAACTGATTAATCAATTGTTCAATATCATCATATGAAGTTCCAATTTCACCATTTACTCCACCATAAGCAATCACATTTATGTCATTTGTCATTTTATTTAATAAATTTTTAGTTCCCTTAGCTATTTCTTCACTATGACTAATAATAACTATAGTTGTCATCATTTCAACTCCAGTCAATCAATTAAATAACGAATTTGATTTTTTATTAAAGTGAACCTTAATCAACATGTGTTTTCATTATAAAATAACTTATCTGAAAGCGCGAATATTTGTGTATTAGACAAAATATTAGTCATTGACTGCCTATACATTAAAAATGACTGAGATAGGTATCCAACATCATAATAATTGTAGCTATATTGCTGAAGTTATAATCAATCTTATCTTTTTTCAAGTAAATTGTAAGTGACTAAAAGTGGTTTCCCTGTTCTAGGATCTTTTCCTAATACTGCATCTATATTAAACACACTTTCTAATATCTCTTTAGATAATACTTGGTCAGTAGGTCCATTATCTATAATGTGTCCTTCTTTCATGATTAACAAATAATCCGAAAATCGAATTGCCTGATTGATATCATGTAAGACCATAACGATCGTACACCCTAATTCTTTATTCAAATGTTGCACCAATTCTAAAATTTCTAACTGATGAGAAATATCTAAGTACGTTGTAGGTTCATCAAGAAAAATAATATCTGTTTTTTGTGCTAAAGCCATTGCTATCCATACACGTTGTCTTTGTCCCCCACTTAAATCATTAATCGATTGATGACGAAATTCTGTAATGCCTGTTACGTTTAATGACCATTCAATTTCATCTTTATCTTTTTTAGATAATCGTCCAAATCCTTTTTGATGAGGAAAACGTCCATATGAAACGAGTTCTTCAACTGTTATACTGTCAGTCACTGTTGGAGTTTGAGGTAAAATTGCAATTTTTTTAGCTACTTCTTTTGTAGATTGATGTTGAATGTTTTGATTATCAAGTAATACTTCTCCTTTTTTCACTTCAATCAGTCTTGAGAGTGCTTTCAATAATGTAGATTTCCCACAACCATTCGGTCCAATAATTGATGTGACTTTACCATCACGTATTTGAACATCTAATTCTTTTATAATTGTCGTATTTCTATATCCTATATCTACTTGAGATGCATTTAAACGATTCATATATAGGCCCTACCTTTGTACAAAAAATATTTACGACATCTATTGATAATCGTTCTCAATTAATTATTGCTATTATACCATTTATACACATTTTTGACTATTCTTTTTACTATGAGACGATTATAAAAAATAACCCTAAAAATCTGAGATATACATAAAACGTCTCAAATTTTTAGGGCCCTTTTTTATTCATCGATTAAAAAACCATTTCCATAAACATCACGCACGTCATGAATAACCAAGAAAGCATTCTTATCTATTTTTTTTATAATTCGTTTGGCACGAGTTACTTGAGTTTTAGCTACAACAACATACAAAACGTCTTTTTCTTCTCTACTATAATAACCATGTCCATTCAATATAGTAAGGCCTCTACCAACTTGTTCATCAATAGCCTTAGCTACCTCTTCAGGTTTGCTAGAAATAATTGTCATTGCTTTTTTTGTATTAAGTCCTTCTATAACATAATCCATTACTTTCGTGCCTATATAAAGTGAAATCACAGTTACCAATGCTTTACTTAACGGTAGTACTGTTAAAGAAATGGCTACTACGATTAAATCAAAAAATAATAATGCGTATGCTGTACTAACATCTAAGTATTTATTAGCTATTCTTGCTAATATTGTTGTTCCAGCTGTAGTGCCACCTGCTAAAACGATTATTCCAATACCTAGTCCAACACTTGTGCCGCCAAATACTGCATTGATGATGACATTACCTGTTTCTACGTGCCATGATTCTGTAAGACTTAAGAAAACAGAAATAAGTACAGTAGCAATAATTGTTAATATCGTACTTTTTTTACTTAAAAATTTATACCCAATAACAATCAATATTGCATTAGCAACGAAGTTAGTGAGCGCTGGTGAAATATGAAAAGCGTAATATAATACAATAGCAATACCTGTGACGCCACCTTCACCTAAATTACCTGATATAATAAATGCATTGACTCCTGCTGAAAAGATAAAAGAGCCTAGTATAACTAAAAGTATATTTTTTATATTTTTGTTCAAAAACACTCACTCCTTTTACGACTATAACGATTAAAATGTTAGCATAGTCTCATCATTCCCTACAATATGCTTTTTAAAAATAAATGTATTAATAAATTTTAATTATCTTAAAATATAAAGATTTAATTTAAATAAGATACATATTCATCTTTAAATCTAATGTACTAATAAAAAATACGTGGAAATTTTCTGAATTTTTCGTTTACTTATAAATATTAGTTTGCTATACTATGTATAACTTCTTAATTACAAGAAGTTATCTCCTTTGTGTTGTTTATAGTAACAAAACAAATTTTGCTCGAAGTACTGTGACAGTACCTAGTCCTTACCGTTACAAGTACATTAATATTCATTTCCCATAAAAACCAAGTATATAAAGTGTCTCCTCACTTTGCATGCTTGGTTTTTATCATGCAATAAAATGAATAATAAAAATAGGAGTGACATAGAATTCTTTTCGAATTCAATGTTCACTCCTAATGGTTGACTATAAAATGATTTAAATTTTAATACCTTACCATGCAAATAAACCAACAAATGCTGCAGTAAGTAGTGAAACTAAAATACCTGATAATAACATCATCGGTACATATTTTGAAACAAAATCTGATGTTTTCTTTTCAACTATACCCTTTAATGTACCAACAATCATCCCAATTGTAGAGAAGTTTGCAAATGAAACTAAGAATGTTGATATCACTGCACGACGATGTGCGCTATATGTGTCAATTACTTTTGTAATTTCACCCATAACTACAAATTCGTTTGTAACGATTTTTTTGGACATCTGTTGTGCCACTATCCATGCCTCACCCCATGGTAAGCCAAGCAATAAAGCAAATGGATACATAAAGACGCCTAAGATTTGGTTTAAACCAAAACTACCTTTCATACCCATCCAACTGCCTACTAATCCAGTAATCAAATTAATAAAACGATCTAAAAAATCAGCCAACGCGACAAAACTAATAACAAAAGCGATAATAATTAATACTAATTTACCTGCATTTAATACTGAATCTCCTAAAAATGAGAAGAAAGGTTGACGTTCAATTTTTTCATCATTATTAATGCTATAGATAATATCTTCTTTTTCTTCAACAGTAACAGGATTTAAAATAGAAGCGACAATAATTGCATTAATAATATTTAAAGGAATCGCCGTTAACACTAATTCACCAGGAATCATTTGAACATAGGCACCTACAATAGCTCCAGAAATAGAACTCATTGACATCATTGCAACTGTTAATACACGCATTTCGTTCATACGCTTAAGTTGTTCATTAGAGACTGCAAGCGCCTCTGTATTTCCTAAAAACATCATTTCGATACCAAAGAATGATTCAAATTTAGGTTGACGTGTAATTTTCGCAAGTACAAAACCAATTCCTCCAATAATTTTAGGAAGAATATTAAAATACATAAGAATATCAAATAGTGGAACAACTAATAAAATTGGAAATAATGCACTCACTGCCATATCCATTTGTTTACCACTTGTAAAACTACTGAATGCAAAACCTGTTCCAGTATGAGCTGATTGAATAACCCAAGCAATGGCAGCTGCTAAACCTTCAACAATCGATCTTCCAATTTGGAAATATACAAAGAACCATGCTAAGAATACATTTAAAAGAACTAAGATTAATATAGACTTCCATTGAATATGTTTGCGATCTCTAGAAAATAAAACTGCTATTCCTAAAAACACAAGTAATCCAATGATATTTATTAGTAAAAACATAAGACACCTACCCACATTTTAAAATTAATATGTATCACATTACCCTTAAATAGAACCGTACTATTTTCATAAAATAACAACTAATGTTCTGTAAAAAATACATTTAACATTATACCACGAGAAAATGTTCGTTAAAATAACATATTTAATAAAATAATTGTCTATTTTTCTTTTTTGATGTTATTTATCATAAATACCATTTAAACTTAATACGGTTATATAGAAAAAGAATGGGAAAACGAATTCAAAGTAAATTTTTCCCATTCTTTATGTCATTTGATTTTATGATTCATTTTCATGAATATCATTATGAATATAGTCTGCTATAAATTTAGAAGATTGACCTTTTTCAATTGAACAAAAATCATTATAGAACGCTTCAATTTTATCTTTATATTTTTCTTTATGTGTATCTAAATGTTTTAATTCTTCAGCAAGTTTAAATTCATCTGTAATAATTTCTCCTGGTAAATCTTCCATATAATTCATATAGAAGCCACGAAGACCTTTATCGTATTTTTCGATATCATAAGCAAAGAAAAATTGAGGACGTTTTAAAATACCATAATCAAACATCACTGACGAGTAGTCAGTAATAAGCGCATCAGATATTAAATATAATTCTGAAATATCATTATAATTTGAAACATCAATAGCAAAGTCATCGTATCCAGTTAGATCTAATGCATTTGCAATAAGATAATGCATTCTTAGTAAAATGACATAGTCATCTCCAATTTGCTCTTTTAAATTAGCTAAATTTATTTTCAAATCAAATAAATATTGACCTTTTTTAACGAATTCATCATCTCTCCAAGTTGGCGCATACATAATGACTTTTTTATCTTTTGGTAAATTTAAATCTTTTTTAATTTGTTCTATATACTCAGTATCATTTTGTCTTGTAACTAATACATCATTTCTTGGATAGCCAATTTCCCAAATTCTTTCTTCATTCATCCAAAAAGCAGACTTAAAGATATCCGTAGAATAACGGTTTGGAGATACTAAATAATTCCAACGAGATGCTTCTGTATAAAAATTCTTTTTATAATTTGCTGTTGTTGTTCCTGGCATTCTTACCACTTTCATATCATTTGCTAAACGTTTTAACGGTGTACCGTGCCAAGTTTGAATATACATTTGATTCTCTTTTTTATTTAAATACAATGGTAATCGAGCATTCGAAATCCAGTATTTCGCTTTAGCATAAGCCTCATAATATTCTTTGGATCCTTTTTTCACTTTAGTTGCATTTCCAGGAATAATATTGTTATTAGGCTTAGAAAAGACCCAAATATATTTATATTGTGGATAGTGTTGTTGCATATATTCATATATATACTTTGGACTATCACTGTAATTTTTACCACCAAATGACTCAAATATAATCGTATGTGGATCTACCATATTTTCATTATCAGTAAGTTGATATTTAGCACGTTCTTTCATTTTATTGTTTGTTAGAATACTTTTAAATAAACGTGTTTTTTTACGTAATTCATTCACATATCTTGCATTCTCAATGTCATCCATAGATAAAAACATGATTTCAAGATTATATAACAACTTACCATCTTTAATGATATTCCATTTTAGTGCTTTTACTACTTTAACTAGAGTGTGTTCTAAAGCAATATATCTTGCTTTAATATCTCTAAGCGAAGGATCAAAACCTTTTTTAATTTCATTTTTCATTCTTTGGACTAAAAATTTCTTAACTTCTTTATTTGTAGTTCTTTGTATAGCATCAAAGAAACTATTTGTATAGTCTTCAAATTTATCAATAAAATCTTGATCACTTAATGTATTACCATTAAATGGATCATATACTTCACCACGATAATAAAACGGAAAATTAACAATTCTAACAAAATGTTCAGCATATTTCAGATAATCTAATACAAATGAATTATCAATAAAAATGCTTAAATCTTCATTAAATTTAATGTCATGTGCTTTAATAATTGCATTTCTAAATAAAATATTACATGCAGTTTCTTTTCGTAAAATTGAATTAGGATATGAATGATGTGATCGATACTGCAAACGTATCTTATCTTTATCTACATATTGAGGACGTTGCATTGTAAATTTGTGTACCGGTGCAATTAATGTATCTAAACCATTAATATGATTTAAATAATATTCAATAGCATATGAGGCTAATTGATCATCCGCATCTAAAAACATCACGTATTGACCTTTTGCTAAGTCTAAAGCGATATTTCTAGCATGTGCATGACCAGTATTTGTTTCAAGTTGAATAAACGTCACATCTTTATCATAAGATGCTAACGTTTTATTTAAGATTTGTGTTGAATGATCCGTAGAACCATCATCTACAATAATGATCTCAAAATCTTGATTCCTTTGAGTTTTTAAGCTATTAATACAATCTTCAATATATTCTTCACTATTAAAATATGTAATAATTATTGATAGTTTATTCAATATCATTCTCTCCAATTTTATTTATGTTTATTCAATTAATTTTTAAGCAATGTGTTTGTGTACTAACTATATCTTATCAGTCTAAGATTTTTTCATCTACACTGTAAAATTATAGATTACTTTATCATCGTGATATTTGGATGTTCGACATCCATTATTTATTTAAATTTTGTGTAGTCACAAATTGATGATATTTCTCATGATATTTCATTAATTCGTCATGTGTACCTTCACCTGTCACACGTCCTTGATCAATAAAAATAATTTGACCTGCCTTTTTAATCGTAGACAGACGGTGTGCAATCACTATTGTTGTTCTACCTTTCATCAATACTTCTAAAGCTTCTTGAATTTTTTGTTCACTTTCACTATCAAGATTTGCAGTAGCTTCATCAAGTAACAATATGTCTGGATTTTTCACAAAACTTCTAGCGATATCAATACGTTGTCGTTGCCCCCCGGACAGTTTTAATCCACGTTCGCCCACTAATGTATCGTATCCTTCATCAAATTGCATAATAAAGTCATGACAGTTTGCTAGTTTTGCATATTTAATTAGTTCTTCATCAGAGACATTACGGTTAATACCATATAAGATATTATCTCGAATTGTTCCTGTCATCATAGAGTTTGACTGCATGACATATCCAATTTTGCTACGCCAATTTGTAATTGGAATATCATAAATACTTTCATTGCCATATGTAATATCACCATTATCGATATCATACATACGTTCAATTAAATTAAAAATAGTACTTTTCCCAGAACCTGAAGGACCAACAAAAGCACTAATGTCACCCTGAGGTATACGAAATGATACATGATCAAGAATCGTTTTTACATCATATTTAAATTCTACGTTATTAAATTCAAGTGCTCCATTCTCAATGTTGATATTAGCAATGGGTTTTAACTGTTCCATCGGTTCAACGGGTTCTTGCATAATTTCATAAATACGTTGACTTGCACCTACAGCTTTTTTGTAATCAGTAACGAGTGTAGATAAGTTCATAAGCGGCATAGATAACTGCATCACATAAAAAATCATAGCTATTAAAGCACCTGCTGTAATAGCACCTGTAGCAATTCTAATGGCACCAAATCCTAAAATAATGGCTATCATTAATAACATAATTACACTTGAAATAGGTTGAATAATCGCTACTATTTTTGCTTGTCTTAAACCTAATTTATATATTTCATTTAAGTTATAATGTGCATTATTTAATTCTTTTTGTTCAGTATTAGAAATTTTTACTAAACGCATTTCTGTCAATACACGACCTAATAACCCACTAAAATTGGCAATTTCTGCTTGGGTATGTTTTGAAATTTTTTGCATACGTCTTCCAAGTGGAATCATAATACCCATAAATATTGGAATAGCTATGAAAGTCAGTAAAGTCATTTGCCAGTCCATAATAAACAGCATAATAATAGAACCAATCAATGTGATAATAGCTGGTAGTAATTGTGGTAATTTTTGAGAGATAAAATCGTTAATGACTTTAGTATCATCAGTTAAACGACTCATCAACTGACCACTTTCATTTTTGTCAAAAAATGGCATTTTCAGTTTAATCATGTGCTCCCACAATAATGAACGAATACCATAAATCATTTTTTCTCCAATTTTACTTAAGAGGTAAATACCTAAACCGCTAAGTAATGCATTAATGATAAATATACTTGCAAATAGAACGACAATATTCCAATTAATATTATTAGTAGAAAATTTATCTACTAAGCGACCTGTAAACAGTGGAATCAATAATCCGCTAAGACTTCCTAACGAAGAAATGATAACAGCAGTTATTATTAAACCATAAGGCCAAGACAATCGTTTAAATAGAAAAAATAATGGATTGTGTTGTTTCATAAATAAACCTCTTTAATCATCAATTTGTATTTGTATTTTTGATATTATATTTAGTGTTTATCCTAATTTAAATGTACATTAAAATGTATTTTAACTGGTAATTTGATTGATTGTTCTTAGTATAGCATTTTATTTAAAATGTTTTATTACATAAAAATAGGAGTGCCCTAGAATTCGTTTTGAATTCACTGTTCACTCCCAAAAGGATGAGTCAAATCAAACAAATTATTGTTATCTACTTGATTTAATCAAAGATTGAGACATAGCTAAACTTCTAAGGCGTTTATATATGCCTTCAATACATTATTATTTTGCATCTTTTCCGTATAGCTCTTGTTTAATTTTAGTTGTTGAAATACCCTCCGTGCGTTTTAGGTATACAACTTCACATTTGTCTTTTAGGAAGTCAAATTGACCTTCCCAGTCATGACCCATAACAAACACATCAACATCATAACGATCAACGTCTGTTTCTTTTTGACCCCATCCATCTTCTGGAATCACTAAATCAACGTAACGAATAGATTCTAACATCATTTTTCGTTGTTCAAAATCATAATAAGATTTTTTATTTTTAATTTGGTTAAATTCATCTGTTGATAAAGCTACAATTAAATAATCGCCCATTTCACGAGCTCTTCTTAGTAATTCTATATGACCATAATGTAATAAATCATATGTACCATATGTAATGACTCTTCTCATATTTCCTTTCTCCTTTACAAATATTTAACATTAATTAATAATCTTAATTTAGCATAAATATATTTAACATACCATTAATTTTATATTGATCTGACCCTTTCTCATTTACTTATTCATCATACGTTTCAATGATTGCTTTCCACTGAATGCTAATTTTTTAGGCATTACTTGTGCTTGAAAACGTAAAAAACCAGGTCGCCCAATTCCTACATCAATAAGTGTATGTCTCCATAACTCATATGTCTCACGTGTCCAATGTGTCGCACTTTGCTCTACGGCTTGTACTATTCTAAACAACGCTTCTCCAGAATAATTTGTATGTTGCATATCTCTGATATATTGAGTGATTTTGTCTATAATTTGAAGTGTCACTTTACTGTATTTTATTAAATATGCTTGAATGAGATAGCTGACAATTAAGTCATCCATTCGATAACTATAATATGCTTTTTCGTTGACAAGTAATAACATATCCATGACTTCACATCGAACTTTTCTAGCATCTTCTAAGTAAGATATAAACGTATCTGCACGTTGATCTGTAATAGAACCTTCTCGATCATTGTATCCATATACTATAAAAGGAACTAGTTGGATATCCCTTGCCATTAAATAAGCACGAGTGACAAATGTATGTTCTTCACAAAATACTACATCTTCATCGAATCTTAGTGTATTAAATTTAGCTTTGAATAACTTGCCACCTGGTCCAATAGATTGAAGTATTTCTGGCGCTTCTGCTAAAGAAACTATTGCTTCACGATGAATGTCTTCGTGTGTTGGAATAACTTTCCAGTCGCCATTCAATCCTCTACCGATTTGCCCAATCACAATATCTAGATGCTCATTTTTTTCATAATATTGAATCATTTGATCCATTTTTCCAGGTAAAAATTGATCATCTGCATCTAAGAACATAAACGCATCGATATCATCTGACATTGCAGAAAGACCCATATTTCTACTTTTTGCCGCTCCTTGATTGTCTTGATGATAAACAATGAGATGTTTAACTTCTTTTTGCAATTCAGTTAACACTTGTTTTGTACGATCTGTTGATCCATCGTTAATACAAATAATTTCTACGTCATGTGTTGTATCAATCGATTTAACTGCTTTTCGAATTGTATTTTCAGCATTGTATACTGGAATAATAACCGCTAATTTCATTCTTTCACCAACTTTTCAATAAATTTCAATACGTTTTCTAAGCTTTTTTCACTATTATATTTATGCCAATGTTTAAATAATGGTTTTATTTCTTTTTCATTATATTTAATCTTAGTCACTAATTCATCTATATGTTTCACTTTATAAAATGTTGGAATATCGCGATAAAATTGATTCAATCCACGTACCTCTTCATACTCTTCTTCGTCAAATACATAAAATAATGTAGGCTTATTGAGTAAACTAGCTTCTATTGGTAGAGAGCTATAATCACTAATAATAATATCAGCCATCATTATTAGTTCTGATGTTGGCGCAATATGCTCACTATTAGGGATTGATGGATGAAGTTGATTAATGAGAGTATAGTTGGGTAATTGCTTTTCAAAATATACTTTATCAATTTGACGATTATCCATTTGATTTTCACGATAAGTAGGCACATATAATGCTAATTTATTAGGAATATTATAATATTTTTTTAACTTTTTTTGCTCCGTCTTAAGGTCTAGTTTAAAATATTTGGTTAATCGAGGTAGACCCAACTTAAGCATTTGAGTGCGCTTAGCGTCAAAAGCACTTTCAAAACATTTACTCATCTCTTCTCCACCGACTAAATAATAATCAGTAGCCTTATAAACGCTTTTATATTGTTGAACCATTTTTTTATTATTTAAATCTACTTGATGATCCGTTAAACCAAAATTTTTTAAAGCACCTGAAGCATGCCATGTTTGGATGATGGTCTGTCCTTTTTTCTTATGATACCCTCCGAGCATAAGATAATATGTATCAATCACAATCACTTTTGCTGTACTTATCGTCTTGATATGTCTCACTATATGATTATTTCCTGCAGGAACAAAAGATACATTTTTAAATTGCTTTAGCTTAGCCCATTCTTTTTCTTTAGCAATGACTGTTAATTCATAACCTTTCTGATTTAATTGCTCAATTATTGGCATAACGTCTTCGGGAAATGTCATTAAAATCGCAATATGATTCGATTTTAGTCGTTTAAATCTAAAAATTTGGTTTACGATAGTAATAAGTGTCATATAAATATTTTTTATCACTACTCTTGTCATCATTTAATCCCCTTACTCGTTAATAAAATAATTTATAAAGAAAGAGTAGGACAGAAATACATTGATTTTGTCTCTACTCCTTATCCTTTTCACATACATCTCTATCGACATCGTCGATATTTTATATTTATTCATGATATATATACTAAAGAGCTTGAAATGCAATCTAATACATTTCAGGCTCTCTACTAATAAATGTAAGTATTGATTTATCTAGCACACATTTTATAAGAAATCTGCAAAATGATCTCGATATCTACGATGTAATATAGACCCTAATACAAAGAATACTAAAATAATAATCATATTATAAAGAAGTAATCTCCAATGTTCAATAAAGTACCATTGATGGAATAAAATTGCTGCACGGTAAGACTCAGCTAAAAAGTATACAGGGTTAAATTTCATAATGTCATTAATTACGCTACTAATTCCAGTATCTTTTGGTATCCATAAAATAGGAGACATATAGAATAAAATTCTTAGTAATGCTTGCATAATCATCTGTGTGTCACGAACAATGATTCCAAGTGTTGAAGTAAAAAGTGCTACAGAAGCCACAAAGAAAAATGTTAGTGGTACGTAAATTAACAATTGTACAATATGGATAGACGGCATAATACCATTTCCCATACAAATTGCAATAATAAGTGCTAATAAGCCAATATGGCCATAAAATTTACTTGTTACGATATAAGTTGGAATAATTGATAAAGGAAAATTCATTTTCGCTACTTGGTTAAACTTCATAGATACTGATTTCGTACCTTCAAGAATACCTTGGTTAACAAAGAACCACATGCTAATTCCTACTAGTAACCATAAAATAAATGGAATGCCATGTATCGGTTGATTACTACGAATTCCCATACCGAAGACAAACCAATACACCATAATTTGAAGTGCTGGGTTAAGTAATTCCCAAGCCATACCTAAGTAATTATTTGTATTTGTTATTTTAATTTGAAATTGTGCAAGTCGTTGCACTAAATAAAAGTTTTTTATATGTTCTTTAAAAACAGTTCCTACTGCCGACATTGAAATAAACCACACTTTCAATTGTAAATTCATAATGGCTTTTAATTTCTTTAACTACTGATTAAAATCGTTTTATTATAAAATTTCTAAATCAACGTTTAAAATGATTCATATAAATCCATTATATATTTACGCAACTTATTCGTCGAAAATTTTATTAGGATAGACTTAATTCAGAAAAGAAAGTAAAATTAATATATTGTTTACAAAAAAGATACAAAATCTCATATACACTTTACACTAGGTTAATAAATTTAACAACTATTGAGTGATGTATTATAATCTATATAATAAATCATAAGAAAGGAAAAATCATGAGCGTATCTGTTAACATAAATCATGTGACAAAAGAATATCGAATATATCGCAATAATAAAGAACGTATCAAAGATGCGTTAATTCCTAAAAATAAAAACAAAACCTTCTTTGCTTTAAATGATGTGTCTATTACTGCTTATGAAGGTGATGTGATTGGTTTAGTAGGTATAAATGGTTCAGGAAAATCCACGTTAAGCAATATGATTGGTGGTTCATTATCTCCAAGTTCTGGAAATATAGATCGTCATGGTGAAGTAAGTGTCATCGCCATTAATGCCGGTTTAAATGGGAAACTGACGGGCATTGAAAATATTGAATTTAAAATGCTTTGTATGGGGTTTAAAAAGAAAGAAATTAAAAGACTTATGCCTCAAGTTATTGAATTTAGTGAGCTTGGCGAATTCATTTATCAACCTGTTAAAAACTATTCAAGCGGTATGCGTGCGAAACTCGGTTTCTCTATCAATGTAACGATTAATCCTGACATTTTAGTTATCGATGAAGCACTATCTGTTGGCGATCAAACATTTACTCAAAAATGTTTAGATAAAATATATGAGTTTAAAGAAGCAAATAAAACGATTTTCTTTGTAAGTCATAATATCAGACAAGTGCGTGAATTCTGTACTAAAATCGCTTGGATTGAAGGTGGAAAGCTAAAAGAATTTGGTGAATTAGATACAGTGTTACCTAAATATGAGCAATTTTTAAAAGATTTTAAGAAAAAATCTAAAAAAGATCAAAAAGCATTTAGACAACAACTTGATGAAAAACGTTTTGTTGTAAAGTAAAAGAGGTAGAGACCTAAGTGATTCATAGGCTTAAGTCTCATCCTCTTTTATTTTTTCTTCTTATTCTGCAATTTCCAAACTTTAAACATAAATTTAGGAATACTTTTTATACGACCTATTCGCTTCCAATCAATAAGTAATCGGTAGACCCATTCCATATTTAAATTTCTAAAAAGACGAGGCGCTCTTTTTTTAGTACCACTAAACACTTCTAATGAGCCACCTACGCCCATCATTACTGTATGCTTAAAATTACTTTCATTTTTTTGAATCCATTCTTCTTGTTTTGGAACACCCATTCCAACAAACAAATAGTCAGGATTGAAACGTTGAATTCTTTTCACTACAGTTTCATCTGACAGGTCAATATACCCATGATGATACTCAAAAGTAACATTAGGATATTTCTGTTGTAATTTGTGTTGTGCTTGCGCAACAATTTCATTTTTTGATCCTAACAAATATACCTTTTGACTTTGCTCGTGTGCAACTTTAATACATTCTTCCATAAGTTCAATACCTGGTACACGTCGCTTTAATGGTTGTTTTAATCTATTAGAAGCTTTAACTACACCTGTACCATCCGCAATGATATAACTTGCACTATTTATAAGCTTTCGATAGGTTACATGTTCAGAAGCATACACTACGATTTCAGGATTAGCAGTTACAATAAACAAGTTATCATTTGTATTATTTTCAAAAAAATGTTTAATATTTTCAACCATATCCAACATTGTCACATTATCGAATTGTACGCCTAATATATCTACTTTATCGTTTTTTTTCTTTTTTGAACTATACATTTACGTTAACTCCCTGCTTTCTTACTCTCTTTATATGTTGTAATGAATTTATAATAACCTCAACTTATTCATCATATATTATTTTTGCCATTGTATTCAAAAATACGTCTAAAGTCTAAAGGACCAGTTTATCTTAATGATTTATAATAGAAGTCACACTATTAACGTGAGGTTGATTATGGATTATTTGCAACAATTTTTAACTACGACTGTTATCTTAAATATTTATTTAGTCATTATTATAGCAATATTTTATATAATTATTCATCAAAATCGACATTGTTCTTTTAGTCAATATTTAGATATTTACTTAAATTATATTCCAGTACTGACTCATGAAATGGGTCACATTCTATTTAATAAGTTAAGTGGGGGGCATGCTAAAGATCTTGTCATTGTTGTACGCCCTAGTGAACGTAAAGAAACGTTACAACAAGGCTATGCAATAACACAATCTAAATCAGTTACTGGACAATGTATTACGACATTAGGTGGATATGTCATGCCACCAATCATGTTAATGATAGGTTTTTGGACCATTCATTTTAACTATCCAAGCTTATTTTTAATCTTATATAGTTTGATATTTGTGTATTACCTTAATTTAACATCTCGAAAATTGTCTCCCATTATCGTTTTAATCATTTTAATTTCATTATTGTATTTTTTATTGCAAGACAATAATCAATTTATGATTTTTTATATCGTAGTCCTCCTATGTCATCTTATCTTAGGTGTCCTATTAGGAGAAGTTTTGCAATCTAGTTGGACAATTATATTATTGACTTTCCGAAGAGTAAAAACACATTGGGATGGTAATACTTTAGCTGAATTGACACATTTACCAACATTATTTTATAGTCTATTTTGGATTATGATTAACGGTTTCTCTTTATATTTAATATACAAATTTATGGTTTAAAAACGGCTCATCATATTCAAAATGAATAGATGACCGTTTTTTTAATTTTTCTCTACAAATATATTCATTGCATTATCATAACTTAGAATCGTCATAGTTGTATCATTGTTTATAATCATGACTTTGTTGGTTTTATCTTTGGATACTATTTCAATGTTATCTCCAATTGAAATATGCTTACTTGATAGATAAACAAGTAAATCCGTTTTATCGCGAACACGTTTAATGTTTACCATGTCTCCTTCATCATATTCAAGTAATGAATCATTATACTTTTCTTTATAAACATGATTCCTTGGAATAACTCCCCCATGCGGACAAGTTTCAGGATAATTTAACAGTTTATCTATCCTTTCTAAAAATAAGTCAGAAATTTTATGCTCTAAAATTTCCGCTTCTTGATGTACTTCTTCCCAATTATAATTTAACACTTCAATTAAAAATTGTTCTAATAAACGATGTCTTTTTATAATATCGAGTGTATGAGAGAGACCTTCTTCAGAGAGTTTTACCCCTTTATAATGTTTAGTTTCAACAAATCCAGCTTTTTCTAAACGACTTACCATTTCACTTACAGAAGGTGGTTTTATATCTAAATATTGAGATAGTATTTTATTTGAAACAAAAGAGCTATCACCACCATTAGTTAGAATTGCTTTGAGATAATCCTCTTTTTCTTCAGTTAACATGATTTCACCTCATAAACAGTTTCATCTTATTGTATCACGAATGGTTGAGTAATGTAGTTGTCTTCTATCATCTTACAATAAGAGGAATACATCTTAAATTTCAATGTTAAACCTTCCATTTATACTTAAAAAACCTAAGACATAGCGAGTTGTCTTAGGTTTAGTATTAATCATTATTGAATTAATCAGTTAAACTGTCTACAATAACCATTTCATCATAGTTAATTGCCTCACGTAATTTTAAAGCTGTTGCTTCTGTAATCTCTTCATCACTAATAAGTTCAGTTAAAATACGACGTTGCTCTCTTAAAGCATTCAACTTAATTTTAGTAATTGAATCTTCAGAACGTGTGTTAAAGAAGTTAGATGGTGATAAGTTGTCTATTCTCATTAAATATCCATCACATATCATACCCACTTCTAATTTATTATCTTCATTTGCCTCTTTAACAAGTCGGCTTACAACATTATAATGAACTCTTTTATTGATTTTAGAAAGTTCCATTAAGTTTTCAGTAACACTTAATGATGAAGCTGCATTTGTACGTGTACGAATATGACGTTTCAAAAGTAATCCTCTAATTCCAACAATAATACGACGAATGAGTGAAGCTTGTCTATAAACTTGTGTACGTTCAGCAAATCGCATATAGTTTTCTAACATGCTTTCCGTAATTTCCCCTTCGTCTGCTAATTTTTCAAGCGTTTTTGTTTCTACGTTAAAAGCAATTCGTTGTAAACGTTCCAGCTCTTTTGAATTCTCGTCATCTTTTTCTACTGATTTTAGGAAAGTTAATTTATCATGATATTCTTTAATAACATTTCCATATCGATAGCTTGTTTCAAATGAGGAACGTTTGTTTAAATAATCAATCACGTGTTCTAAAATATAAATTCTTGCTTCTTTAAAATTCATACTTCCTATTTTAGGTGGAGGCGCATTTTTCGTAACAAAAGGTAAAATGATTTGTGCAATCACTAAGCTTAAAATAACCATACCTGAAGAAATAAAGAGTAAGTCATTACGATACTTAAATGACTCATGATTTTCTAAATAGTAAGGTAACGTTAATGCGATTGCGAGTGAAATTGTTCCATGAACACCACAAAAAGTCATAATTAACGCATACATACTTCGTTTAGGGGGTTTCTCTTTCGTATTTGTTCCATCATCATTCATTAATTTTTGGAATGGACTGACTGATAGATAAAATAAAGGATATAGTACATAAACCCAAATAAATCTAAATACATATACAGCCAATGCTACTAATAAAGTAATTCCTATTAAGAAAAGTAAGTTATGTGGTTCACTTTTAATAATTTTTACAATGACTTCCGGCACTAAGAAGCCAAGTATTGAGAATACAAAACCATTTAACGCATAGCCTAAAATATTCCACGTATGGTTATAACTTAGTTGAAGGCGTGTACGTGTTTGAGCAATACGGTCACGTTCAAAACCATGAACAAGTCCGGCTACTACAGCAGCAATAATACCTGAAGCATGGAATAGTTCTGCCACAAGATAGGTTACAAAAGGTGTTAACAATTGAAGAAATACAAACATATTAATATTTTCAATACCACGTCGTGTTAATGTTAGACGGAATCGAACAAGTAATATACCGATTAACAATCCTACAATGGCCCCTCCTATTGAAGCAATTAAGAATTGTTGAATCGCTTCAAATAATGAGAAAGCGCCAGTAACAAGTACCCCTACTGCTATTTTAAATGAAATGATACCTGCAGCATCATTTAATAAAGACTCACCTTCTAAAATCGTCATTGCACCTTTTGGTAATACTTTACCTTGAGTAATAGCTTGCACTGCCGGAGCATCGGTAGGACAGAGAATTGCGGCAATCGCAAACGCTGCACCAATTGGTAAATCTGGCCATACTAAGTGAATAAATAACCCTACACCTATGACGGTAGTAATTACTAAGCCTAATGCCATTAACATGACAGGTTTAATATATCTTCGTAAATGTACCCTAGATACATTAACACCTTCAACAAATAATAAAGGTGCAATGGTAGCTAGCATAAAGAGTTCAGAATCAAAATTGAATTCAACTGGTACAGGCAATATAAAGAGGATCATTCCTAATATGATTTGAATAAATGCAAGAGGTACTTTAGGAATAAAAGTATGAACAAAGGAGCTTACAATAACAACAGCTAGAAATATGAGAATCGTTTCAAATATTTCCAAACTTTCACCCCATTATTTCATATTTAATTTGAGATATAAGATACATTATCATCTTATTTATTCTAAACGTATGTAGTTATTATCTACCGTTCTTATGCTCTCAATTTAATATCAATTTTATCATTAAACTATATTCAGATTAACTAACTTGCACTTTCAAAATAATTCACTTAAAAATTATTAAGATATGCAATTATTCTTCTAAATCTTCAATATTTTTATCACCATGTTGTTTTCTTTCTTCAGCTCTATGTTTTTTAATATCATAATACAGTTTTTCTCGTTGTTCTTCTCTTTTTTTAGCACGACTTTTTAACTCATCTGTTGTATTAAATTCTTTTGAACTTAATAAAATGGAAGATTGTCTTGGTGCATCATCTTTTCTATACATGTATGCTCCAGTTCGATAAGCTGCTCTAGCAACAAGGTGCATACCAACAGGAGATGTTAAATTAATAAAGACAATGGATAATAACAAACGAACACTAAAGAAACCTTGCACCGTTGTAAAGTATATTAATGCCCCGATTAAAGTAAGTAATACAGAAAGCGTTGAACTTTTCGTGGAAGCATGACTACGTAAAAAAACATCTTGAAATTTTACAATGCCTATTGCACTAATCACTGCAATAATACTTCCTAGAAAAATAAGGATAGACGCAATCAACTCAGTGACGCTTTTTATGAGTTCCATTGAATACCCGACCTCCTCCAATAAATCTAGAAATAGATACAGAGCTTACAAATGAAATGATCGCAATCAACATAATTGAATCTAAGTACGCATCAGTATCATAAATCACGCTAACCACCCCAACAATGCACATAATGACGGCACTGGCTGCATCAAATGCTACAACTCTGTCTGCTGTTGTAGGACCTTTAATCAAACGAAACAATCCAATAATAAATGCAATACCAAATAATATTAAAGCTCCTGTACTAAAAAAGTTAGTCATCGCTTGGATCATCGTGACACCTCCATAATTAAACGTTCATATTGTTTAATACTTTTTAACAAATTAGCTTTTTCATTTTCAGAAATGTCTATACTATGAATAAAAAATTTATTGGTTAATTTTGAAATTCTAATCACTGTCGATCCAGGCGTAATAATAATTAAAATGGTTAAAAATATAATGGCCCAATCACTTTTTAACTCTGTTTCATATGTGAGAAGACCAGGATTCATATCTTTTGTTTTAAATAAAATATATTTAATGATACTAAGACTTGAAGTAATTAACTGATACAAATATATACCTAAAAACTTAATAGCTATCCATATTTTTACTAAATAATATTCTTGACCAAAGAATCGATGCAGTATATAAATGATAATTAATCCTATAAGATAGCCAGATACAAAGGTAGAGAATAAAAAAGAACCTTGGTCTTGAAAGAGTACCCATAGAAAAGCAATTAAGATATTCAATACAATTTGTCTCATTTATTCTCCTCCTTTAAATGCGGATTAACTAAGTGATGGAAGTAAGCATCATTTGTATTTAACTCTGTTGCATTTTTAGTAACATTCATAACAATTGGTGCCGCAAGACCCATAACTAGTACAACTACAGTTAGTATGCCAATCATACCTTTTCGATGAGCAGGTAATGGGTTGTAATCAACTTGCTCGCCATCTGCATCTCCAAAGTACATGATAAATAGTATTCTAAATAGACTATACATTGCTAAAAGACTTGTTAAAATCATGAGTGCTAATCCGATATAATTACCATTTTGAACCGCACCTTGGAAAATAAGCACTTTACCAGGGAATCCACTAAATGGAGTTATGAATGCCCTTTCACAAGGAAATCCACAAAAGGGAGAACCCCCGCCAATCGCGAAAATCATAACGATAAATGCTACGCCAAAGAAAGGCTCTCTCTTTGCCAAACCATATAAATACTTATATTCTCTATAACCAGACATATAAACTAAACTACCAATAATAAAGAATAATAATGTTTTTACTACAATATCGTTTGTTAGATAAAAAATAGCACCATGAATTCCAGCAAATGTATTTGATCCTAAGCCTAAAATAATAAAACCAATTGATAAAATAACTTGATATGCTGCAATTTTCTTTATGTCTTTAAATGCAATGACTCCAAAAGCACCAATAATCATTGTAATACAAGACATAAATACAAGTATTGGGTGTGTAATATTTGGATGTTGATCAAATAATAAAGTAAAGAAACGAATTAAAGCATATGCTCCCACTTTCGTCATTAAAGCTGCAAATAAAGCTGCGAGCTCAGTATTTAATACTGCATAAGCTTTAGGTAACCACATAAATAACACTAACGATGCTTTTGAACCAAATGCAATCATAAATACAATTGCAATGACAACCACCATTTCATTATTGTGAATATCATCTAAGCGTAAGGCAACTTGAGAAAAGTTTAATGTTCCTACTAATTTGTAAAGTAAGCCAATACCTAATAAAAATAACCAAGAACCAATAATATTTAAAACAACATAGATAATGGCTGCTCTTAATTGTTCTATTGATTGTCCTAATGTTACAAGCACAAATGATGCAAGTAACATAATTTCGAACATCACATAGAGGTTAAATAAATCAGAAGTTAAAAAAGCACCAATCACACCGGTAGTTAAAAATAAAATAAATGTTGGTAAGTAATAGCGATTCACACGTTTTTCAGCAGGTCCAAATCCATACGCCATAATTAAAGTCACTACAAAAGAAGCGACTGTTACCATGAGTAAACTTAAAGTATCACCTAAAAATTGAATACCAAAAGGTGCTTTCCAACCACCAAAATCTAAAGTGATTGGTTTATGATTCATCACATAAATTAATAAAGCTAGCGAAATTAGCGTATTAACCGTCATTGTTCCAATATATAAAATCTTCGAAACTCTATTTTTATTCTTCGTAAATACAAGTAATAATGCACAAAGAAGTGGTAAGAGAATCGGAAGGATTAATAAGTTACTGTTCATCATCTTCATCCTCCCTAAGCACATCAATTTCTGATTCTTTTGTAACACGATATGTTCGATAAACTAATACAAGTAAGAAAGCTGTCATACCAAAACCAATAACAATTGCAGTTAAAACAAGTGCTTGCAATAATGGATCGACATAGTTGGTATTTGAACCACGAATAAGCGGTTCTGTTACGTGGTCACTATAGTGACCCATACTCATAATAATCAAATTACCCGCATGCGTATAAATCGAAATCCCTACAATAATACGAATTAAATTTAAAGATAATATCATGTATGTCGCTAAGAATACGAGAAATCCTATGATTAGTAATAAAATAAGATTCATGATTTACCCCCACTCAATGCCAACATAATTGTGACAATCACACCCACTACTGAAAGTACTATGCCTAATTCGAAAATCGTCACTGTAGTAATATGCATTTCATTAAATATTGGTAAATGAAGTGTAAATTCACTTTGATATAAAAATGATTTGCCAAAAAAGGTAGGCGCAATTGCTGTGATTAAAGAAATAAGCGCTCCAATAATCATTAATTTTCTAAAGTCGATAGGTAAACTATCCAATACTTTTTTTACGTCGAAAGCTAAAAACATCAAGATAAAAGCTGAGCTAAAGACGAGACCACCAATAAATCCTCCTCCTGGATTATTATGACCCGCTAAATAAATGTAGAAACCAAAAGTAAGTAAAATGAATACAACAATTTTAGTTACTGTTTTTAAGACTACGTCATTTTCTTTCATCTTGACCTCTCCGATCTTTGTAATTTAATAATGTATAAATACCTAAACCAGCAATAATTAATACCAAGCCTTCAAACATAGTATCAAGTGCTCTAAAATCACCTAAAATGGCATTCACAATATTTTTACCACCTGTGAGTTCTTTTGCATTCATATAATATTTAGAAATAGTTTCTAAACCATCACCTTGTTGTGCCATAAACACAAGTGTTACCACTGCGCCTGCAAAAATGAATGCTACAACAATTTTCATCATTTCTTTTTTCTTATCTGCTTTCTTACGGGAAATATTTGGTAAGCGTGAAAAACTAACAATGAATAATATTGTAGTCATCGTCTCTACTACAAGTTGTGTTAAAGCTAAATCAGGTGCCCTCATGATTAAATAAAATAATGCAACTGAATAGCCAATAATTCCATTTAATATTACCATCGTTAAACGTTGTCTTATAAAAACAAGTGCTATACCAACAACACTGATTGAAATCGCAATCAGTACTTCTAAAGGTCCAAAGTCAGTAACATGCATTAGATGTAGTTTAGGAAACCCTACTCTTAAAAAGCCATATGCTACAAATAGTGAAAACACTAAAAGCGTAATCACATTGTAATAATTTAATCGGTTAGTCATTACACCACGAATACTACAACCAGCATAATGTTCAAATACGCTATAAGCTTTACGATAGGAATTTGTAATCGATGCTGTTTTGATTAAGCGGTGCGTTAACACTTTCCAATTTACTTTTGTTGCTAAAATAATTCCTAAAATAATAACAATGATACTAAAAATAAGCGGTAAATTAATACCATGCCACTGAGATACATGTGGTGCCATCTTATCAACTTGGATACCTAAGTTTGTGACATTTCTTAATGCAGGTAAAATAATCGGATGCGTAAAGGTATTTGGGATAAAGAAGATAACAGGTAGCATTACAGCAAAGATTATTGCTGGTAAACTGAACAACCATGGCTCATGAATATGCTTTTTAGGAACTTCTTTTTCATTAAATTCTCCCCAATATGTTTCTTTTAGCATGTAAACTGCATAGACAAACGTGAATATACTTGCAATCACGCCTAATGCCACAATTATAATGGTTAAAGTTAAACTAAATTGCTCTAATTCAATAGATTTAACTAAAGAATCAAAAAACATTTCTTTACTTAAAAAACCATTTAAAAATGGTACTCCCGCCATTGATAATGCTGCAAGCGTCATACTCACGTGCATTTTAGGAAAGAATTTTCTCATACCATTTAATTTTCTAATATCTCTTGTGCCCGCTTCATGATCAATAATACCTACACCCATAAATAACGTACATTTAAATAACGCATGATTCATGACATGGAACAACCCTGCAAATAAAACTAATGTGTAAATTTTAGCCATTGGTCCGCTTGGATGCTGCGCAATACCTCCACCTAAACCAACCATTGTCATAATCATCCCAAGTTGACTAACTGTAGAATAGGCAAGAATTCCTTTCAAATCATATTGTCTTAAAGCTGTAAGAGATCCAAACATCATTGTGATTAATCCTACAAAAGTAACAATATAAATATAACTATTACTTAAGCCTAATACAGGCGTGAATCTAAATAGTAAAAATATACCTGCTTTAACCATTGTTGCTGAATGTAGATAGGCACTTACAGGAGTTGGCGCAGCCATAGCTTTAGGTAACCAAATATGAAATGGAAATTGAGCTGATTTCGTGAAAGCACCAATAAGCATCATAATGATCATCGGAATAAATAAAGGTTGCTCACTAATATGATGACCTTGCGATAAAATTTCAGTAATTGTATTCGTACCTGTCATTATGTACAACATAATAAAACCTGTTAATAATGCTAAGCCACCAAATACCGTAATCATAAATGACTGTATTGCACCTAGTTGACTATTTGCATTACTATACCAATACGAAATAAGTAAGAAAGATGAAACACTTGTGAGTTCCCAGAAGATATACATAAGGATGGTATTATTAGATATTACTATACCTAACATACTAAACATAAATAAAAGTAAGTATATGAAAAACCTAGGTAAGTTATCACCATTAGGCGTTAAATATTGAGTAGCGTAAAAGAAAACAGCTATCCCTATAATAGAAATAATTAAAGCAAACATTAATCCAAGTCCATCTAGTCTTAAATCTAAATTCAAATCGATAGCTGGCATCCAAGCTAGTTTAAAAGAAATCACTTGATGAAGTACATTAGGAATTTGAGATAAGAAATAAACAGAAGCAATTACTGGAGCAAATAGGGAAATATATCCTGCATAGCGTCTTAGAGGTCTAATAAATAAAGTGATTAGAACCATACCTGTGATTAGTAAAAGTGCCCCTAGTAAATAAATTAAACTCATCAAAACCCTCCTTTTTATAAATTCAAAGCAATAATTGTATGATGATCTTCTTTAGGTGACAAACC
>OBZA01000193.1_pt1 | contig 25542 bp, 20 predicted proteins | sample 1476871 | NCBI WGS metagenome assembly OBZA01 (sample SAMEA2580227, study PRJEB22360) | human gut metagenome | biome: human gut; feature: human-associated habitat; material: faeces | place: Denmark | collected 2008/2010
AATTAGATTTGCACACGGTTGGGGACCTCTTGCTTTATTTTCCTTTCCGATATGAGGATTTTAAGAGTAAATCTATTTTTGAACTGATGGATGGCGAGAAGGCTGTTATTACGGGAACAGTGGTGACGCCTGCCAATGTGCAGTATTATGGCTTTAAACGTAATCGTCTGAGCTTTAAAATCAAGCAGGGTGAGGCTGTGATTGCCATTAGTTTCTTTAATCAGCCTTATCTTGTGGACAAGATTGAGATGGGGGCAGAAGTGGCTATCTTTGGCAAGTGGGACCAGAAGAAGTCGGCTGTGACTGGTATGAAAGTCTTGGCTCAAGTTGAGGACGATATGCAGCCGGTTTACCATGTGGCTCAAGGTGTCAGTCAAGCTCAGCTGATAAAGGCTATAAAGGCGGCTTTCGAAAGTGGGGCTATTGAGTTGTTGAAGGAAAGTCTCCCCCGGGTGCTGATGGACAAGTATCGTCTCATGGGACGTCAAGAGGCTGTGCGTGCCATGCATTTTCCAAAAGATTTAGCTGAATATAAGCAGGCCCTACGCCGAACAAAGTTTGAGGAACTCTTTTATTTTCAAATGAACTTACAGGTGTTAAAGGCTGAAAATAAATCGGAGACTAATGGTATAGCAATCGCTTACGATGAAAGTAAAATCAAAGCCAAGATTGCTGCCTTGCCTTTCCCCTTGACGCAGGCTCAGGAGCGCAGTCTAGCAGAAATCCTAGCTGATATGCAATCTGGAGCTCACATGAACCGTCTCTTACAAGGAGATGTGGGTTCAGGGAAAACAGTTATCGCTAGCTTTGCCATGTATGGGGCTTACACGGCAGGATTTCAGTCTGCCCTTATGGTACCGACGGAAATCTTAGCAGAGCAGCATTATCAGAGTTTGCAAGGCCTTTTTCCTGAGCTAGAGGTGGTCCTCCTAACTTCTGGGATGAAGGCAGCGGATAAGAAAGTAGCTCTTTCCAAAATTGAATCTGGAGAGGCTCAGATGATTGTAGGGACTCACTCCTTGATTCAGGATGCTGTGACTTATCATAAACTTGGGTTGGTTATAACCGATGAGCAACACCGTTTTGGGGTTAATCAACGTCGTATTTTCCGTGAGAAGGGAGACAATCCCGACGTTCTCATGATGACAGCGACCCCTATCCCTAGGACCTTGGCTATCACTGCCTTTGGGGAGATGGATGTATCTATCATTGACCAGATGCCAGCTGGTCGTAAACCCATCATTACTCGTTGGGTTAAACATGAGCAGCTGGACACCGTACTGACTTGGATCAAGGGTGAGTTGGAAAAAGATGCTCAGGTCTATTTTATTTCTCCTTTGATTGAAGAGTCTGAGGCACTTGACTTGAAAAATGCCGTTGCTCTTCACCAGGAACTCACAGAGTTCTTTGGGGATTCAGCTACAGTAGCTCTGATGCACGGACGCATGAAAAATGATGAAAAAGACCAAATTATGCAAGATTTCAAGGACAGAAAATCTCAGATTTTAGTATCAACCACAGTTATCGAAGTAGGTGTTAACGTGCCAAATGCTACAGTTATGGTTATTATGGATGCGGATCGTTTTGGACTTAGCCAGCTTCACCAGCTTCGAGGACGTGTAGGTCGTGGCGATAAGCAGTCCTACTGTATTTTGGTGGCTAATCCTAAAAATGATACTGGTAAAAAACGCATGCAGGCCATGTGTGAGACCACGGATGGCTTTGTTCTAGCTGAGGAGGATCTTAAAATGCGTGGCTCAGGTGAAATCTTTGGGACACGTCAGTCAGGTATTCCTGAATTTCAAGTGGCCGATATTGTGGAAGACTACAATATCTTAGAGGAAGCCAGACGGGTGGCTAGTCAAATTGTCTCTGACCCTAACTGGCGAGAGAATCCTGAATGGCAGGTGCTAGGAGCTTATTTGAGAAGCCAAGGAGAGTTTGATTGAGGAGAAAACTAATGAACAAAAGACGGTTAAAACTAGATTTTTTTGTTATCTTGCATCCCTTGTTTCTTATAATGTTAGGTCTCTTATTTTATTTGTTCGCCTTCATCTTGATTTGGTTTATTACTGGATTGGTAGAGATGATACAAGGAAAGATGGACTTTCATACCTTATATTTTTATTCACTTTTGATCTCTCTACTGTGTTCAGTACTATTCATTATGTATGTAGCTGGTTTCATAGCTCAACTCATTATTCATCTTTGTCATCAAAGGGAAAAAACGCTTCTACCGGTTTGGTGCATGCTTACGGCTGTCCTAGTGCTAGTGCCAGTCTTTGAAGAATTTAGTCTTCTAGGTTCCACTTTGAATTTTAAAGGTTATTTTCTTTCCATAGTTGCCTACATTGCCTACCTCTTTACAAAAATACCTAAGGTTATCGAAGGTTATCGCTACCATGCGACAATTCGTTATGCTGTCTGGGTGGCTTTGGTGCTGGGCATTATCTTATCGATGTTATAGACATATCAACTCTCAGTAAACAACTGAGAGTTTTAAGTTTCCTTCAAGCTTATTAAAAGCTTTTTTTAAGTTAGGGAACCTATAATAAAACCATCAAAACGAGATAGGTTTTGAAAATAAAAGGTTTTGGCTAAGCCAACTCATTCCTAAAATGGAGGACATCATCATGACAGTAAAAATTAAAGTAACCTACAATCCAAATTTCCAAAAGCATCCTCAAGACTTTAAGGTTTATCAAGACTAGTATTGAGCTAGGAAGAGGCAATATTTTCCACTATTCTACGGCTTTCATTCCTCAGTTTCCCAAAATCCCTTTTTCCTTTTTTCATAAACGTAGAATCCCTTTTCCTAAAAAACGAAAAAGCCTAGACGTATGAACGACCAGTCTAGGTGACTAAAATAAGAAGTGCAACCAGTTAAGATTTTCTTAACTGGTTTTAGTGTTTTTATGGATTTTGGTTAAAAAATATCGAAAAACGATAAAAATGTGTTGACAAGGAGAAATAAAGAGTGTAATATATAATTATCGAAAAACGATAATAAGTTTTCGATAAAGATAACCTTATTCGCGAAAAAGAGAAATTATTTACTAAAACTATTTAACAAAGGAAATACTTATCATGAAAACACTTAAACCAATCATCAACGCTCTTCTTATTCTTCTTATGGCAATCTACGGTCTTGCAATGCTTGCTTTACTTATCCTTCCTTTTGTGAACGTGGCCAATCTTTTCCCAGGTGCAGAGGTTCAATACCTTTCTGGCTGGGGTTACTGGCTGGTCGCAGAGCTACAATTTGCCTTCTATCTTGCCTTGATTTGGCTCCTTCGTAAAGAGCTTAAAGACTTTACTTGGAAGGCACTTTGGACAGAAGATTTCTCTCTTTTCTTGAAAAAGTCTGCCCTTCTAACTTTTGTGCCATCAGCCTTGAATATCTTCTTGCAGTTGGGAACGACAGATCACCTAGTAATGGACTTTAGTACATCAGTTTGGCTCTTCTTGGTCTCTCTAGCTTGTGATGCTATCCGTCTTCGTAAGGGACAAACAGCTGTCAAATAATTGAATGTATCTTAGTTGAAAAGTAGTAAAATCTTATCTATAAACTAGTATTTTATATTGATATTCGATATAATTGATACTGTTAATAGTTAGCTACTGATTTAGTATAAGGTCAAGGGCTCCTAGAGGCACCTTGGCTTTTTATAGTCTATGCTCCTAAAAAATCAAAATGTCTTTACAATAGAGGTAACACATGACAACTATCTTATTCTATTTTTTAATCGTCCTAGCCTTGGCTGGCTCTAGTTATTATGGTTGGAAATCGGCTAAAAGTGCTAAAAATCGTCAGGAGACGCAAGAACAAAAACGTCTGCGTAGTGTTCTTCTGTTCGTTAATGTCCTCCTTTTTGCGGGCTTTTTAAGTCTTGTTATTACCATTCTTAATGACGCCTTTATTTTGATTGGTCACGAAGGACTCTTACAACAAGGTTTGCGTATGCTTCTTGGGTCGGGAGTTACCGTGAAAAGCAAGGGTCCTAGTCTGACGCTTTTTGCAGCAACCATTGATTTCCTTCGTATGGTAGTCAACATAGGTTTCTTGTTGTGCCTACGTGCCTTTCTGATTAACCTTTATCGTTCTGATATTTTCATCGCTAAAAATGCTAAGTTGGTTCGTTGGTCAGCGCATTTGCTAGTTCTTGGGGCTTTTATCAATAATGGTATCTTTACATTTGGAACTGGCAACCAGAGTTATAGTTTCTTTAACATCAGTTATTTGCTAGTTAGCTTTGTCCTCTATGCTGTCGCTATGATTTTGACTAAGGCTAATGCCGTTGCTGAGGAAAATGAGTACACGATTTAGGAGGGGCTTATGATTATTGTCAATTTAGACGTTGAACTTGCCAAGAAGAAGATGCGCTCGGGTGAGCTGGCAGAACGCATTGGCATTACCCCAGCCAATCTCTCGGTTCTTAAAACAGGCAAGGCCAAGGCAATCCGTTTTACGACTCTGGATGCCATTTGTAAGGAATTAAATTGTCAACCAGGGGATATTCTTGAATATAGACCAGACGAAGAAAACTAAAAGCCTGAAGCAGTTAAATCACCTTTCTAGTGACCATGCTTCAAGCTTTTTTATTTTTTCTTCATCCAAGCAATTAGGGCTAGACTGGCTAGCACAGTACCACAGACCATGGCGACATGTGTCTGTGAGACGGTTAGTTCATAGTGGAAATCTTTATTTTCCAATTTATCGGTTGCTTCAATGCTAAGTTTCATGTCTTATCCCTCAATATAATCTTTCAATTCTTGGCCTTCTAGTCCTGCACTAAGTGCAATGAGGAGTTTGAGGCGAGCCTTTGGTGCATTGAGTTCCTTAACAAACATAACGCCTGCTTCTTGGAGTTTAACGCCACCACCTTCATAGGCATAGACAGGTTCGGCGATACCGTTAAAGCAACGGGATACGAGTACAACTGGCACTCTCTTGTTCATAAGTGACGTAATTTCTCTTGCAGCTAGTGGTGGTAGGTTTCCGGCGCCTAGTGCCTCAATGACTACCCCGTCAATTTTTTCAGGATCTAGGAGGCTGATGATGCCATCGCCAATTCCCATACCAGCGTAGGCCTTAATGATTGGCACAGTTCCTGAAATTTGTTGCAAGTCAAAGCGAACACGAGGTTCAGCCGTCTTGAACCAAAGAATGTCGTGTTTCATGATGATTCCTAGAGGGCCATGAGTGGGCGTGTGAAAGGTTGCTACGTTTGTGGTATGTGTCTTGGTCACATACTTGGCTGCATGGATTTCATCGTTCATAACGACTAGGACGCCTTTATCGGCAGCCTTGTCATTGCTTGCGACACGAAGGGCTGAGAGATAGTTGTAAACGCCATCGCTTCCCAGTTCGTTTGATGAACGCATGGCACCTGTTAGGACGACTGGAATCTCAGGAACAGCCATAGTATCTAGAAAATAGGCTGTCTCTTCAAGGGTGTCTGTGCCGTGGGTAATGACCACACCATCATATTGTCCAGCTGTTTCCTTGATTTTTTTATAAATATCAAGCATGTGGTAGGGGGTGATATGTGGACTAGGAATGTTAAGAAAATCCAGAACGGTCAGTTCTAGGTTGTCCAAATCAAGTCCAACATGGTTCATGGGATTATCAGTGTTTTGACTGACCTTGCCATCGTCATCTGATGACATGGAAATGGTTCCTCCAGTATGAAGGACGAGAATTTTTTTTGTCATTTGGATACTACTCACTATCATATTTATGTTATAATTTATTTTAGCATAAATGTTAGACGGAGGGGGAGCCAAGTGGCGATTAAAGCAGTCTTTTTTGATATTGATGGGACTTTTTTAAATGACCGAAAACGTGTGTCAACTTCAACCAAAAAGGCTATCAGTCAGATGAAGGAAGATGGCATTTTGGTTGGTTTGGCGACAGGCCGTGGGCCAGGATTTGTTCAGCCTTTCATGGATAATCTAGGTCTGGATTTTGCGGTGACGTATAATGGTCAGTATATCCTTACTCATGACAAGATTCTCTATCAAAATCAACTCCCTAAATCAACGATTTACAACTTGATTCGTTATGCGACCAAGCAACGTAGAGAAATTTCTCTAGGTACAAGTACGGGTCTTGTCGGTTCTAACATCATCAGTATGGGGACTAGCAAGTTTGGTCAAATAGTGAGTCGTATCGTGCCCAAATCTTGGGCTAAGATGGTGGAACGTAGTTTTAAGTCTCTCATTCGTCGTTTTAAACCACAGAGCATGGAAGCTCTCAAAACCATTATGCGTGAACCGGTCTACCAAGTAGTTATGGTAGCGACAGTGGGTGAGACTCAAGCTATTGAGGAGAAATTCCCACACGTTAAGATTACTCGATCAAGTCCTTATTCTGCGGATATTATTTCTGCTGGGCAATCTAAGCTCAAAGGGATTGCTCATTTAGGTGAGGTATTTGGTTTCGAGCTCAGCGAGGTTATGGCCTTTGGAGATTCGGAAAATGACCTGGAAATGTTGTCTGGTGTCGGTATCGGTGTTGCCATGGGAAATGGTGAAGATGAACTGAAGGATCAGGCGACCCATGTCACGGACACCAACAACCAGAATGGGATTGCCAAAGCCCTATCACACTATGGCCTGATTCACTTTGAAACAGAAAATTCATTTACCAGTGATGATGACAACTTTAACAAGGTTAAGGATTTCCATCACTTGATGGATGGCTCTACCAATGATATGCCTCGTGTCTATAGTATTGAGGAAGCTAGTCATCGTTCGGATTTCAAGTTGGAAGAAATCGTCGAATTCCTTTATGCTTCATCAGGTGGGGACAAGCGTGTCTTTGGACAGGCTGTTTTGGACCTACATGCTGCTCTTGATAAGGCAGCTCTCAAGGTTAGCTCTAAAGAACATTCAGAGTCAACGATGGTTGGTCAGGTCGATGCTTTGACGGATTTGCTTTACTTGACTTATGGCTCCTTTGTCCTTATGGGTGTGGATCCTAAGCCTTTCTTTGATACGGTTCATGAGGCTAATATGGGTAAAATTTTCCCAGATGGTAAGGCTCATTTTGATCCAGTGACCCACAAGATTCTGAAACCAGATGACTGGGAGGAACGCTTTGCGCCAGAACCACATATTAAACTGGAGCTGGATCGTCAGATTCAAAAATCTCTCCAAAGAAACAAGTAAAATGATTGAGTCTTAGTAGAGGTCTACAGATATTTTTGCCTGTGCTAATAAGGTTACATAAAGAATTTTATATCGTATTTAATAAAGGTTTGGACAACTTGTACCAAACCTTTTTCTAATGAAAATGGCATTTAATAATGTTGCTATTTGTGATAAAATAGAATCATTCTATGTATTTCTAAGGAGATTATTATGACTAAAGCAGATTGGTTAGATTTTTTTGAAGCCATCAATGGTCGTTCAGCGACTGAAGAAGAAATTGCTGCAGCACTTGCAGCTGGAGAATTCCAAGACGATGCCCCAGCTCAGGGAGCTCCAGCGCAACCAGCATTTGCCAATGTACAAGAAGCGCCAGTTCAAGGAGCTCCAGCCCAACCAGTCTTTGCAGCTGCTCAAGAGACTCCAGCTCAAGAAGCGCAACCACAACCAGCATTTGCTGGCACTCAGGAAGCTCCAGTTCAAGGAGCTCCAGCTCAACCAGGTTTTGCAAGTGCTCAAGCAACCCCAGGACAAGCTGTACCGAATCAAGCATTTCAACCTCAAGCAGGTTTTGCGAATGCGCAAGCTGGTCAACAAGCAGCCTTTGCTAACGGTCAACCTCTTCAACCAGGTCAAAATGTTCAATTCATTAATGGTCAAGCAGTAGTTGTTCCAGCCCAACCATCAGCATTTGGAACAACTTTCAAAAACTATTGGACATGGATGATTAATGCATGGCGTCGTCCAGCAGATATGACAGATTATGGTAAGCACAATGGTTGGCTTAACTACATCTTCTTGTCACTCTTGACTGGACTTGCATTCTTTGCAATTTTGAGCGCAATGGCACGTAAAGTGGTCAACACTTTAGAGTCAACAGCGAGTGCCTTCAGTAGTGTCTTTGGATCTTTCGGATCAAATGATTACTCATCATCCGTTTCAAGTCATGCCTCTAGTATTGGTTTTGCGGCTTTCTTTGCAAGTATTTTAGCTGCCTTCCTCTTTATCTTCGCCTTCATCTTGGCAGGATTTGTGACACGTAAGGCCATCTTCCGTGACCCTGCAACAACTTTCTTAAATAGCTTTGACCGTTTTGGTCGTTTGACATCATTAGCCTTGCCAGTATTGCTTGTAACTATCTTGTTGGGAGCTATTGGACTTGTTGTCTTCCCAGGCTTCTTGTTCTATGTTGTTTACTTCTTGTTTGCACTTGCTAACCTCTTTACAATTGTTCCTGTAACAACTGCGTGGAAGGCTGATAAGTTCTACCAAATGATCTTGGCAGCACTTTTGAATGGTGTCATTTTGTCTATCTTGTTTGCAATCGTATTTACTATCATGTCTTCATTTACGGTAGGTCTTCTATTCTAAGTAAACCTTTAGCATTTTTTGAAAAAGCAAGTTTATAGGAGTAGTCCTTATGGCAACAAAAGAAAAGTGGATTAATTTATTTGAAAAGGCAGTTGGTCGTCCGCCTCATGTTTTGGAAATTGAAGAAGGCCAAAAAGCAGACTTTGATTTAAAGGCTATTAAAGGCATTGCGGCTATGGGTCTAAATCAAGAGGTTGCCGCTCCCGAGCCAACAGAAGAAGTTGATGAGTTCGACGTTGCTGAGGAAGTGTTTGATGATGTCTCACTTGACGACCAAGAGGAAGCGTCTCCTTCAGAAACGGAAGAGTTTACACCAGTATCTCAAGTAGGTCAGAATCAATCTGAAGAAAAGTCAGAGTCTGCTTCTAAAGAAGCACAAGCAATTTGGATGAAGGCTTTTAAGACCTATGTTGGTCGTCAGCCTCTTCCAGAGGAATTTCTTCTAGGTAAGTCTTCGGGATATGATGTGTCAACCATCCATAAATTCATCTCGGATGGCAAGGCAGCTAAACCAGCTAAGCCAGCCATGGCTAAGAGTAAAAAAATCTTGATGATTGCTGGTATTGTTGTTGCAGTCTTGGCCCTTACTGGCTACAGCTTTGGATCTTATTATTACTCACGAGGTCAAGTAGCAGAGCGTTATGAAACAGCTGCTAAGAAGAGTTTCAAGGATAGTTTGGAATACCAGGTGTGGTCTGATACTAAAAAAGAAATTAAAACATCTGAAGTTAAGTATACAGACACCAAAAACACAACAACCTATAGCAAGAGCCAACTCATGTCTGGTGAACGTATGCAAAAGGTTGGACGCCAGTTCCTTATCTTTCCAAAGTGGAGAGTCGTGGTTGATCCTGGAACAGTTGATTTGACGGTTAATACAGCTGATTTGAATCTGACAATCAATGGTGTTTCTTATGGTACTACAGATGGAAATAACTACACCGCTGAGCTGAAACACCTCTATCCAGGAACTTACAATTTTGTGGCTTCTGGGAAGGTCAATGATCAGGATATCACGGTGTCATCTGAAGAAAATGTCACATCTAGGACCGAAGTTAACCTTTCAGTGAAGTATCTCAGTTTTACTGTTAAATCTAATCTTAAAGATGGGGACCTTTATGTTGGTGGTACCAAGGTTGGAACCCTCAGCTCAGGAAAATTGGATGTCAACAAGGTAGCAGTAGCTGGCTCTTCGGCTGTTTACGTTAAGAAGAATTTCGACGATGGTAGCTCTATCAAGACTGAGACACTGTCTATTAAGAAAATCCCTGAAGGTCAAACAGTTACTCTTGATGCTGATGGAGTTCTTGACCGTGATACGGCAGACCGTCTTTTGACAGCAGCCTACGGTAAATTTGGCAGTTATGCCTCAAACCATAACACGACTCCAGATGGTGTTTCCGACATTTTCCTTAATGGTACTGATGATACCATGTATAAGGATGTTATCGCTGATATTGATAAAAATACTACGGGAGCCAAAAACCGTTCCGCTGATAGTATTACCTTCTCAGATGTTGATGTGACCGATGTTGTTCAGACTGGTGAAAAGACCTTTAAAGTAACTTTCACGGCAGTCTATGACTTCTATTACGGCTATGATTCGAAATTTAAGTCATCAGGAGATATTAAAGATAAAATCTCTTGGACTTGTAATGTGGAATACGTCGGCGATGATGATAGTGATTCTAGCAGCAGTAGTTCTGACTACAGTGATTATCGTATCAACGGTAAGGCTGGCGAATCACAACATGTGAGCCGTGAAGATACCGTGAAATAGCAACTTCTTTTGCGGTTGACTAGTCAACCGTGAACTAGAAAATGATTAAGGGGTTCGAACCTCAATCTAACAAGTGGAGAACTTGGCTATTGCCAAGTTCTTTTTGCTTGCCTTAACTAACCTCTTAGGGCTAAAACTGAGCCACTTACCTGAAAAGCCTTGTTTTGTTTAAAGCAGCTGCTATAATGAAACCATTAAAAGTACAGGAAAGGACTATTATGAGAGTTAGCATCGAACTGGACTCATCCATGGATGAGCCTGAAATCTTGATTCGAGCTCCTCAATTAACAGAAGAAATAGCGCGGCTCCAGGAGTCTATTTTAAAGCAAAAGTTGACCCCTTTAGCTTTTTACAAGGATCGTAGTGAGTACTTTCTAGATTTGGAAACGATTCTCTTTTTTGAAACAGATGGGGAGAAGATTTATGGGCATACCAGGGACGAGGCCTATGAGGTCAAGCAGAAGCTCTATGAGTTAGAAGAACTGCTTCCGATTGCCTTTTGTCGGATTTCCAAATCAACCATTGTCAACGTAAAGCAGATTTATTCTTTAGAGAAGTCTTTTTCAGGGACCAGCACGGTTAATTTCTATCAGACCCATAAGCAGGTTCATGTATCAAGACGCTACTATCCGGTCTTAAAAGAACGATTAAACGAAATGAGGTAACATGATGAGAAAAAAATTAATTGGGGTTTTCTTAATCCTTTTAGCAGCTTTGGTAGTTTTACAGGGCTATTTTGTAACATGGGAAATTAGCATTTGGATGCTGGCCTGGGTGGTCTTGTTGGCCGTTCTTTCCCTTTCTAGTTTTTTGAAACGCCACTTTGGTTGGGGCTTCATCTATGGTGTTTTGGCCCTCTTTTCACTCAATGGACAGTTTCATTTTCTTCCAGTATCCAATTCTGTCGTTATTCTTTCTTCTATCCTTGCAGTTATTGGCTTGAATATTCTCTTCAAACCTTCAGGTAAAGCGAAAAACCGTTTTGGTTCTTATGCCGCCGGCTCAGACGCTCAAAATGATGGTAATGATATTGATGTGACTTTTTCAACGGTGACCAAATATCTCAATGACCAACACTTTACTCATGGAAGTGCGGATGTAAGTCTGGGAGAAGCATCGGTTTATTTTGATAACTGCCGTATTGAAGGACCGTCTGCCCAGTTTGATGTGGACGTTTCGCTGGGAAGTCTTAGTCTCTATGTGCCTAGTGATTGGCGAGTTCATGTTAATGTGGACAACTCGCTTTCGGCTATTCAACACCAGGAAAATCCAAGCAATTTGACTAGCAAGGATTTCTATATCAAAGGAGATGTTTCCTTGGGTAATTTAGAAATCATCTATGTTGGTGAGAATGTGATTGATTAAGTTAGGAGAGAAGTTACGACTAGTAAAACAAGTACGAGCTATAAAGCAAGACAATTAGTGAGATGATATCTCCTATATTTATAATTTCATCCAGTCTATCAGATTAATTGACACTCAAGGGGAGTGGGACAAGGAACAATTTTTGAAAAGTTGTTCGGTCTCACTCCCCTTTTCCTATTTTATAGTCTCTTTATTTGTGATAATATAGTATAGTGAAAAACTAGACTGGAATGACTATACTCTATTGGCGTTTTATGTGACGAAAATGACATTAAAAAATCTAGGCGAATACCTGCTAAGACTGACAGTCAGATAAACTCAAGATGAGACTAGAAGGGAAATTGTTATGAGAAAAAAAGCAATTGGTATTGATTTGGGAACAACCAACTCGGTCATGGCTGTTGTTCGTGAAGATGTACCAGAGATTATTCCGATGGGAACGAATGACGATCAGGTCTTGCGTTCAGCGGTCTACTTCTCAAATATTGGTGGTAAAAACCATGTGTCCTTTGGTAAGGAAGCTATCGAGCGTGGAACAGAAATCGGAAGTACAGAAAACTTTAAATTTGACTTCAAACGTGATATTGGTCGTCCGATTGCCAGTGACACACCGGATCATACACGTGTTAATTCTATTATTCTTTCAGCCTTGGTTTTGAATGAATTCCGTAAACGTGCTTATGTGGTTGGTCAAGAAATAGGTCAAGCAGACGGCATCAAGGATGCTGTCATCACAGTTCCTGCCTACTTTACGTCAGACCAACGTGCGGCCACTAAGAATGCTGGTCGTATTGCAGGATTTAACGTCTTGCGTATTATCAATGAGCCTACGGCTGCGGCTATTGCCTATGCTCACACTAAAAATGCTCAAGGAAATGTCTTGGTCTTCGACCTTGGTGGGGGAACTTTTGACGTTACCATCATGCGCGTGGCTGATCATGCTTATGATATTTTGGCAACTGACGGGAATTCACGTCTTGGTGGGATTGACTTTGACAAACGTCTTGTTGGCTACATCATGCAGGAGTTGGAAAAACAAGGGGTCAATATGACCAACCTTTCTGAGAAGGAAAAAATCCAACTTCAGTATAAGGCTGAGCAAATTAAGACTAGCCTATCTGTTAATGACCAAGCTCTCTATGAGCACTATGTCAATGGTCAAGGTTATGGTGTCTTGATTACCCAGGCGATTTTCAATGAACTTACCTTGGACCTCCTCAAAGATACTGAAATTAAGGTACAGTCTACCCTTCAAGCGTCCGGCTTGAAGTGGGAAGAGATTGACCATATTCTCCTTGTGGGTGGGTCAACACGGATGCCAATGATTCGTCAAATGATCCGCTTAATGAGTGGTTTGGAACCTAAGTTTGACCTTAATCCAGATACTATCGTGGCACAGGGAGCATCTATTCTAGCCGATCTTATTGTCAACAATGAGGTTAGTTTCTCTGAGCATCAGGACGGTAAGACAACTGAGACAGATAGGGTTGTTGTCAAGGATGTGACCTCTCAGGGAATCGGTCTGCTCTTCAAGAAAAACCCTAACAGGAACTATAGTTTTGTGGGTGACTACTACAATAGTGTCGTGGTTCCTCGTAACTCGGTCTTGCCTTTGGCCGTTACTAAGGACCTCTTTGCGGTCGTAGACGGACAGAATAAGTTCAAGCTACGTATCACAGAAGGTAATTATGAAAATCCTTTTGCTGTTAAGATTTTAGGAGAAGTGAAAGGACAGGTTGCCCAGCCACGTCAGAAAGGTGAGCTCTTGGCTCAAGTTACTTATGCCTTTGACTCAGAACAAATTGTTACAGTGACAGTGTCTGATCCGAGAAGCAAGACTGTTGTGGCACGCTTCTCAGTCAACGCACAAGTCAGTCAAACCCAAGAAGTGGTTGAGGAAGACTTGTCAGAACTTCAAGCTATTTTTGCTAAATTCATCTCATGATAGACTATTACAAAGCAATTGATACAGAGACAGGACAAGAATTGTCCTATTTGAGAGCGGTCAGCAATCGTATTTCTCCCGAAATGTCGGCCCAAGACTGTTTCGTGGCCCTATCCTTTCTACGTGAGGAACTAGAGGAGCTTTGGACCAATGGAACTCTGGACCAAGAGGGAGAACGTCTGCGCAACGAACTTTACACGATTCGCCAGCTCTTTTTCTCAGATTATGAGAAATTTCAATACGATCGAAAACTCAAACAAGCTAGAAGAAAGGTTTTAGAAGTTGAGCAAAAGCCGATTCCTAAGAGGGTAGAGGTGTCTGCTAAAAAGGAAATTCCTTTTGCACCTGTTAGGGTGACTCAGGCTAAAGAGTCATCTTTAAACAATTACCTATTTGCGGCCCTATCTTTTGTGATTCTATTAAGCTTGATTCTCTTCTTCAACATCAATGTTATCGTTCTTATCATCGGAGCCGTCCTTATTGTGGCCCTGATGTTACTTATGTCTTAGGAGATTTTAATGGAAACCAATCAATTAACATTTGAACATATTTGTTTTAAATATAAGGGAAATGATAACCAGCTCTTTACAGATTTGGATGTTACGATGGAGACTGGTCAAGTTGTCGGCATCCTTGGGGCCTCTGGTTCTGGGAAGACAACTTTAACGGAGATTCTCCTTGGTCAGCTCAAACCGACTTGTCAACAATTTCGTATCTTGGAAAATGGAAAACCTGTGACAGCAGGCTCACGTTCCTGGTCTTATGTGCCCCAACAGAATCTGCTTCGGGAATATCTTAAGGTGTCCGAGACTTTTGATTTTTATGCGGCCCACCATCTTAAAGGAAGCAGTAAATCGACTAAAAGGCAACGCATCGCTGGCATCATGGAAGATTTGGGCTTAACGGAATTTGCCAACAAGAGAATTTCCGAGCTTTCTGGTGGGCAAAAACGCCGTGTATCCATTGGTATCGAGCTTCTTAGCCCTAGTCCTTACTTTATTCTGGATGAGCCGTCTTCCGGCTTGGATGCCCTTAGTGACCGTAATCTCTTACGGACCTTGAAAATCTTGGCTAAATCAGCCCACAAGTCTATTGTGGTTATTACCCACAATACGGAAAATTTGGCTATTTTTGACAAAATTATTTTCTTGTCTAAGGGACGTCCGACTTTTGCAGGGACTTATGAAGAGTTGCTTTTGGAATATAAGACCAGCGATCCTTACATGATTCGTAAATACATGGACATGAATATCGCAGATGTCTATCAAGAGCTCAATGCTTCAACACGCATTTACAAAATTTAGGGAGACTTATGAACGCAGCATTACGATTAAGTTGGTATAAATTTAAACACCACTACATGGATTTTGTTAAGGTTCTTCTAGGCATCATTGCTTTTGAAGGGCTAATCCTCTACATTCAAGATAAGGGATTCTTGAAAGATTTCGAAACAACTCGAATGACGCTCTTTCTCTTACTTTTTTCAACCAGTCTTTTGATTGTGGTTCAAAACAGTATTTATATTTCCAAGGAGCGATCGGTTCTCAACCGTGACTTTTTCTCAGGCCTGAGTCGTTCGGCCTTTGCCATAGCCAGCATGGGGATTCATGCTTTCTTTGCTGTTTTGGAAACCATTGTCTTTATCCTTTCTTACTCTATCTTTAGTAAGTACTTTGACAAGGAGTTTCCAGATGCTGGTCATATCTTTTCTTCCTATCGTTGGGAAGTTGGCATTACAGTGCTCCTGGTTTTCTTGGCCTCGCACTTTATTGCCCTCTTCATCTCAGCCTTAGTTGGAAAATCTGAAATTACCTCTGTTATCCTAGCAGTTGTTGTGGGTATCATGCAATTTTCATTGTCAGGGACTATCCTATCATTGCCCAAAGCCATTGATTGGGTGCAAAAATTTATCTATCTGGGTTATGGCCACAAGCTGTTTGGGATTTCTAGTGATTTGTCAGACCTACCATCTAGCTTGGCTAAGTACGGTGTCCCTGTATCCAAGAGTCAGCTAGAGGCCTTTCAAGGGTCTACAGGTGATTTCCGGGGTCAATGGTGGGCCTTGGTGCTTCATTGTCTGGTTTATGCCCTACTCTTTTTCGTCACACTTCAGAAGAAGGAGAAATAAATGCAACAATATGATGAATGGCTGATTGATTTCCAAGTGCAGCATGGTCGCAAGCCAAGTGATAAGGAAGTGGCAGAAGCTGCTAAGTCTGGCTTTGCCCTCTCTAGTGGTTTGAGCAGACAGAAACAGTCCAAATTCAGACAAGTCTTGTCTAAGATTGGTTTGGGGGATCTCAAGTTTAGTTGGTTTTTAGTTTTAGAAATTTTGCTTTTGATTTGTATCGCTCTTTTTGGCTATGTTGTCGGCTATCTGTTTATCTAGGAGGACCTTATGAAACAATTTAAACATAAAAAGTTTATCGGTTTGGCCTTACTTGTCTTTTTGGTCTTCATGGTACTTGGAAAATACACTCAGAGCACGGCTTTTACGTCTTCTTCTAGGGTTTATGCCACAACCGTGGTTGACAAGAAGACAGGAAATAAGATACGTTTTGAAGTTCGCAAGGTCAAGGGGGACAAATACGAAGTCAAAAATACGGAGACTGGGGATACCTATCAGGCTAATGCCCAAGCTGGCGAAGACCGTTCTTTGAGCTTTAAGTTGGCCGGAAATGACGGAAACTCAGACGGCACTATCCGTATCACACCAAGTATGGTGCCTGGGGGTGACGCTAAGGTTGAAATGACCGATTCAGATACCTATACTCAGGTTGAAGGAGGCTCTGAAGTCATTCAGTCTAGCGAGGCTTCATCAACTTCTTCAAGTAGTGAGGTTAAGAGTATCATTAAGGATATTTTGGAATCAAGCAGTTCCTCTTCAGGTAGTGATGCCAGCTCAAGTACGTCTTCGAACGATACCAGCAAGCCAGATGCAGATATCAAGACCAAGACTGATGTCAACGGTGATAAGGAAACCACTTATGTTGCGGACTATTCGACTGAGGACATCAAGTCCATCACGGAAGCCTTTGGGAAATGGCTTTATCAGTCTGACTATGCTAAAGATGCCGTCTTGGTTCAAAGCAGTTTTGATAGCATCACCAAGGTCAACGATGGTAGCCCGACCTTCCTTTCGTTTAAGGCACCTAAAGAAGAAGGCAGTAGCCAAAACATCATTATTTTAGCCAACCTCATTAATGCGGATGGTTATGAAAATATCTCAGGTGTTCCTAGTGGTATCGTCAATGGTAAAGAAGCTTCAAACTATGATTTCAAGGACTATAAAAATAGGGTTGATTCCTTTGCCCTTGGAATTAATGAAAATAGTGGTAAGACTGCAGACTATAGCCCAACGTCATCCTTCCGTCTCTATACCTTGAAGGATAAAAAACATGCCATGTATGAGGACAATGATGCGGAACAAAAAGCCCTCTTCAAGGACTTTTCAGCTGATGACAAGACGGGTGGCAATTATAACGGCTATAACAAGCTCTATAAGGATTTGGTTGATCAAGACAAGGACTCTCACCAAATTGTTCTAGGTTCTAATGGTACCGTTTATTATGTGACTAATTACTGGATTGGCAATTACGATAAGAAGGCTGTTCAGACCTATAAGGTAGCACCAGATGATATGCAAGAGGCCTACCAAGAGTTGCTCAAGCATTATTCTAGCGCTGGTAAGTCTGAAAGCTCAGAGTCATCAAGTTCTTCACAAAGTTCAACAACATCATCAACATCAACTTCGTCAAGCTCCTCAGAAGCTAAGACAGAATCAAAGACAGACGCTAAGACTGAGCAAACTGGCATGGATGTTACTGCTATTAAGGACAATAACTTCCAAAGCCTTGAAGGTACTTGGAAGAATGGAAATGGACAAAGTTTAACGTTTTCGAAGGATAATTTAACAGCTCCTGAAAGTTATGTTGTTGAAAATACGAATGTTAAACTTGAGAATGGCTATGTGACATCAAGTTTGAGGATGGGAATCTCGGGCGCAGCAATTGTTTTTGTTCCTAAGGGGGTAACTCTACCGACAGTACAGGGATTTGTGGATGGTTCGGACAAAACTAAGGATCGTATCTTGATTACTCAGTCAGCCTCACCACAATCAGATGCCAAACAATTCTACTATAAGGCTGACTAGGTCTATTAAAGCTATAAGCTTGAGATAAGATTGAAAACGTAGACTGACTGTCTATTAATTACAATTGGCGATGGCACATGATTAAAAAACGTCAATTATCATGGTTTATGCCAGCAAAGCAAGCATTCTAAGAAACTTTCTGCTGTGAGTAAAGTGGCTGAAATTAGATTTTTTCAGCCACTCGGAATTATTGAGATCTTAGGCTCAAAAATTAGTCTTGGAACTTCTAAGAAGGTCGCAGACGTCCGTACTCATTTAAAAAAGTTTCTAAAGGAATATGTCAGGGATTAACAGGTTGAGATAAAATTATCTCAACTTTTTATGTTACATTTGTAACTTTAATTTAATAAGCCAGCTCTTTTTACATGAATAATTGGATTATTAGATGTTTCATAGACTTTCTTTAAAAATTAATTATTGTGAAAATTTCTAAAAAGCTATATAATGAGTAGTGTTGTATTGATGCTTTCTGAGAAAGCTTCTTAATTCATGTTAAGGGAAGGGGAAAAAGAATGACTTCTATTGTAGAAGGGCTGCTTGCTGTCTTAAAAGACTTACAATGGTTGATAGTTATTGATACACTCTTGGTTTTCTTGGTGAATTACCTGATGTTCAATGCGGCCGGTCGAGTTAAGGTTTCTTGGCGGCTACTTTTAGTTGGTGGCCTTATTTCAGTTGTTCTGACACCAATTCTTCCTATAGGATTCAAATTTTTGCTTAATCCTCTCATTCTATTTTGTTTTAGTTATTACAAACGTCCTGATTTGCCGTGGATTGAGCCAGTATTTAACAGCTTCTATGCCTGGGGAACGACTAACATCATCATGCGGGGACTCTCGTTTTTTATCCTCCCTCTGCTTTTAGGGGATGATTTGGTCAGTCGTATTCCAGAGCCTCTAACGACCTTCATGTGTGTGGTAGCTACCTACCCACTCTATCTTTTGATTCACCGTTTTATTGGTTATGACTATTTGCAAGTTGAAGATAAGGAACGCTTACGTTTGCACTTTACTCCGATTGTTATCGGGGTTAGCTTTGCTTTTCTGTCATATGGCCTTTTAAATGATTTTTTGCCTTATTTCGCTACTATCTGGCCTGTGGAAGTGGTTAACAATTATGCTAAGCTGGTTGTTTTATTAGCTACAGGGGCCTTCTTCCTAGTCGTGTCTTATGCCAACCAATGGGTTAAGGATGAACTTTTTATAGAGTTGAAGGAAGAACAGGAACGTCATTTCCAAAGTTTGCAGGAGTCTAGTAGGCATATCCTTCACCTTTATCAGGAACTTTACCGTGATGGTGTTCCAAAGGTAGCTGTGCCTAAAAAGGTTAAGACTGTTCTGGCAACTAGTCAAGAAGGGGATTCTCAGAGTCTATCTGAGGAGGAAGTTCCTTTCAAAAAAGTTATACCAGATATTTCCAATATCCATTCTCAATTGCTACGGTCTGTGATTGAGAGTAAGTATATGGAGTTTCACGCTGTGGGACTTGAGTTTATCCTAGAAATTCCGGATCCTATCTCACCAGTTCATATTGATGTGGTGGATTTATCGGGGGTTTTGTCAACTTTCTTGGACAATGCCTTGCTAAAAGCGCATGGTCAAGAAGAGTGCTTAGTTCGCCTGTCGTATTTTCAAAAAGGTGAGGAGCAGGTTCTCTCTGTAGAGGTGACTCTTGGTCAAGGTGAAGCAAGGGGAGCTTATAAGGAAGGTGAAGAAGGCTTGTCAATGAATGAACAACTTGAGGATATTATGGAACGTTATCCTCAATCTAAGTTTAGTTTTAAGGATGACAAGTTGATTTATAGACAGCAATTTGAATACTAAACGAGTCATTGGAAATTTTTTTGGGGAAGAGATTAAATGTTTGAATCGTTTTTAGGAATTAATTTTTTAAATCTTTATGATACAGATGCCTTTTTGGCTGTCCAGATTATTCTGACGCTGACAATTAACTGTATCATTTTCAGGCGGATGACGGATATTCGTATCTCCTGGACGGTATTTTTGACTTTGGCCCTGCTTGATGTGGCTATTCAATACAATATTACGAATCTGACGACTGTTGTGGATGTCTTTCTTCTGATGATTTTGGCAGTTCTTGCCAAGGGGAAGACCTGGTCGTTAACGCAGTATGCCTTTCATACCTTGTTTCCGGTGGTGACATCGGATTTACTCTTTCGTTTATTGGGACTTTTCTTTTTCCCGCTTCTCTTGAATATTCCTATAGCTGAGGTGGGGAGTAATGCTTTCTTTTATCTCTTGACCTATAGTATGATTCTGCCACTCTATTTCATTTTTAACCGTTTTTTGGGCTTGGATTTGAAACGTTGGAAGGTCTATAGCGATGATTCTCTCCACAATATTCAGATTTCTCGACGTGTTGCCTTGGCAATGGCGATTTATTTGTTGGGCATCTATCTTTGCATGAATTTGGATGTTTGGTTTCCGTTCTATTCTCCAGAGTTGGAATTGCGGCTGCGTATGTTCTGGGTTCTCTTGTCAGCAATAGCCTTTATTTTTCTTATTGCCCACCTCAATCAATTGTCTAGGCAATATCTGGAAGAGAGCTTGGCTATGGAGGAAAAAAGGCATTTGAATAGTTTGACCAAGGCTAATCAGAAAATCGATGTTCTCTATAATGAGTTGTTACAATACAGGCAGTCTTATCAGACGGTTGTGGAACAATTTTCGGAAGAAGTACGTGATCAGGAAGAGGCTCTTGCTGAACAGGTTTATCAAAATGTTTTAAGAGAGAGTGCCAAGGAGTTTGAACGTTTCCGTGTCGTTGAGAATCCTAAGCTGGAAAATATTCATTCTCTACCTCTGCGTAGCCTTCTTTCGGCTCGTATGATGGAGGCTAAACGTAATAATATTCCAGTGACCTGTGACATTCCTGAGGAAATCAAGGGATTTGCTATGAATGTGGTTGATTTAACCTTGCTAGTGTCTATTTTCTTTAGTAATGCGATTGACGAGAGCAAGCAAGTACCAACCGCTCAAATCAGTTTTAGTTTTCACCAACACGATAAGGATGGAAGCTACCACTTCGTCATGGAAAATCGAACGCAGGAAGAAAGAGTTGACCTTGACGCTATTATGCAGGAGGAAAATCAGAAGAAGACCTCTGGACTTAACCTCCACTCGGCCAAGGATATTCTTAAGAAATATGGGGATGCCAACTTGGTAACAAGTAGTGGTGATTACCTCTTTAAACAGGAATTAATTTTTAAATAAAGATTTTGAGTCAAATCAAAGGATTTGGCTCTTTTTTTGGCTATAGGATCATAAAGGAGGGCTCTTTGCTGTCGTGCTTGTGCTTATGTCTGAAGCTTAGGACATTGGAGGAGAAAGGTGACAAGGGAGGGTTCTGATTGTTGCTTGATTCTGTGTTATAATAGCAAGGATTAATGGTTGTTAGTGCTAAGTAAATGATAATTTTTGCTTAGCCCCAACGACTGGCAGATAGATAAGAAAGGGACGTCTTATGAAATTACTTTATACGGATATGTCTCAGGATTTAACAGAAATTCTGACGGAGCAGGCGACCAGCCATGCTCAAAAGGGAAAGAGAGTCTTTTATATTGCTCCTAATGCCCTGTCATTTGAGAAGGAGCGTAAGGTCTTGGAGTACCTGCCTCAATCAGCATCCTTTGGGATTACGGTGACTCGTTTTACACAGATGGCTAGGTATTTTATTCTCAATACGAGTAATCCTAAAACCCAGTTGGATGATACCGGTCTGGCCATGATTTTTTATAAGGTGCTGTCGCACATGGGTGATGATGAGCTCAAGGTTTATGGTCGTTTGCGTAAGGATAGTAATTTTATTAACCAATTGGTGGATCTTTACAAAGAGTTGCAACAGGCCAATATGACGATTCTGGATTTGCAGTATTTGGACCAAGCAGAGAAGCAGGAGGATTTGGTAAAGATTTTCAGTGCGGCTCAAGACCTTTTGTTGGCAGGAGATTTTGACAATCAATCCAAGCTTAGCTCCTTCTTTGAGGAAATTAACTCGGGACATTTAGATAAGGCATTGAGCCATATGGTTTTGGTCATTGATGGCTTTACCCGTTTCTCAGCTGAGGAGGAAGCTCTGATTGCCCTCTTGAATGAGAAGTGTCATCAGATTGTTATTGGGACTTATGCCAGTCAAAAAGCCTATAAGGCTAACTTTGTCTATGGCAATGTTTATCAGGCCTCAGTGGATTTTTTGAGGACTTTAGCTCAGACCTATAAGGTGACACCAGATTATGTAACGACGGACAAGGAGGGCAATCCTTCTTTTGCACGTATCAGTCACCTTTTGGAGAGTCGTCATGATTTTAGTACCATAGATGAACAGCTGACTGATCAGGACAAAGAAGCTCTGCAAGTTTGGGAAGTGGTCAATCAAAGGGAAGAAGTGGCTCAGGTTGCCAAGAGTATTCGTCAGTTACTAGCGGATGGCAAACGTTACAAGGATATCTTAGTCTTGCTTGGTGATGAGGAGAGTTACAAGCTTCAAGTGGGTCAGATTTTCCGAAAATTTGACATTCCCTATTATTTTGGTAAGGAAGAAACCATGTCCAGCCATCCTTTGGTGCAGTTTGTGGATTCGCTAGAGCGTATCAAGCGCTATAATTATCGTGCTGAGGATTTGCTTAACCTTGTAAAATCTGGTCTTTATGGTGGATTTACTCAGGAGGACTTGGACCTTTTTGAATATTATGTCAATTTTGCAGATATCAAGGGGCGTCACAAGTTCTTGTCTGATTTTACGGCCAATAGTCGTGATAAGTATGATTTGGATCGTATCAATGCCTTGCGGTCACAACTGGTAGCGCCTCTGGACAAGTTGCTTAATAGTCGTAAACAAAAGGGTTCTAGTCTACTCAAGAAACTTGTGGCCTTTTTAGAGACTGTGCAAGTGCCAAGTCAGATGGCTGCTTTGACCGCCAAGGCCAGTGAGGCTGAAAAAGAACAGAATGAACAGGTCTGGAAGGCTTTCACCCAACTCTTGGAGCAGGTTGAGACCATTTTTGGAGAAGAAACACTGTCAGTGGACGACTTTTTGTCTATTTTGTGTTCGGGAATGTTGGCCTGTGATTACCGTACGGTTCCAGCCACTGTTGATGTGGTCAATGTGAAGAAATACGATTTGATTCAACCACATTCAGCTCCTTATGTTTTTGCCTTAGGCATGACTCAGTCACATTTTCCTAAGGTCGGGCAAAATAAGAGTCTCTTGTCTGATGAGGAACGCAGTCGTATCAATGAGGCAACGGATGAGCACAGGAGTTTGGATATTGTCACGCAGAGCAACAGTCAGAGAGGGCATTTCGTGGCCATGTCGCTTTTCAATGCCGCTAGTGAACAATTGGTGCTCAGTCAGCCACAAATTCTTAATGAGACGCTGGATGACATGTCGGTTTATTTGAAGGAAATCATTGACCTTGGTCTTCCGTTGCTTGAGAAGGGACGCAACCGTTTTGAAGCTAAGGGTGACCAGATTGGGAACTATAAGGACCTACTATCGACTGTTATTGCCCTTAACAGTAGTCATTTAGATACTGATTTGGACAAGGAAACGCAGACGTTTTGGTCAGTTGCCGTGCGTTATCTCCGTAAGCGACTTGATAAGGAACAGGTTTTGATTCCAAAGGTAATTGACGATGTGACGACAACCAAGGTCGATGATCAGGTCATGCAGCTGGTCTTTCCGGGAGAAGAACCACTTAAATTGTCAGCTTCGGCTCTGACGACCTTCTATAACAACCAGTATCTTTATTTCTTGCGCTATGTTTTGGAACTTGAAGAGTTGGAATCTATCCATCCGGACGCCCGACACCACGGAACTTACTTACACCGTGTCTTTGAGCGTGTGATGGGTGATTCTTCGTCAGAAAACTTCGACGAGAAACTGGAAAAGGCTATTAGTCAGACCAATCAGGAGCAACCCTTTGAGATTCTCTATACGGAGGATCAAGAGAGCCACTTGTCTCGTCAGATTTTGGAGGATATCGCCCGTTCAACTGCCAGTGTTTTGCGTGACAATGCAGCGGTTAAGGTTGAGCGTGAGGAAGCCAAGTTTGACTTGCTTTTAGCAAATAGCATCAAGATTACAGGGATTATTGACCGAGTGGACCGTTTAACGGATGGGGCTCTGGGTGTCGTTGACTACAAATCAGGTAAAAATGTCTTTGACATTCAGAAATTCTACAATGGCCTTAGTCCGCAATTGGTGACCTATCTGGAGGCTCTCCGCCAAACCTATAAGGTTGATGCTGACCAGCTTTTTGGGGCCATGTATCTTCACATGCAGGATCCACAGCTTAATCTGGCCCAGTTTGGTCTGGATAAGCTAGCAGCTCAGGCTCATAAGGAATTGACCTATAAGGGGCTCTTTGTAGCTTCAGAAACAGAGCATCTGGCTGGTGGAAACTATGATTTACAAAAGACTGTCACCTATGACAAGGAGGACTTAGAGACCTTGTTGGATTATAATCTTAAACTCTTTACAGGTGCTGCGAAGATTATCCGAAGTGGGAATTTTGCAGTCAATCCTTATACTGAGGATGGCAAGTCTGTTCAAGGGGATCAGATTAAGGCTATTACTCATTTTGAGGCTGACCGCCACATGGGACAGGCTAGGAAGCTCTTACGTTTACCAAAAAAGGGTAAGAAGGAAGCCTATTTGGAGTTGATGGCAAAAGCTGAGGATAAGAATCAGATGCAAGTTGCTGAAAATACCATCCTTTTTTCAGCCGCTGATAAAGCTGTAAAAGCAGACAAAAAAGACCAGGAGGACAACCATGTTGACTAAAGCTTTTTTAAGTCCAGCAGAGATTAAGGAACGTATTGCCCAAGAAGTCGCTTCTGACAAGGAACGTAAGTTAACACCTGAGCAGATTGAGGCTATTTACAGTAATGGTACTAATATTTTGGTATCAGCTTCGGCCGGATCAGGAAAAACCTTTGTCATGGTTGAGCGTATCCTTGATATGATTGGACGTGGTGTTGGTATTGATCAGCTCTTTATCTCAACCTTTACGGTAAAGGCTGCAGGTGAGTTGAAAGAGCGTCTGGAAAAGCGTTTGACAGAGCAGCTGGGACAGGTAGAGACAGATGAAGAACGTGCCTTTCTTTCAGACCAGATTGCCAAGATTGGGACGGCTGATATTGGAACCATGGATGCCTTCACCCAGAAGTTGGTCAATCAGTTTGGCTATCTCCTCGGTGTGTCACCTATTTTCCGCATCATGACGGACCCTGCCGAGCAGACACTGATGAAAAATGAAGTTTATGCCGATCTCTTCAACGATTACATGCAGGGAAAGGATGCCCAGCTTTTCCAAAAATTAGTCCGTAACTTTGCTGGAAGTGGCAAGACCAGTAAGGCCTTTCGTGAGCTAGTTTACGATGTCTATAGCTTTTCTCAGGCTACTGCAGGTCCTGAAAAATGGCTACGTCATAATCTCTTGAAAGGACAAGTAGAAGCTAACCCAGAACAAGCTAAAGCCGATCTTTTAGAGGGTCTCAAAGATGGCTTGATTGCTGATTTTCTAGCTTTTTTGAGTGACCATCTAGGCCTAGCTCAGCGTGAATTTGCCAAGGCCAAGTATCTGAATAATGTATCAGATGCCATTAGCCTTCTGGAGGGAGCCTTGGCCAATGACCAAACCGATATGGAGGACTTGCTCAAACAACTCTTGACTCTGTCAGGAGGGACTGGCTTGACAAATATGACCCGTCCTAAAGACGAGGAACTCAAGGCCTACAAGGAAGCTTACAACAA